>Ga0164243_10001031_pt1 | contig 48404 bp, 46 predicted proteins | sample OricompcompostOP_FD_108781 | JGI IMG/M metagenome (GOLD analysis project Ga0164243, IMG submission 108781) | Organic Plus compost microbial communities from Emeryville, California, USA - Original compost - Organic plus compost (OP) | ecosystem: Engineered > Solid waste > Mixed feedstock >... | reverse complement strand
GGGCGCGGCGTCTCCGGTGAGGGGGGTGGGTTTTTGGAGACAGACCGAGAGGGGCGGGGGCAGGGCGGAGGGGGAAGGGGGTGCGCGGGTTGGGGAATCGTCTGGCGTGAGGGGCAGGGGGTAGGGGGAAGGGAGTGCGCGGGTTTCGGCCACATCTCGCCGACGGTAATCCTGAGATCCGGCGGCGTCTCGCCGGACTCCTCGCCGTGTGGGGGAACGTCAGCCGTTTTATTCAAGCCGTCTGACCTCGTTCTCTCGCATTCTCCGTCATGCGCCGCGTTCCTCGCGGCGCCTGCATGGAGGAAGCAGCTTGCGACAGAAAACAGTGACCGCTCATGGTGCGCGTGCCTTCGCGCCGAGCCGGGTCGAGCGGTTCGAGACCGTCGTGATCGGCGGTGGTCAGGCCGGTCTGGCAGTCGGGTACCACCTGGCCGCGCGGGATAACGATTTCATCATTCTGAGCGACGAGAAGCGCGTTGGCGACAACTGGCGCCGGCGTTGGGACTCTCTGCGCCTCTTCACGCCCGCGCGCTACAGCGGCCTTCCCGCCACACCGTTTCCCGCGCCGCAGAATCATCTCGCCGACAAGGACGAAGTCGCCGACTACCTCGAGCGATACGCCGAGCGACACGAACTGCCCGTGCGTCTCGGGAGTCGCGTCTCGAGGCTCTCGAGGAACGGCGAGCGATTCGCGATCGAGGTCGACGGATCCGCGACGACGATCGAGGCGGACAGCGTGGTCGTCGCGACCGGGGCGTTTCAACGGGCACGCGTTCCCGCGGTTGCGACGGAGCTGTCATGCGAGATTCATCAACTGCACTCCAGCGAGTATCGCAATCCATTCGCGCTCCCCGACGGTCCGGCGCTCGTGGTCGGTGCCGGGAATTCCGGTGCGCAGATCGCGCTGGAGCTGGCGCGCTTCCGGAAGGTCTGGCTCGCCGGGCGTGAGACCGGCCACCTGCCGCGCCGCGTGGCGGGCCGCGACGTCTTCGACTGGCTCTGGCCGCTCATGCGAGTCGCTCATGCCGACACCCGGCTCGGGCGCCGTATCCGCGGCCGCGTGGAGCGCGGCGGCGACGCGCTCATCGGGATCCCGGAGAAGGAGCTACGCAGTGCGGGCATCACGCGCGTCGGGCGGGTCGAGCGCGAATGCGGCGGGCTTCCCGTGTGTGGCCGGAACGTCATTACGCCGGCGGTCATCGTCTGGTGCACCGGTTACAGGCCCGACTACTCCTGGATCGACGTTCCCGGCGCGATTGGCGGGGACGGCTTCCCGATGCACCGGAAGGGAGCGTCGACGAGCGCAGCCAATCTCTTCTTCGTTGGCTTGCGCTTCCAGCATCGCCTGAACTCGTCGCTCATCGGTGGGGTCGGCGACGACGCGGCATTCGTCGCCGAGTGCATCGCCCGAAGAGCCGAAGGCTAGGGCGGCGCGAGATCTCTGGTCCCCCAACGACGCTCGCGCAATTGGTTCGCCCAGGTCCGCGATGTACTATGGTCGTGACTCAACCATGGAAAGCTGTGAGCGGATCAGTCGGAGCCGGCGATTTCGTGTCGTGGGACGGCGGTTGTCTTTTCATCAGCCGGCGCGCGGTCGCCATCGTGCCCGGACACTCGCACTATGCGACGCAGATCGCATTCGGATCCGAGTTCGGGCTGCGCTTTCGTCCCACCGATGCCGAGCCGTGGACGAGCTACGACGGGGCGGTGATCGCGTCGCGGCAGCCGCACTCGATGGATTCGATGCACGTGCCCTACTGCGCGGTGATCTTCGTCGAGCCGGAGACGCGCGAAGGGCGCGCGCTGCACGAGCTGTTCGGCGACTCCGGCATCAGTGCGTTGGCCGCCGACGCACTCGCGGAGGTTGGCCCGGCCCTCTTCTCGGCGTGGCAACAGCAGCGGAGCGCCGACGCCGTGATCGCCGCCGCTCGCGGCGTGGTTCGTGAGCTGACCGGCGGCATCGAGCCCGTCGTCGCCACCGACGAGCGGATTCTGCGTGCCATCTCGCACGTGCGCAGTCATCTCGGCTCCGAATTGACGCTGGAGAGCGTCGCCGACGTCGCATGCCTCTCGCCCAGCCGGTTTCGCCACCTGTTCGTGGAAGAAACCGGCATGGCGCTTCGCCCCTACATCCTCTGGCGCCGGTTTCTGCACGTCTGGGAACTGCTCGCTCGCGGCGTGTCGCTGTCCGCCGCGGCGCACGCCGCGGGGTTCGCCGATGCGGCGCACCTCACGCGCACCTCGCGCCGGATGTTCGGGTTTCCGCCGTCGGCGCTGCAGTTCAGCGGGCCGCTGCGCCGGCAGGCCGCGCCGGCCGAGCCGCGGCGCGTCACGACATCCAGGAGCGAATGACAGCTTAGCCCCTACGTTCAACGACGCGACCGCTGCGTTCAAGAGCGCGCGAGAGAAGATCCGTAACCTTGGGCCACGTCGAAAGACGTGGCCTTTCGTTATTCGAACTCTCTCACATCCGAGGTTCATATGCGCTCGATCATCGCCGCCCTTCGCGGTCGTCATCTCCTCCTCGTTCGCAATGCAACAATCAGTCTGACCGCCTTGGTTCTGCTCACCGGTTGCATGATGTTCGCGCGGCCGCCGCAGGATCTCGACTACGCGCGGACGCGCGCCAGCGTAGCCGGCCTCTATCGGGCGACGGTCGAACCGCACGGGGATTCGATTCCGAAGGGGAAGCTCCACCGCTGGAACCTGCACCTCGAGACGGCGGCCGGAGCACCGGTCACCGGCGCCGCAATCTCGATCGACGGCGGTATGCCACAGCACGGACATGGGCTGCCCACCAAGCCGCAGGTGACGCGCGAGCTCGGATCGGGCGACTACCTCGTCGAGGGGATGAAGTTCAACATGGGCGGCTGGTGGGTCGTGAAGTTCCACGTCGCCGCCGCGGCCGGCCGGGATTCGATCGCGTTCAACCTCAAGCTCTGAACGCACGTCTGCGCACCAGCAGTCACGCCGACTCCGATCCCCGAGCCCACCATGTCGACCGCTCCCACGTTCTCACGACTCGTCGCGCGCGTGCGCGACAGCGCCGGTTTCGCCGTCCTGGTCTGCACGTTCGCGAGCTTGCTCGGCAGCGCCGTCGTCTCCACCGTCTTCGCGCGAGCGCCGCGCTGGACGCCCGACCAACGTGCGACGCTTCGTTCGCTGTCGCTCTACAGCCTCGAGCCGCTGGCCGCCGACCACTCCAACCGATATGCCGACGATCCACGCGCCGCGGCGCTCGGCCGCGAGCTGTTCTTCGACACGCGGCTGAGCGGCGACGGCCGAGTCTCGTGCGCCTCGTGTCATCAGCCGGCGCGCGATCTTCAGGACGGTACGGCCTTGGCCAGCGGCGTCGGCACCACGACCCGCCGCACGATGCCGATCGCCGGCACCGCGCACAGCCCCTGGCTGTTCTGGGACGGCCGCAGCGACAGCCAGTGGTCGCAAGCACTCGGCCCTCTCGAGAGCGCGGTCGAACATGGCGGAACGCGAACGCTGTACGCGCACGTCGTAGCTGAGCACTACCGCGAACAGTACGAGTCGGTGTTCGGCAAGCTGCCCTCGCTCGGAGGGGTGCCGCGCGACGCGGGGCCGGTCGCGAACGGCGCATGGCGTGCCGCCTGGGCGAAGATTCCTCCGGCGCGTCAGGACGACATCAGTCGCGTCTACGCGAACATCGGGAAGGCGATCGCCGCCTACGAGCGGCGCATCGAGCCCGCGCCGTCGCGCTTCGATACGTACGTGGAGGCCGAACTGGCCGGGCGCGCACACACGCCCGCGGACAGCTTCTCCGCCGACGAGGAGGCGGGCCTCCGCGTCTTCATCGGCAAGGGGAACTGCACCAACTGTCACAACGGTGCGCTGCTCACCGATCAGCATTTTCATAACACCGGTGTGCCGGCGTCGCGGCTGGTCATCGCGCCCGACAGCGGCCGCGCCACGGGAGTGCGTCAGGCAATCGCCGGTGAATTCAACTGCACGAGCCGGTACAGCGACGCGACCGCCGACGACTGCGACGAGCTGCGCTTCGCCGTAGCGGAGGGCGACGAGCTGCTGCGCGCATTCAAGACGCCGTCGCTCCGTGGAGTGGCAGAGCGCGCGCCGTACATGCACGCCGGACAGTTCGCGACCCTCGAGGAGGTCGTCGCGCATTACGACGCCGCGCCGCGCGCCCCGTTCGGGCACAGCGAGCTCGTACCCCTGCGGCTATCGGCGGCCGAGCGGCGGCAGCTCCTGGCGTTCCTGCGAACGCTTAGCGCCCCGGTCGTCCTCCCGGATGCCTACGTCATCAACAATCGCTGAACACATCACTACACGGAGCCATCTTCACATGCCGTTCGCAATGCGCCATCGCGCCGATCCGACGCCCTCGCTCACGTCGCTCGCCGGACTCGAGGTCCATCACGTCTGGGACGCCGATTTCATGGCCCGGCTGCAGGGCCGCTCCATCGAGACGATGGAAGCAAGATTCGCCGACGGCCATCGCGCGTACGTCGCGTGGCTGAACGAGAGCGCGGCCGCGTGGGGCTGGGTGGCCACGCGCACCGCGACGATCGGCGAGCTGGACACCACCTTCGCTCTGCCGTCTGGCGAGCGATACCTCTGGAACTTCGTCACGCTCCCCGCTCACCGCGGGCGCGGCATCTATCCGCGGCTGATCGAAGCGATCGTTTCCGCCGAAGCGGCCGCCGCCGAGCGCTTCTGGATCGCGTATGCGCCGGAGAACCATGCGTCGAAGGTGGGCGTCGCGAAGGCGGGATTCACTCTGCGCGCCGAGATGTCGTTCGACGCGAGCGGACTCCCGGCGCTGCGGCCGACCAGTTCGAGCAACGCGGGGATCGTGTCGCGCGTGCTCGGCATTCGCGAGACGAGCGAAGCCCTGACCCCCTGCTGGCGATGCGTGCGCGCCGGACGCGGCGCCATGGCCTGCGTCGAAGGACAGTGCCGCTGCGACTACCAGGAGCCGAAGAGCGGCTGCGCGGCCTGATGGCGACTCACCGGCAGCGATCCGATGGCAAGCAGTACCGGACCGCGCACTGTCGTGCGCATTCAATGACCGAACATTCGGAGATGATCATGAAACGCATGATGCTCGTTCTCACCGCGTTCGCCCTCGGGGCGACATCCACGTTCACCGTGAGCGCTCAGACGCCGACGACCAGCGCTCAATCGGAGCAGACGCTTCTCCCGGATAGAATCGTCAGCGGCGGCTATGGCGCTCCGGTGCAGCGCTTCTCGAAGATCGCCGGCCGCGGCGCGCTGCTCACCGGCATCGAAGGCGGCTGGATAGTGAATCACCGCTTCGTGCTCGGCGCCGCCGGCTACGGCCTCGCGACGCAGAACATTCGGAACGCCGGATCACCGCTTCACGACTCGCGAGGACGGTCGCCGGTCGTCGAGATGGGCTATGGCGGCATCACGCTTGGCTACGTCGTGCAGCCGATGCGTCTCACGCACCTGAGCTTCCAGGTGCTGCTCGGCGGCGGCGGTGTGACGTACGACGTGCAGGACATCGCCGGCATGCGATCGGAGGACGCGCCAGCCGACGGCTTCTTCGTCGCGGAGCCATCCGTGCATGGCGAGTTGAACGTGAGCCGCTTCTTCCGGATCGGGGTCGGCGTCGGCTATCGCTCGGTCGCCGGCGCGTCGCTCGAGGGACTCGGCGACCGCGACCTGCGGGGCGCATCGGCGTCGCTGACGCTCAAGCTGGGTCGGTTCTGAAGCCCGCGAGGCGAGCGTCCGGCACCGCTACGGTTCCGGACGTCCGCCGTCGTCGTCCAGCCCCTGCCGGCGCGCGTCTCGCGCCCGCTCGTCGAGCCGCGATTGTCCGCGCGTGTAGCCTTCGCGCACGTAATCCTTCATGCTCTCCCACGACCCATGTCGCGGGGCCTGTGGCTCCCAGCCCCGCTCGAGCTCGGGCTCGACGTCGGCGAATTCACGCCGCAGGTAATTCGGGTTGTGGCTCGCGATCTGTCCGAGGAAGTACGCGCCGCGCACGTCCTCGTAGGATCGGTCGGCAGGGCGGTCGGGCCGCGACTCGTAGTGTTCGCGATAGTGTGCGTCGTCCGCGCGCGACAACGTGCTCGCGGCTTCCGCGACGGCGCGACCCGACCACCAGCCGGCGAGCGCCCCGGCCACGCCGCCGAGCAGCGTGCCCACCGGCCCCGCGGCCGAGCCGAGCCCCGCGCCGACGAGCACGCCGGTGATTCCGCCCGCGGCTTCCGCGAGCTCATCGCCGTGGGTCGTCCGCGAGTGATGCGCGCCGAGCGCCCGATCCTTGGCGTGCTCGATGCGCCCCTGGATCGAATCTCCCGAGTTGGCCGAGTCGCGCATGCTTCCTCCCGAAGCTGTCGAACTACGAACGGGCAAGAACCGCGCTTCCCGTCAGCCTTGACTGGTGTAGCAGGATCATGCCGATTCCACGTATGTCCGCGACGACGCGCATTGGAACGCAGGGATGGAACTACGACGCCTGGGTGGGGCCGTTCTTTCCCGAGGGAACTCGCGCCGCCGACTTTCTCTCGGTCTACGCTCGTGCGTTCGACACGGTCGAGGTCGACTCCACGTTCTATGCGATTCCCGCGGTGAAGACGGTCCGGAGCTGGGCGCGCCGCACGCCGGAACACTTCGTCTTCGCGCTCAAGCTGCCGCAGGAGATCACCCACGAGCGCCGGCTGCGCAACGTCGACGATCTCGCGGCCGAATTCTTCGATACGGTTCGCGAGCTCGGCCCCAAGCTCGGTCCGATTCTCATTCAGCTCGGACCGGATTTCGGACCGGTCGAACTTCCGGCGATCGCGCACTTTCTGCCGAAGCTTCCGCGCGACCTGCGCTTCGCGATCGAGTTTCGCCAGCGCGGCTGGGTGCACGACGGATTGCTGGCGCTGCTCGCCGAGCACAACGTCGCGCTCGCGACCACCGACGGACGATGGCTGCCGCGGAAGCAGATGCTGCAGCTGGCCGAGCGGCCGACCGCGGACTTTCGCTACGTGCGGCTCATGGGAGCGGACCGGAGCATCGTCGACTATTCGCGCATCCAGGTCGATCGTACGCGCGAGCTGGAGCTCTGGGCCAACACCATGGCCGCCGTCGGGAGCGCGCTCGACACGTACGTTTACATCAACAACCACTTCGCCGGCCACTCGCCGCAGTCGGCGCGCGACCTTCAGCGCATGCTCGGGCAGCCTGCCACGGAGCCGGAGCAGATCGGCGAGCAGATGAGTCTTTTCTGATCGATCCATGACGGCGATCACTCGCCCGCGGCGCCAGACCTATCCCTCGCCGTCGATCGCGGCCTCGTACGCCGCGCGCCGGGCGCTGCACGCTTACGCGTGCGTGTTCGCCGCGCTCTGCGTGATGGTCGGCGTGTACTGGGACATCTCGTGGCACATGTCGATCGGTCGCGACACGTTCTGGACGCCGGCGCACCTGCTCATCCAGGCGGGCGGGCTCATCGCCGGCGTCTCGTCCGGCTACGTCGCGCTCCGCACGACGTTCGCCTCCGGCGACGCCGAGAAGGACTCGACGGTGAGCTTCTGGGGATTCCGCGCGCCGCTGGGTGCGTGGATCTCGGTCTGGGGCTGTCTCGCCATGCTCACGTCGGCGCCGTTCGACAACTGGTGGCATGACGCCTACGGGCTCGACGTGAAGATCATCAGCCCGCCGCACACCATTCTCGCCGTCGGAATCTTCGCGATCGTCGTCGGCGCGCTGCTGCTCACCCTCGCCGAGCAGAATCGCGCGCGCGAAGCGGACCGCGGCCGCTTTGCGTGGCTGCTCGCCGCGGTGGCCGGCATGTTCATCATGAACTACGCGCTCTTTCTCACGGAGTACAGCGAGCGCCGCATGATGCACAGCGGCTGGTTCTACGGCCTCGCGTGCGCGGCGTTCCCGTTCGGGCTCGCCATGATGTCGCGCGCGATTCGCCTCCGGTGGAGTGCCACCGCCGCGGCGGGTTTCTACACGGTCCTGATGCTTGGGCTGATGTGGATCATCGGTCTCTTTCCGGCGACGCCAAAGCTCGGGCCGATCTATCAGCACATCACCCACATGGTGACGCTGTCATTCCCGCTGCTGATCATCGTCCCCGCGGTCGGCATCGACCTCGCGATGCAGCGGTTGGACGGGCGTGTGTCGGACGCCGCGCTCGCGGTCATCGTCGCCGTGGTGTTTCTCGCGCTGTTCATGGCGGCGCAGTGGCCGTTCGCGTCGTTCCTGATGACCCCCGCGGCGCGCAACCGCGTCTTCAACGCGGAGAACTACGTGTACTGGATGGGTCCGGCGTACGAGGCGCTGCAGAATCGGTTCGATCCGGCGCCGCGCGGCGCATGGCCGTTCGGTGTCCATCTCGCGATTGCCCTGGCGATCGGCAGCGTCATGAGCTTTCTCGGGCTGAGGCGCGGGAGCTGGATGCGTCACGTGCGTCGATGATGCGCATCGACGGCACGATGAGACGATGGTTGCCCGTGGCGCTCTTTCTCGCGCTCGCGGCGCACATCGGCAGTCCGAACGTCGTGTTCGAGGGCAAAGCCGGCCCCTATGCAGTGCGCGTCATCGTCCGCCCGCCGGCCGTCGTACCGGGGCGCGCGGAGGTCGTCGTGCAGCTGCCCCCGGGCGAGACGGCGGCCGTCAGCATCCGCCCGGTCTTCTGGCGCGTCGGCACAGCCGGTTCGCCGAGTCCGGACGACGCGCCGCGCGTCGCGGGGAGCGCGAACGTCCACGCGGGACAGATCTGGCTGATGTCGCGCGGGTCGTACAGCGTGTACGTCACGGTCGACGGCGCTCGTGGCAGCGGAACGGCGATCGTTCCCGTCACGTCGTTCGCCACGGCGCGCCTCGGCCTCTCGCGCGGCCTCGGGGTGATCCTCATCACGCTGGGCGCCGTGCTGTTCGTCGGGCTGGTGACGATCGTGCGCGCCGCGACGGGCGAAGCGCTTCTCGAGCCAGGTGAGAAGCTCGATGGCGCCGCGCGGCGTCGCGTGCGCAACGCGACGCTCGTCGCGACGCCGCTGCTCGCGCTGCTCGTGCTTGGCGGAGCGCGATGGTGGGGGATCGTCGACGGTGATTACGAGCGCACGCTCTATCGCCCGCCGGCGGTCGACGCCGGGATCGATTCGATCGACGGCGAGCCTCGCCTGTCGCTTCGTGTGCGTGACACGTGGTCCCTGCGCGCGGTGTTCGCGCCGGTGATCCCCGATCACGGGAAGATGATGCACCTCTTCCTGATCTCGGCCGGCGACCACGATCGGTTCGGGCACTACCACCCCGATGAGATCGACTCGCTGCACTTCGTGACGACGCTTGCCTCGTTCCCGCGCGGCCGCTATCGCGTCTTCGGCGACGTGCTGCTCGCGAACGGCCTGAGCCAGACGGTGACGACCACCGTCGAATGGCCGGGCAGCGGGTCGGTACGGAGCGACGAGGCTGGTGACGATGCGCGGTGGTCGCTCGAGACGGGTCCCGTCGCGACCGTGAACGAACGTGCGCACCTCGGCGATGGTCTGACGATGGTGTGGACAGGAGGGGAGGAGCCCCTCACTGCGGGCCGGCCCGTCGACCTTCGCTTCGAGGTGCGCGACGGAGCCGATCACGTCGTGCCTCTGGCCCCCTATCTTGAAATGGCCGGCCACGCCGTCGTGCTCAGCGCCGACGAGTCGGTGTTCATTCATCTTCACCCCATGGGGACCATCTCGACGACCGCGCAGGAGACGTTCGCGGCGCGCGACCGCGGCGATACCACCGCCGATGGGCGCGCACACCTGCCGGCCGGCGACAGCCCGACGATGCACATGACGACCATGCCGATGGACGGCCGCCTCGCCTTTCCATATGAGTTTCCGAAACCCGGCCGCTATCGAGTGTGGGTGCAGGTTCGCCGCTCACCCGCGTCGCACGTGCTGACCGGGGCATTCGATCTCGACGTCCGTTGAAACCGCTTCATCTTCGCCTGTTCGTCGCGTTCGCGGTGATCGCCGCGGCGGTCTGCGTGCGGCTCGGCGTCTGGCAACTGAGCCGGCTCCATCAGCGGCGCGCACTCAATGCGCTGGTGCGGTCGCGTCTCGACAGCGCGGAAGTCGATATCGCTGCGCTGCCGCGCGATTCGACCGCGCGCTTCCGGCGCGTGCGCGTCGTCGGCACTCCCGACTATGCGCACCAGCTCCTGTGGGCGGCGCGCATCCACGACGGGTCGCCCGGCGTGAACTTCCTCACGCCCTATCGCATCGCGGGAACGGACACCGCCGTGCTCGTGAATCGCGGCTGGGTCTATTCGCCCGACGGATCGACGGTGGACGAGGCACGCTGGCGCGATTCGGCGACGACGCTCGTCGGATACGTCGAGCTGTTCCCACCGGTCAAGGGCGCGGTGTTCGCCTCACGCCCGAACGTCGTGTCGCGGCTGAGCTACGACATCGTGGCGAAGTCGATGCCGTATCCGATCGCGCCGCGCTACGTGGTGATGATCGGGGACTCGGTGATGGCCCCCGACCGGATCGCCCGGCTCACGCTGCCGCCGCTCGACGAGGGCCCGCACTTCAGCTACGCGGTTCAGTGGTTCTCGTTCGCGCTCGTCGCTCTGGTCGGCGCCGGATTCGTGGTGAAGCAGTCGCGCGGATGAACTCGTCAGACCGTGGCGGCGAAAGGTTCATCTCGTTCGCCATCGCGCGGCCCGCTGGCTCGCCGCCATTCGACGCATGATGAGGAAGGCGACGTCGGCCAGCACGACCGAGGCCGCGACGAGCCATGGTTGTGGAATCGGACCAATTGTCGGCCCGACGACGAGGACCGAGAGCGCCGCGAGCGTGCAGAACGGACAGCGTGTCACGAGCCAGTCGGCCAACCGGTCAACGATTCCCGCGGGTTCGACGGACATGTTCCGGCGCGGAGGATGCATAATTCGGCAGGCAAAAAAACGGAGCGATGGACCTGGATCGGGCTGCTTCGCCGTCGTCCAGTCTTGCTCCGTGTACGTCTTTCTGTGAGTAACGCATGTCACAGCCGTCCAGTGGTCTTGCTACGGAGAAGGAAGCGCGTGACGTCGCGGAGGCGGCGCGCGAGAGTGAATGGTCCGGCGCGAGCTTCGTCCGCGAACTATTCCTCGGCCGCTTCCGTCTCGATCTGATTCATCCCCATCCCGTCGAGGATCCGAGCGAAGCGGCGCGCGCGAAGCCGTTCTTCGACCGGCTTCGCGCCTTCCTCGAGCGCGTCGACTCCGACATGATCGACCGCACCGGCGAGATTCCCGAGGAATACGTGCAGGAACTGCGGGACATGGGCGCGTTCGGCATCAAGATTCCCACGGAGTACGGCGGTCTCGGACTCTCGTATTCGAGTTATGTGAAGGCCATGGCGATGGTGACGTCCAAGGACGGATCGCTCACCGCGCTGCTGTCGGCGCACCAGTCGATCGGGTTGCCGCAGCCGCTCAAGCTGTTCGGTACCGAGGAGCAGAAGCGCGAGTACTTTCCGCGGTTGGCGAAGGGCGCGATCAGCGCGTTCGCGCTCACCGAAGTCGACGCCGGCTCGGATCCCGCGAACATGCACGCCGGCGCCGTGCCGAGCGAGGACGGCAAGTACTTCGTGCTGAATGGCGAGAAGCTGTGGTGCACCAACGGCACCCGCGCCGAGCTGTTCGTCGTCATGGCCCGCACGCCCGACGCGATCGTGAAGGGCAAACAGCGCAAGCAGATCACGGCGTTCATCGTCGACGCGGCGTGGCCCGGCGTCGAAGTCGTGCATCGCTGCCGCTTCATGGGGCTCAAGGCGATCGAGAACGGCGTCATTCGCTTCACCAACGTGCGCGTGCCGCGCGAGAACATTCTCTGGGGTGAGGGGAAGGGGCTCAAGCTCGCGCTGATCACGCTCAACACCGGGCGCCTGACGCTTCCCGCCAGTGCCGCCGGCGGCGCGAAAGCCTTGCTCGAGGCGACGCGCACCTGGGCCGTCGAGCGCGTGCAGTGGGGCGCGCCGATCGGCAAGCACGAAGCCGTCGCGCAGAAGGTCGCGATGATGGCCGCCAACACCTTCGCGATGGAATCGATCGCGGGGCTCACCGTCGGACTCGCCGAGCGTGGCGGGTACGACATCCGCCTCGAGGCGGCGATCGCCAAGATGTACAACACGGAACATGGCTGGCGGATCGTCGACGACGCGCTGCAGGTGCGCGGCGGCCGCGGCTACGAGACCGCCGACTCGCTGCGCGCGCGCGGCGAGCGCCCTATTCCGATCGAGCGCGCCATGCGCGACGCTCGCATCAACCTGATCTTCGAGGGGTCGTCGGAGATCATGCGGTTGTTCATCGCGCGCGAGGCCGTCGACCATCACTTCAAGACGGCGTTCGCCCTCGTCGACAAGGATTCCTCGGGGAGCGAGAAGGCCGCCGCGTTCGGTCGTGTGATGAAGTTCTATCCTGCCTGGTACCCGATGCGGTGGGTCGGCAAGGGGCAGGTGCCGGGCGCGTTCGCCGAATTCGGCCCGCTCGCCGGCCACCTCCGCTACGTCGAGCGGCACTCCCGAAAGCTCGGCCGCGCGATCTTCCACGCGATGGTGCGCTTCGGGCCCAAGCTCGAGCGGCGGCAGCTGGTGCTGTTCCGCGCCGTGGACATCGGCGCCGAGCTGTTCGCGATGGCCGCGTCGTGCGTGCACGCGCGGATGCTCGCGAAGGCCGGGAACGCCGAGGCGAACGCGCTGGCCGATCTGTTTTGCCGGGCGGCTCGCGGCCGCGTCGACGCCCTATTCGAGAACTTCTATGGCGCGGACGACGGCGTCACCTACCGGGTGGCCCAATCGGTGATGCGAGGCGAGTATGCGTGGCTGGAGACGGGGATCATCAGCATGCTGGGGAATCGCGCCGAGGGTGCGGGGCTCTCGCAGACGCAGGACGGCATTCGCGCGGTGGCCCGACGGTAGACCGCCGGGCTATCGGGCGACGACGCTGAACGTAGGCGTGCGCCGCTCCTCCTCTGAGAGGACACTCGCCTCGCTTCCCACGGCCATCCAGTCGAGCACGTAGCGATACGTGCCGACTGGTGCCGAAGTCGGGATGATGCCGGCGGTCCCACCGCCATCGAAGGCCGACCGAATGTGGAAGGCGGCACAGTTGGTCGGCTCTCCGCCGCTCTGCACGCGCGTCCAGCCCGATGCGGCGCGCATCTCGAGCGCGCCGTGGCAGGTGTTGGTGACTATCTCGCCGCCCGCCGCCGCGTGCGCGGTGTAGTAGACGGTGTCCCCCTGCCGGTACTCAACTCTGTCCAGGGAGATCGTCACTCGGGCCGTCGCCGGCTGCGTCGCCGAGTCGCCGCCACATCCAGCGGCGGTCAGCGCGATGGCGAGACCCGTGAGGAACGATCGGCCTGGTTGCACGCCTGTCTCCTGATCCCGAGAAACACGGCCGCCGGTGGGTCACCGGCGCCGGAGATCAGAATGCGTGAATATACGTGTGGTCGCAAGCTCGGCCCTTCGATCAGGAAGCCTGGCCCCGGCGGCAGCGGGTCCGGTCGAGGCTTGACGCTCTGGTCTCCCCGCGACCTCAGACCCGAGCCCCATCATCCGTTCAAGCCGGTCCTGATCGAAGCTCGCGATCAGGCGACGACCACTCCGGATGCCGTCACTCGCTGACGAATGCCGTATATCCCTCGTCCGCGATCGCGTCCTCGATCTGTTCGACGTCCGTGCGCGCTGGATCGTACTCGAGTGTGGCCGAGCCAACCTGCACGTCGCCGACCTTCACGCCGGCGGTCTTTTCCAGGCGTCCGCGGACCGCGCGCACGCAGTGCTCGCAGGTCATGCCTTCTATGGTCAGATGAAGTCGTTCCATTTGATCGATGCTCAGGGTTTGACGATGGGGCGAAAGGTAATCGAGGTCCTTCGACCGCTCTGCGTCCTCCGCGATCGCGTAGCCGTCCGCAGGTCCGTCAGCCGGCAGCATCGCTGTGACCTCAGACCCGAGACCTGAGACCGCGAACCCCTCAGGTCGGTATCGAGCCGATTATACCACCCCACTACCCGCCCCCCACCGCCGGCCCCGTTTTTAGAAGAATCTCGAGAGCACCGTCAACGCGACCAGGAAATAGATCGTCAACCCCGTCACATCCACCACCGTCGCCACGAACGGCGCCGACGCACTCGCCGGGTCGAAGCCGAGCCGCCGCAGCAGAAACGGCAGCATCGACCCGGTCAGCGACCCGAACGTCACGATCCCCACCAGCGCGAGCCCGATCGTCAACGTGATGCTCTCCCACGTATGTGGAATGGGCGCACCGGTGACCGCATCCTTGATGTTGTAGTCGTAGCCGAGGTCGACGGTGCCGAGCTTCACCTGGTGCTCGAACATCCACTGCCACGCCGTGATCCGAATCATTCCGATCACGCCGAGGATCGTACCGAGAATGAGCCCGGAGGGCAGCTCGCGGGCGATGACCCGCCACCAGTCGCGCAGCTCCACCTCGCGCAGCGCCATCGCGCGCGTGATGAGCGACGTCGCCTGCGAGCCCGAGTTTCCTCCGGAGCTCATCACGAGCGGAATGAACAGGCCGAGCACCACGACCTTGCTCAACTCGTCGCTGAAGTGCTGCATCGCGGTCGTCGTGAACATCTCGCTGATCAGCAGGATGCTCAGCCAACCCGCGCGCTTCTTGATCATCGCGAACAGCCCGATCTGCATGTACGGCTCGTCCAGCGCTTCCATGCCGCCGAACTTCTGGACGTCCTCGGTCTGCTCTTCCTGGATCGCGTCGATCACGTCGTCGACGGTGATCACGCCCATCACGTGGCCGGACTCGCTCACCACCGGCACGGCCAGCAAGTCGTAGTTCGCGATCACCTGCGCCACCTCGGCGCGGTCGGCGTTCGGGCCGACGCTCACGACCTCCGACCACGCGATGTCGCTGATCTTCGCGCCGGCAGGCGCGGCCAGCAGTTCGCGCAGCGACATCACGCCGACGACCCGGCCGCGGTCGTCCGTCGTGTAGATCGTGTTCATCGCCTCCTTCTTCCCCGACCGCGCGACGGCCCGCACGTTGTCGAGCGCCGACTCCACCGTCACATCGGCCGAGACCGTGACGACCTCGGTCGTCATGAGGCCGCCGGCCGTGTCCGGCTCGTACGACAGCAGCTGCTCGGTGTCGCGCCGTGCCTCGTCCGGGAGCTCCTCGAGGATCTCCTCGACGTGCTCCTCGTCCAGCTCGACCAGCGTGTCGGCGCGATCGTCCGGCGCCATCTGCGTCACGAGCTCCGCCGCTTCGCGCGGCGTCATCGCTTCGATCAGCTCGGTCCGCCGCTCCTCCTCGAGATACTCGAGGACTTCAGCGCCGCGCTCCGGGCCGAGCGCCACGAAGAACGCGTGCAGTTGCTCGCGATCGAGGAACTCTGCGACGTCCGCGAGATCCGCCGGATGGATCTCTTCGGTCTCGACGCGGATGTCCGCCGGCGAATCCTCGAGCAGCGCGACGATGTCCGGCGCGAGCAGAGCCGCGACCGGACGATCCTCTGGATTCCTCTGCTGTGCACTCATCGAGGGTCTCCTGGTCGCGGGTCGCGGGGCGGTCGCCGGAGCGGAGGGCGGGCGAGATCGCCGGGGATCTCGCGGGCGGCAAGTTACGCACGGCGAACACGGCCAGACAACCCTCGATCCGCAGGAGAATCAACAAAGTCTGGACGGAATGCTGACATCCGCGACGGCACAATCGCCCAACCCTTCGGTACCTCGTGCTGTCTCAGCACAAGTGTCTTACTGATCTCTCGCCGCGCGTCGATCCCCCTGAGACCCGTGGGCAGAGATCCCGTCTCCATCCTCGTCATGTCGTTCGCCCGTCGCGCGCTGTTGGCCGCGATCTCCGTCGCCCCCGCGCTCACTCCCGTAACAGCGCACGCTCAGCAAGACGTCTCGCTCGCGAGCAGAAACGCGGCCCCAGCCGTCGTTCCCGCGGCGGACGCGCGGACCGCGATCGCGATGCGGGCCGCACAAGCGCCGGTGATCGACGGCAGGAATGACGACGCAGCGTGGGCGACGGCGATGGCGATCGATGGCTTCCGGACCTTCGATCCGGTCGACGACGGCGATCCGCGCTTCCGCACCGAGGCCCGCGTCACCTTCGACGCGCACAACCTCTACGTCTTCGTGCGCGCGTTCGATCCGCACCCGGACAGCATCGTCGCGCTCCTCAGCCGCCGCGACGTGCGCACCCAGTCGGACCAGCTCAAGCTCATCATCGACGGCTATCACGATCGCCGCACCGGCGTCGAACTCGCCGTGAACCCCGCGGGCGTGAAGCGCGACTTCGCAGTGCTCAACGACGGCGAGGAAGACGTCTCGTGGGACGGCGTGTGGGAGGTCGCCACGCGAATCGACGCCGAGGGGTGGACGGCGGAATTCCGCGTGCCGCTCAACCAGCTGCGCTACGCGTCCGGCGATCAGCACACATTCGGCTTCGGGATCTGGCGCGACGTGGCCCGCTTCAACGAGCGCTACGCCTGGCCGGTCTACTCGCGCAAGAAGGGCGGCCTCTCGTCGCAGCTCGGCGACCTGGCCGGCATCGACGGAATCGCGTCGCCGCGCCGTCTCGAGCTCGCGCCATACACCGTCGCGCGCACGGCCAACGTGCCGGCGAACGTCGGCTACAAGCAGGCCACGACGAACACCTTCGGCGCGGATCTCAAGTACGGCCTCACGTCCAACCTCACCATCGACGCGACCGTCAATCCCGACTTCGGCCAGGTCGAAGCCGATCCGTCGGTGCTCAACCTCTCGGCGTTCGAGACGTTCTTCCCGGAACGCCGGCCATTCTTCCTCGAGGGGCAGGGGCTCTTCCGCTTCGATCTGAACTGCAACGACGGGAGCTGCTCCGGGCTCTTCTACTCGCGTCGCATCGGCCGGTCGCCCCAGCTCGGCGACGAATACTCCGATCCATCGAACGTCACGTCGTCGACGATCCTCGGCGCGACGAAGCTCACTGGCCGCTTGAGCAAGGGTCTCTCCGTCGGCGTGCTCGATGCCGTCACCCAGCGCGAGCACGCGCCCGGCCGCGAGACGATCGAGCCGCGGACGAACTACTTCGTCGGCCGCCTGCAGCAGGACTTCCGTCAGGGGCAGAGCGCGATCGGCGCCATGGTCACGAGCGTCAAGCGCAACAACGACCAGTTCACGAAGGACTTTCTCCGCTCGAGCGCGCTCGCCGGCGGGATCGACGCGCGCCATCAGTTCTGGAACAAGAACTGGGAGCTGTCCGGGTACTGGGCGGCGAGCGACGTCCGCGGCTCCGCCGAGGCGATCACGGCTACGCAGCGGAGCTTCGTGCACAACTATCAACGCCCCGATGACGACATCGCGCTCGACTCGACGCGCACGAGCCTGAGCGGCTACTCCGCGCAGATGATCATCGCGAAGCGCGGCGGCGGATCGACGCTGTTCAACACCGGCTATCAGGTGATGTCGCCGGGCTTCGAGGTGAACGACGTCGGCTATCTCTCGCGCGCCAGCTCGAAGAACCAGTTCTTCTGGTTCCAGTACCGCCAGCAGACGCCCAGGAGCTTCTATCGCTTCTGGAACTTCAACGTCAACGAGTGGACCAACTACACCTGGGACAACCTCCGCACCGATTTTGGAGGCAACGTCAACGCGCACATGCAGTTCAAGAACAGCATGTGGCTGCACGTCGGGCAGGGGATCAATGCGGCGGGAGCGTCGTACTGCGACAACTGCACTCGCGGCGGTCCGGCGCTCCGGAGCGAGCGGTCCTTCTGGGGCTGGGGCGGCGTCGAGGGAGACCCGCGCAACGTCGTCGTGCCGTATCTGTGGCTCAACTGGGGCTGGGGCGACGGGAACCGCAGCTACAACTGGAACGTCAATCCGCAGGTCGATTTCCGCATGACCTCGCGGGTGACCGGCTCGGTGTCGTACTCGTTCACGCACTCCGTCAACGCGGCGCAGTTCAACGGGAACTACGGCGAGATCGGCGTCGACACGACGCACTACACGGTCGCTCGACTCGATCAGGACACCCGGTCGGTGACCTTCCGGCTCGGCTACACCGCGACGCCGAACCTCTCGCTCCAGGTGTACGCGTCGCCGTTCGCCACGCGCGGAGCCTACACGGACTGGATGCAGGTCGCGAACGCGCGGGCCGCCCAGTGGAAGGACCGCTACCGCTCGTTCGAGAACGGCGATCCCGGCGCGTTCGACTTCAAGCAATACCGCTCGAACACGGTCCTTCGCTGGGAGTATCGCCCCGGTTCGACGCTCTTCCTCGTCTGGGCGCAGGAGCGCACGCAGGATCTGAGCGGGTTCGACGCGCGCAACGCGCCGGCCGGATTGGGACAGGTGCGCCGCGCGCATCCGGCGAACGTGTTCCTGGTCAAGGGCTCGTACTGGATCTCGTACTGAGGTGAACGCTCCAGTGTCGACGGACCAATCGATTATGCGTGACGGCGCCTGCCCGCGCCGACCGCAGCCGATTAGTCTGTCTCCGTGTCCCTCGCTTCGACTCTCGCCGACAATCTGGCCGCCCTGCGCGCGGCCCATCTCGAGCGCCATCTTCGCGTCATCAGCGGCCGGTGCGGCGCCGTCGTTCAGACGGACCGCGGCCGCGCCGTCGACTTCAGCTCCAACGACTACCTCGGCCTCGCGTCCGATCCTCGTCTCGCCGCCGCCGCGGCGGCCATTGGCCCGCGACTCGGCGGCGGTGCGACCGCGTCGCGGCTGATCGCCGGCAACACCGACGAACACGACGCCCTCGACGCCGCCATCGCCGAATTCTTCGGGGCCGAGGCCGCGCTCAGCTTCTCATCCGGCTACGCGGCCAACGTGGGAATCATCCCGGCCCTGGTCGGTCGTGATGACGTCATCTTCTCCGACGAGCTCAATCACGCGTCGCTGATCGACGGCTGTCGTCTCAGTCGCGCGACGATCCACGTCTATCCGCACGCCGACACCGCTGCGCTCGCCCGGCTGATGGCGGTGCACCGCGCGTCGCACCGCCGGGCGCTCATCGTGACCGACGGCATGTTCTCGATGGACGGCGACACCGCGCCGCTCGGCGAGATCGTCGCGCTCGCGCGCCGCCACGACGCCTGGACCTACGTCGACGACGCACACGCGGTCGGCATCTCGGGGCCGAACGGCCGCGGCACGGTCGAGCGGCTCGGTCTCGCCGCCGAGGTCGACGTTCTCGTCGGCACCCTCGGCAAGGCGTTCGGCGTCGCCGGAGCGTTCGCCGTCGGGCCGAGAGTGCTGCGGGACTTTCTGGTGAACCGGGCGCGCTCGTTCATCTTCTCGACCGGGCCGATGCCCGCGCAGGCCGCGGCCGCGCGCGCGGCCCTCGATGTCGTTCGCGCGAATCCCGCGCTGCGCGCCCGGGTTCCTGAGAATGCCCGTCGGCTTCGTCGTTCGCTCGGCGACGTCGGCATCGCGACCATCGGGGAGCCCGATTCCCACATCGTCCCGATCGTCATCGGCGACGCCGTTCGCACCGTGCAGATCGGCGCCGCGCTCTCCGAGCGTGGCTTTCTCGTCGGCGCGGTTCGGCCGCCCACCGTCGCGCCGGGAACGTCGCGCTTGCGCGTCGCCGTGAGCGCCGCGCACACCCCCGACCACCTCGACGCCTTTGCCGAGACCCTCGCTTCGGTTATGAGCATTTCATGACGCTTCGTTCTTCCGTCACCGCGGCCGACGCCGCCCACGTCTGGCATCCATACACGCAGCACGGCGCATCGGACGATCCGATCGAGATCGTGCGCGCCGACGGCGCCTATCTCTTCGACGCGAGTGGCCGCGCGATCTTCGACGCGATTTCCTCCTGGTGGGTCACTCTGCACGGCCACGCCGAGCCCACCATCGCGGCCGCGATCGCCGATCAGGCGCGGACCCTCGAGCAGGTGATCTTCGCCGGCTTTACCCACGAACCCGCCGCCCTCCTCGCCGAGGAACTGCTCCGTCGCGTGCCGAACGGCCTCACGCGAATGTTCTTCTCCGACGACGGCTCGACCGCGGTCGAAGTCGCGGTCAAGATCGCGCTGCAGTACTGGCAGCTGCGCGGCGAGAATCGCCGGGTGATCGTCGCTCTGGAGAACGCCTACCACGGTGACACCTTCGGCGCGATGAGCGTGAGCGCCCGCGGTCTCTTCACCGATCCGTTCGCCGAGAAGCTGTTCGAGGTGGCGCGCCTGCCCGATCCCGTCGACGCGGACGTCGTCGCGGCGTTCGAGCGGCTCCTCGCCGCACGGGCGAGCGACGTCGCGGCTCTCATCGTCGAACCGATGGTGCTGGGCTCCGGCGGCATGCGAATGTGGTCCGCCGAGTCGATGCGCGGCCTTCGCGAGCTGTGCGCGCGGCATGGCATTCTGTTCATCGCCGACGAGGTGATGACCGGCTTCGGCCGCACCGGTCCGCTCTTCGCCTGCGAGCACGCGGGGATCAGCCCCGATCTCATGTGCCTGTCGAAGGGCATCACCGGCGGCTTTCTCCCGATGGGCGCGACCCTCACGACCGAGGAGCTGTTCGCGGGCTTCCGCTCGCCCGATCGAAAGCGCACCCTCTTTCACGGCCATTCGTACACCGCCAATCCGATCGCGTGCGCGGCGGCGCGCGCGTCGCTCGCGCTGCTCGACGAGGCGTGCGACGCGCGCCGTCGCGCGATCGAAACCAGCCATCGGGCGGCCGCGACGCGATTCGAGTCGACGCCGGGCATCTCGAACGTGCGTGTGCTCGGCACCATTCTCGCCGCGGACCTCGTCGTGAAGGATGCCGGCTACCTGAGCACGATCGGCCAGACGCTGAAGCGCGTCGCCCTCGACGCCGGCGTGCTCCTCAGACCCCTCGGCGACACTGTCTATCTGCTGCCGCCCTACTGCGCGACGACCGCCGATCTCGATCGCGCGTACGACTGCATCGCGGAATTCGCGGAGGCGCTGTGATCCGGCTCGGGATCACGGGCACCGATACGGGCGTCGGCAAGACCGTGGTCGCGTGCGCGATCGCGAGCGGGCTTCGCCGGCGGGGACTTCGCGTGGCGGCGATGAAGCCGGTCGAAACGGGCGTCGACGCGGCCGACCCGAATCGCGATGGCGCGCGGCTCGCGCGCGCGGCGGGCGGCTCGCAGCCGATGTCGATGCTCGCGCCCCTCGTCTATCCCGATCCTGTCGCACCGCTGGCGGCCGCGCGGCGCATCGGCACCTCGGTCGATCTCAACCTGCTCGATCACGCCGTGCGCGCCGCGTCGCTCGGCGCCGATGCGCTCGTCGTCGAGGGCGCGGGCGGGCTGCTCGTGCCGATCACCGACCGGGTCGCGTTCGACGCGCTCTTCGCGCGGTGGCAGTTGAGCGTCGTCGTGGTCGCGGCGAACAAGCTCGGCGTCATCAACCACACCCGGCTCACGCTCGCCGCGATTCGTGCGGCCGGCCTCGCGGTGTCGATGGTCGTGCTCAACCAGCCTACCGGCGACAGCGATACTTCGGCGAACGAAAACGCGTCGTTGATCGCCGAGCTGGAGAACGTCTCGGTCGTCGAGCTTCCCTGGCTGAGCGACGCCGATGATCTTGAACGTGCGTCTGAAATCATCCTCGAACCCGTCATCCATGAACTGGAACGCTCTGGCCGACCGCTCCCTGGCCGGTGAGCTGATCTCTCGCGACGAGGCGCTCGCCGTGCTGCGCGCGCCCGACGAAGCGCTGCTCGACCAGCTGGCCGCCGCGTATCGGGTGCGCCGCCATCACTTCGGCAACCGCGTGCGGCTGCACTTCCTGCTCAACGCGCAGAGCGGTCTCTGCCCCGAAGACTGCAACTACTGCTCGCAATCCGCCGTCTCGATGGCGGAGATCGAGAAGTACCCGTTCATGGCGCGCGAGAAGATCCTCGCCGCCGCCGATCGCGCCGCGAGCCTCAACGTCGGCACGTTCTGCATGGTGATCTCCGGCCGCGCGCCGGGCGAGCGCGTGTTCAACAAGGTGCTCGACGCCGTGCGCGAGGTGAAGGCCCGGCACGACATGCACGTCTGCGCCTGCCTCGGTCTGCTCACCGAGGATCATGTGCGCCGTCTCGAGGAGGCGGGGGTCGATCAGGTCAATCACAACCTGAACACGTCGCAGCGCTTCACCGAGGAGATCGTGTCCACGCATTCGTTCGGCGACCGCGTGGCGACCGTCGAGCACGTCGCGAAGTCGAACATGAAGACGTGTTCGGGCGGGATCATCGGCATGGGCGAGACCGACGACGACGTGATCGACCTCGCGTTCTCGTTGCGCGAGCTGAACGTCCGCAGCGTGCCCGTGAACTTCCTGATCCCGATCGAGGGGACGCCGCTCGAGCAGCGCAGCGAGCTCGATCCGCGCCGCTGCCTGCGCACGCTCTGCCTGTATCGCTTCATCCTGCCGTCGCAGGAAATCCGCATCGCCGGCGGGCGAGAGGTCCACCTGCGGTCGATGCAGCCGCTCGGCCTCTATGCGGCGAATTCGATCTTCATCGGCGACTATCTGACGACGCCGGGGCAGGCCGCGCGCGCGGACTACGAGATGATCCGCGATATGGGCTTCGTTCTCGAGTCGGCCAACGGCGAAGCGCTCGATCCGTCGCGGCTCGACGACCTGCTCGCCGAGGCGGTCGCCACGGCTTGAGGGGCGGTCAGATCAGTGGAAGGGTGCGTCGATTGACCGAGCCGTCGACGACGTCGTAGCCGGCGACGGCGATCGCGTCCCTGAGCGACTCGATCGTCACCGTGCCGTCGTGCTCCACCTCGGCGCCGCCGATCGACACATCGGCGCGCGCCACCCCCTCGACGCCGGCGAGGGCGGTGAAGACGGCCCGCACGCAGTGCGCGCATGACATGCCGGCGATCCGGATCCGCGTGATCATGCGAGAAAGGTACTTGAATGGTATGTTCTCGGAATGAACACCGCCTTTCTCGGGTTGGGCGCGATCGGTCGCCCGATGGCCGCGCGTGTCGCCGCCGCCGGCCACTCCCTCACCGTCTGGAACCGCACCGCCGAGCGCGCCGCCGAATTCGCGCGCGCCAACGATTGCCGACAGGCCTCTACTCCGGCTGAGGCCGTCCGCGACGCCGACGTCGTCATCACCTGCTTCTCCACCTCGCCCGACGTCTACTCGATTCTCGACGGACCTGACGGCCTCCTCGCCGGCATCGGATCGAGCGCCATCCTCGTCGACTGCACCTCCGGCGATCCCGCCACCTCGAAGAAGATCGCCGCGCGTCTCGCCGAGAAGGGCGCGCGCTTCATCGATGCGCCCGTGAGCGGCGGCACGAGCGGCGCGGAGAAAGGCACGCTCACCGTCATGGTCGGCGGCGACGCGGCCGCGCTCGACGAGGCGAAACCCGTCCTCGAGGCGTTCGGCCAGAAGATCGTCCACTGCGGCGACGTCGGCGCGGGCGACACTGTGAAAGCGGTCAACCAGGCGTTCCTCGCGATCCACATCCTCTCGGCCGCGGAAGGGCTCGCGACGCTCGTGAAGCAGGGCGTCGACCCGACGAAGGCGCTCGAGGTCATCAACGCGTCCAGCGGCCGCTCGAACACGTCGATGAACCTCTTTCCGGAACGCGTGCTCACTCGCGCGTTTCCGCGCACCTTCCGTCTGGCGCTCCTCGAGAAGGACATCGGCATCGCCGCGTCGATGGCGCGCGACAACCGCGTTCCGGCCCCGGTCATGCAGGTGACCGCGGACATCTTCCGCATCGCGCGCGGTGAGCTCGGCGAAGAAGCCGACCACGTCGAGATCGTGAAGCTCGTCGAACAATGGGCGGGAGCCGAGATCGAATGACGGCGACTCTGAATTCCGCGATGACCTCCGCGGCGTCCGTCGAGGAGATTCGCGCGCGCTTTCCGGCGCTCCGTCGCGTGCACAACGGCTTCCCCGTCGCGTACTTCGACGGCCCCGGCGGCACGCAGGTTCCGCAGTCGGTCGTCGATGCCATCGCCGACTACCTTCTGCACCACAACGCCAACACGCACTGGAAGTACCCGACGAGCGCCGAAACCGACGCGGTCATCGCGAACGCCCGCGAGACCGTCGCCGACTTCCTTGGCGGTCGCCCCGACGAGGTCGCGTTCGGCCAGAACATGACGTCGCTCACCTTCCACCTCGCGCGCGCGTTCGGCCGCGAGTGGCGGCCTGGCGACGGAGTCGTGCTCACCGAGCTCGATCACCATGGCAACGTCGCGCCGTGGACCGCCCTCGTGCGCGATCGCGGGATCACCATCCGCATGGTGAAGATGCGTACCGACGACGGCCAGCTCGATTGGGACGACTTCGAGGCGGCGCTCTCGCCGCGAACGAAGCTCGTCGCCATCAACGCCGCGTCCAACGCGCTCGGCACCATCACCGACGTGCGCCGCGCCGCGCGGGCCGCGCATGCGATCGGTGCGAAGGTCTTCGTCGACGCGGTGCACTACGCGCCGCACCAGCTCGTCGACGTCGCCGCCCTCGAGTGCGACTTCCTCGCTTGCTCCGCCTACAAGTTCTACGGGCCGCACATCGGCATCCTCTGGGGGAAGCACGAGCTGGTCGACGCGCTCGACTTTCCGCGCCTCGATCCCGCGCCGCAGGAATCCCCGGAACGCATGGAGACCGGCACGCAGAACCACGAGGGGATCGCCGGAGCCGCGGCCGCCGTCGAGTTCCTGGCGTCGCTCGCTGGCGGCAGCAAGCCGACCCGGCGCGATGCGCTCGTCGCGAGCTATCGCGCGCTTCACGAGCGAGGCGACGACCTGATCGCTCATCTCTGGAATTCCCTCGCGGCGATCGACGGCGTCACCCTGTACGGTCCGCGCCCTGGCAAGGCTCGCACACCGACGCTGTCGTTCACGCTGCGCGGCCATTCGACCGACGACGTGGCGGTGCGGCTTGCGGAGGAGGGGCTGTTCATCTCGAACGGCGACTTCTACGCCGCGACCATCGTCAAGCGGCTGGGCGTCGTTCCCGACGGCTTGATTCGCGTCGGCTGCAGCTGCTATACGACGCGCGAGGAGATCGACCGGCTCATCGACGCGGTGCGTCGCATGGCGAGTCGCCGTGCGTGAGGGCGTCGCGGTGGCCGCGTTCGTACTGTGCGTCGCGGCCTCCGCCGCGCACGCCCAACGCGTGCGCGGGACCGTGACCGACCACATCACGAGCGACGCTGTTTCCGGCGCCGTCGTCGTTCTCACGGATTCCGCCGGCCGTCAGCTCTCGCGAACCATCGCGGACGCGAACGGCCGGTTCTCGCTTCCCGGTGCGCCGCTCGTGCGCCGGATGCGCGTCGTGCGCATCGGCTATCGCCCGCGCGAGATCGCCGTCGCCGCGAACGACTCGGTCGTCGACGTGCGAATGGAGCAGATTCCCACCCGCCTCGCCGCTACGACCGCGGTCGAGGACCGCGTCTGTCCCGGGGGCGATTCGCTCGGCGTCGCGTATGAGATCTGGGAACAGGCGCGCGCGGGTCTGCTCGCGAGTGTCGTCGCGCGCGAGACGAACGCGCCGCGGGTGCGGCTGCGCAGCTTCCGCCGAACGATCGATCCGCTCTCACGCCGGCCGATTGCGGACACCGTCGACTACCACGAGATCGTCGACAGCCGCTCGTTCATCGCGGCGCGTCCGGCGTGGGTCTTCGCCGAATTCGGCTACATCCGCGAGCTTGGCGGCGGGGTGCGCGACTACTACGCGCCCGACGAGGTCGTGATGCTCGACCCCACCTTCGCCGACACCCACTGTCTGCGCGGGATCGAGGGACGCGGTCCGCGCCGGGATCAGATCGGTCTCGCGTTCGATCCGATCGCCGCGCCTGATCGCGACACGCTCGTCGACGTCAGCGGCGCCCTCTGGCTCGACCGCTCGACGCTCGCACTCCGCGCCATCGAGTTTCGCTACACGAACCTCGAGCACGATGCCCGCGACGCAGGCGGCGAGATCCAGTACGTGACGATGCCGAACGGCGTGCCGATGATCGAGCGTTGGGTCATTCACTCGCCGATGCTCGCATTCGACGTCCCCTCAGTGCCCACCGGCCTCGCGCGCCGCGACATTCCGCGCGCGGAGCGCCGCGGGGCGCGCGTCGTTGGATTTCGCGAGATTGGCGGGCAGGTGTTGTTCGCCACTTGGACTGACGGCAGACGCTGGGTGAGCGATCTGCCCCGGATCGAAGGCAGCATCGTCGACTCGCGTGGCGCCCCGGTGGGCGGAGCCGTCGTCTGGCTCCGCGACTCGCGCGACACCGTCCGCGCCGACGCTCGCGGCCACTTCGAGTTTCCGCCGATGCCGCCCGGCGAGTATGTCGTGCTGGCGTCGGACAGCGTCCTGGCCGCCGACGGCATCATCCGGGCGATTCCGACGCGGACCGTGCTGTTCACGGATCAATCGGCAACGGTGAAGCTCGAGTTTCACCCGCGCTCGGAGATTCTGCGTGCGGTCTGTCCGTCGCAGTCGTATCGCGTGGGGACCGGTGTGCTGCTCGCGCGCATCGTCGACTCGCGCGGCGTCCCCGCCGCAAACGCCCGCGTCGAGGTCGAGACGGTGCAACTCGGCGCGACGGGGGACACGCTGGGCCGTCGTGCGTCCCGCCTGGGCGTCGCGAGCGACGAAGGTCGCTTCGTCGTCTGCGGCGCCGAGATCGATCGCTCGCTCGTGCTCCGAGCCTACAAGGGTGACGAGGCGGCCGGAATCGCCATCAGCCGCTGGGGCGACGAGGTCGTATCGCTTTCGCTTTCGCTGAAGCCGGTGAGACCGTGAGTCGTGCGGAGTGACGGGTTGGGAGGTGGGAGTGCGCGAGTTCGAGTGATCGAGTGTCCGACAGCGACGCGGGGTTCGCTACTTCTTCCGCGACACGAACTTCTTCTCCAGCGCCGGGAGGAAGACGTCGTAGATCGAGCCCGGATTCCAGAGCACCCACCCATCGTAGCCCGAGTCGTACACGGCCTTCTTCTGCGCCTCGATCTCGGCCGCGCCGTAGGGCGGTTTGCCGAGTGAGAACGCCTGGAGCCACGGGCGCACGTGTTCAGGATCTTTGATGCCGAGTTTCTGATCGCGCTCGTGGGCGCGCGTGATGGCGATCTTGACGATGCGATACGGCTCGGCGTTCGGCGCTCCGATGCCGAAGCTCCCGCGCGGGTAGTGCGACGGATAGACCATCGGCAGAACGACGTCGAGCTGGGGCGAGACCTTCTCCCAGTCCTGCCCCACCTCGAGCGGCCCGCCCACCGTCGTCACCAGCCCGAAGATGTCCGCCGTCGACCGCACGCCGAGCTTGTTGATCCGCGTCTTGGCTTCCTTGAGGAATTCGGCCAGCGCGTCCGGCTTCGACATGCCCTTCCAGTCGGGGAAAACCTGCTGCGGGAGGCTCTTGTACGGCTCGGGGAAGCGGATGTAGTCGAACTGCACCTCGCCGAACCCCATCTTCACGAGCTCCTCGGCGACGCCGATGTTGTAGTCCCACAGCTCGCGATGATACGGATTGACCCAGGCGAGCTGCTTCTTGTCGCGCCAGATCGAGCCGTCCGTCTTGCGAATCGTCCATTCGGGATGGACCCGCGCCGTCACCGAGTCCTTGAACACCACCAGCCGCGCGATCGCCAGGATGTCGTGCGCCTCGAGCGTGTCGAGCAGCGCCTTCACGTTCGCGATCTTCCCGGAATTGCCGGCATTCCTGGCAAATGAGGGATTGGCCGATTGATAGTTCAGCCCGAACTCGTCCTTCATGTCGATCACGAGACCGTTGATCTCGGTCGTGTCGGCGATCGCGATGAGCTTCGCCATGCGCTTGCGGCTCTGCGACGCCCAGCGGTTGACGTACAGCGCTCGGATCGGTGGATTCGCCAGCGTCGGCGCCGGGACCGCGGCCGCTTCCGAGCGCGGAGCCGGCGCGGCCGACGCGGCCGACGCGGCCGACGCGGACGTCACGGTCGCATCGGCGCTGTCGTGCACGGCCACCGATGCGCCGCGCGTGAGCACGGTATCCGGTTGGCCGATCGTGGTCGCCGAATCCGACGAAACCACGCCGGAGGCTTCGCCCGACGGCGCGGGCTTCTGATCGGCGTGCTCCGCGGCGCTCGTGCACGCGGCGGCGAGGATTCCGGCTACGAGGAGATAGCGCATGAGGAATGGTAGTTGGGGATCGACGGCCGCGTTCCGTGTACGCAGTATATTTGCCAGCGATGCGCCGCTCCCTTCTCGCCGCGCTGTGCGCGATTGCCGCGGGCTGCTCCCGCGGCGCCTCCCGGCCGCGCGGCGAATCCCCTCCTCCTGCGGAATTCCTGGTCGCCAGTCAGGATTCCACGTTCTGGATCGCCACCACCGACAGCTCCGTGCGCATCCGAGGCGAGCCGATCACGCTCGCGGCGTACGAGGGCCGCTTCTACGAGTTGTACAGCGCCGAGGACGACTACTCCTTCCCGGACGCGCTGCTCGTCGGTGAACGCCTCTATCGCCGGGACATCACCACGGGCGACAGCGTTCCCGTGTTCGCCGACACCACCGTCGGCCGCATCGCGATCACGTACGCCAGGGACCACCCGGACGAGCGTCCGCTCACCCCCGACGAGGAGGTCGACCCTGATCCGGAAACGTCAGCGACATCGCAGATCGACGTGATCGGCGTGTTCGGCCCGTACGTCGGCTACGAGTACCACGTCGACGTCGCCCTCGCCGGCAGCAGCCCCTGGCACGCCACCCGGCGTGGTATGCTCGACCTCCGGTCCGGGGCCTCCGTCGGGCTCGCCGATCTCTTCGGAAAGACCGTCGGCCAGGCGCTGGCCGACAGCGGACGTCGCCGCTACGAGTTCGTTCGCGACTCGATCGTCCGCGACCACAAGGCGCGCGGCGCGATCGATCAGCGCGGCGCCGACGCGCTCATGCGCCTCCACTTCGACGATCGCAGCTTCAGCCTCTCGTCGGTCGACGGAAAGCCCGCCGTCAGCTTCGACGTTCCGGGCCGGGGCGAAGGTTCCGCGGGCAACGTGATCGAGCTGGATCCCATGTCCGTCGAACCGACACCCTGGTGGCCGTCGGTCGCCGAGCGTCTCGCCATCCAGAATGCGAACGGCGACGACGAGTGGACGCGGCGCCACTATCGCGTCGTCGCGCGCTACGACGCGAGCGGCGACGTGGCGCGTCTGAGCATCGCCGATTCCGCGCGCCGCGAATGGCCCGTGGTCATGCTCGCCGCGCCCATTCGCGACGTCACCTGGCTCGACGATCCGCCGCTCGACGGCGCCCTTCGAGCGCACCTGACGCGGGCATTCGACGCGGCCGCGTCCTACGGTTCGTCGGAGCGGGAGACCGTTCTGACGCGCGAACATCCGAGGACCGCCGCGGGGCGCGTCCCGACCCGTCTCATGACGGTCGTTCGATCACTCCCGTCCTCCCGCGCCACGCCTTCCGTTTCACGGACCAATGCGCCCATCCAAATTCGTTCACGAAAGCCAGCACGAAACGTCCGAGCTGATGATGCCGGAACACGCCAACAACATGGGGCACGTGTTCGGCGGCGTCATTCTCTCGATGATGGACAAGGCCGCGGCCATCGCGGCGTTTCGGCACAGTAGAGCGAGCGTCGTCACCGCGTCGATCGACCGCGTCGATTTCCGGGAGCCGATCCATCCAGGCGACCTCGTGGTCATGAAGGCCAGCGTCAACTACGCCGGCAGGACGTCCATGGAAGTCGGCGTGCGCGTCGAAGCCGAGGAGCTGATCAGCGGCCGGCGCCGGCATACCAACTCGTGCTATCTCACCTTCGTCGCTGTCGACCGGAACGGCCACCCGATCGAAGTGCCGACGCTGGCGCCCGAATCCGACGAGGAGAAGCGCCGGTTCTCGGCCGCTATGGAGCGCCGCCGGCGACGGCTGGAGGAGCGCCAGGCGGAAGATCTGGAACGGCCGCATCCGTAGACTCAACAAACGGGGGCGAGTTGTCGTAACTTTCCCGCCATGCAGCATTTCACGGTCGAACAAGCCAACCGCACGCTCCCCCTCGTCCGCAAGATCGTCGAGGACATCGTGAGCCAGCATCGGCGGTGGCGCGACACGATTCTCGAGCTCGACCTCGCCTCGTCGTCGGGCCGCCCCGACCTGGCGCAGATAGAACGGCTCGAGCGCGACGCGGCGCTCCTCTCGCGCGAGCTCGAGGGCTACCAGCGCGAGCTCGACTCCCTCGGCATCCAGCTGAAGGATCCGCGCCTGGGCCTCGTCGACTTTCCGAGCGAGCTCGCCGGCCGCACGGTGCTCCTCTGCTGGCGCCTCGGTGAGGCCGAGGTCCAGTTCTGGCACGAGACGAACGCGGGCTACGCGGGTCGTCAGCCTCTGTCGCCGGCCGTCGTCGGCTGACTCTCTCTCGCACTCATTTCATCATGCGCGTTTGGCAATCTCCTGAAGGCATCAACTGGGTGATCGACGTCGACCTCGCGGGCTCCAGCAACGCGATGGTCATCTTCCGCCACCCCGGCGACAAGAACGGTCGCCTCGACAAATACAACTGGTTCATCAGCAGCGGACCCGAGGCACGGAGCGTCACCTCGCGGCTGTCGAAGGCCAAGGTGCTCGAGTCGCTCACGGACGCGGATATCGCCCGCCTCTATCGACGCGCGATGAACATCTCCCGCCCCGATCCGCTCCTCCCGAAGGCCGCCTCGAACGGCTGACGATGAATCGGGGGATCGTCGAGATCCGCGAATGAGCATTCACTTAGGAGAGCGGCCGCGCGAGATGTCTCGCGCGGCCGCTCGTGTCTTTGGTGCGGGGGTTTTTCGGGCAGTGGTCTGTGGGCTGTGGCTGTGGGGCTGTAGCGCTGTCGGGTCTGGCTGTTGATGTTGGGTTGGCGGTTCGCCACTCGCGCCGAGCCCTCTCCCACCCCCCACCTCCTCACGCCCAGCACTGAGGGGGGGCCCTCACCCCCCACTGAGCGGTACTTCGATCTCCATCCCGTCCTTCCCGATGATCGTCTCGGTAAACACGCTCCGCGCTTCTCGATCCAGCTCCGACGCGTCGCGCGAATAGCGCGCGGAGAAGTGCGTGAGCACCAGCCGCCGCACACCGGCGGCCAGCGCGATCTGCGCCGCCTCCCGAGCCGTCGAATGCCCCGTCTCCACCGCGCGGGGCCCTTCCTCGTCACCGAACGTCGCTTCGTGCACCAGCAGGTCCGCGCCCTTCGACGCATCGATCGTCGCCGCGCACGGACGCGTATCGCCCGTGATCACGACCTTCCGCCCCGGGCGCTTGTCGCCCACCAGCGTGCGCGACGAGATCACCCGGCCGTCGTCGAGCGTCACGTCCTCGCCGCGATGGATCTTCCCCCACAGCGGCCCTTCGGGAATCCCCAGCTCGCGCGCGAGATCCGGATTGAAGCGCCCCTTCCGCTCCTCCTCGACCAGCGCGTAGCCAAGCGACGCCGATCCGCGATGCTCCACCGGGAAGGGCACGATCGCGTAGCCGTCGCGCGCCACCGGCTCGCCCGCGCCGACCTCCAGGATCTCCACCGGGAACGTCATCCGCTCGAACCCGAACGCCTCGGCGCGCTTGAGCACTCGGCTCGATCCGCGCGGGCCCCACAGACGCAGCCCCTCCGCGCGCCCCTGCAGCGCCATCGTCCGCATCAGGCCGATCACGCCGAGCAGATGGTCGGCGTGCATGTGCGTGAAGAAGATGTCCTGGAGCGCGAACGACACGCCGTAGCGCATCATCTGGCGCTGCGTCCCCTCGCCGCAGTCGAACATCAGCGTCTCGCCTTCGCGATGAATCGCGACCGACGACACGTTGCGTTCCACGGTCGGCCGCGACGCCGACGTTCCGAGCAGACGAATACTGAGCGACATGGCCGGGAATATAGCCGTCGTCTGGACCTGTTCTTGCCTCGGTAACCAGCCTCACACACACCTGCGCACCCATGCCGAACACGACGAAGAAATCGCGCGCGGGCCGCGCGGCCCGCACGACCGTTGCAAAGCCGAAGCCGCCCTTCAAGGCCCAGCACCAGCGCCGGCCTGGGCTCGAGTCGAAGATGTCGCCGCGCCCGGAGTTCGAGGCGCCGCACTACCGCGGGTCGGGAAAGCTCGACGGCCGCGTCGCGCTGATCACCGGCGGCGACTCCGGCATCGGCCGCGCCGTGGCCGTGCTCTTTGCCCGCGAGGGCGCGGACGTCGCGATCGTCTACCTCCCGCAGGAGCAGAGCGACGCCGACGTGACCGAGAGCGCCGTCGCCGCCGAGGGGCGCCGCTGTCTCCTGATTCCGGGCGACGTGCGCGATTCAGCATTCTGTGAACAGGCCGTCCAGGAGACCGTCGACTTCTTCGGTGGGCTGGACATCCTGGTGAACAACGCCGCGTACCAGCAGCACCGGGACTCGATCGAGGCGCTCTCCGACGACCAGATCGAGCGCACGTTCACCACCAACATCTTCGCCTACATGTACATGGCGCGCGCCGCCGTCAAGCGGATGCAGCGCGGTTCGGCCATCGTCAACACGGGATCCATCACGGGGCTCGAGGGTAGTCCTCAGTTACTCGACTACTCGGCGACCAAGGGTGCGATTCACGCATTCACCAAATCGCTCGCCCAGAGCCTCGTCGATCGCGGGATTCGCGTGAACGCGGTGGCTCCAGGCCCGATCTGGACGCCCTTGAACGTCGTCGACAAGCCGGCCAGGAAAGCAGCGAAACACGGCGCTGACACGCCGATGGAGCGCCCCGGCCAACCGGAGGAAGTCGCACCGGCCTACGTCTTCTTCGCCTCGAACAGCGACTCGTCGTACATCACCGGCGAGGTCCTCACCTTGCTGGGAGGCGAGACGACGGCCGCGTGACCCGCAGCCAAACGCATCGGCACGGCAAGCAGTTTGCAATCCGTGGCGGCGCAGGTTTGGCCCGGGGGGGCCTTGAGCACGGCGTCGGGGTCCGGACGAGGGGGGTCGGGCGCTGATCGTCGGCATGAGCGTCACACATCAGGAGGAGCAGTATGCCGAACAAGCCGGGCAACGACGATCGCAACACACCTGGATCCGAGAATGGCGCCGAGAGTACCGGCGGCGGAAGCGGCGCGGTTCGCACGCGCAGCAACCGCGGATTTGCATCCATGGACCGGGAAAAGCAGCGCGAGATCGCCAGCAAGGGCGGCCGCGCCGCGCACGCGAAAGGCACGGCGCACGAATTCGATTCCGGCGAGGCGCGCGAGGCAGGGCGCAAGGGCGGCATGGCCGTGAGCCGCAACCGGGATCACATGGCGGCCATCGGCCGCCGGGGCGGCGAAGCCCGCGGTCAGGCCCGCGGACGTGCTGCCAACCAGGCCAACAGCGGCGGAACTGGCAGCAACGCCGAAGGCAGCATCCAGAACAGCCGCGGCACGGGATCCAACGGCGATCGTCAGATCGCGATCGACAACAACAACGACGGCGTTACGGCCAACACGCAAGGCAATCGTGGTGGAAACAGCTCACTCGGTGGCGAACGGCGCCCGACCCTCGGCGCCAACGAGTCGAGCGCTCGCGGCACCAGCGACACGTACGGGAACCACTAGACGCGTCGTGCGACCACCCTCGGAGCGGCGCCGAGCGGGCTTGCCCAAACGCCGTAGAAACCTCGGGATGCCTCACGGTGTCCCGAGGTTTCTTGTTGGACCTTGGGCCAACTCACGACGCGAGAATCGTCTCGAGTCTCCCCGCGTCGATGTTGCCGCCGCTCACCACGATCACCGCTGGAGTGGGGAGCGATGCGAATTTCCCGAGTCGCACCGCCGCCGTGCCGCACGCGCCGGCTCCTTCGACGCGCTGCCCGTGCGTCCGCGACAGCCAGGCGATCGCCGACGCGATCTCCTCCTCGCTCACCGTCGCGATCGCGTCCAGGCCGTGCCGCCCGATGTCGAACGCCTCGTCGTCGATCTGTCCCGCCAATCCGTCGGCGAGCGTCGCCCGGTCCTCGATCTCGACGACGCGCCCCGCCGCCAGCGAGCGTGACATCGCGGCGGTGTTCTCGCTCTGCGCGCCGTAGATCCGCACCGACGGCGCGACGGCCCTCGTCAGACTCGCGCAGCCGCCGAGCAGCCCCCCGCCGCCCACGTTCACGACGAGCGACGCCAGATCGGGCAGGTCGCCGAGAATCTCGAGGGCGACCGTCCCCTGTCCCGCCAGCAGCATCTCCCCCAGGCACGGATTGATGAACGTCGCGCCGTGCTCCGCGCCGAACCGCCTGGCCGCGACCATCGCCTCGTCGTAGTTCGGCTGCGTCGTGTCGATCGTGGCGCCGAGCGCCGTGATGCCGTCGCGCTTCACCTGCGGCGCCGTCGAGGGGACGAAGATCGTCGCCTTCACGCCGAAGTGCTTCGCGGCATAGGCGACGCCCAGTCCGTGATTGCCGGCCGACGACGCGACCACGCCCGCCCGCTTCTGCTCGGGCGTGAGCGTCGCGAGCACGTTGAGCGCGCCGCGCAGCTTGAAGGAGCCGGTCGTCTGGGTGTTCTCGAGCTTGAGGTAGACGTCGCCGCCGGCGACGGCGCTGAGCGGCTCGCTCCGGAGCAGCTCGGTGCGCTTGATGAGCGGGCGGATGCGGTCGGCGGCCGCGATGACGTCGGCGGGGCGGAGGTCGTTGAACATGGCGGGGAAGGTAATCGTCCCCCGGCTCGGTTGACTTAACCTCTCAGATTCTCTATACTTGAGGCTTGTCGGGAGCGGCCCCGCGTGCGCGGGGCCTTTTCCGTCAGAGGGGGCTGTAGCTCAGCTGGGAGAGCGCTGCAATCGCACTGCAGAGGTCACCGGTTCGATCCCGGTCAGCTCCATGAGTCGCGTGGCATTCCAATTGCTAAGTCTGCCAGTGACTGTGATTCGTTCCTGAAGTGTGTAAGCCCGCCGCCGGTCGGTAGGACGGAGAGTTCCAATGACGGCGAGCGAGGCGCCCTTCGGGACACCAAGCCAAAAAAGCGCCGCGACATCGTCGTGGCGCTTTTGCATTTGCGGTGGGTCGCGCCGCAAACCCGCTCGGCCCGCGCCCTCAGCGCCGCCGCAGATCCGCCTCGAGCGCGATGAAGGCCTCGCGCAGGAACCGGTGCTCCTCCTGCTCGACCTTCTGATCGAGGTCGCCCAGCGCCCGCGACGCGAGCGAGCCGATGAACCGCATGATCGCGCTCTCCTGCACCTCGAGGCGCGTGCGGCGGCTGAGGATCGACTGCGATCCCGCGCTGTCCCGAACCGAGAGTCGGAACATCGATCCCTGCCCCTCGAACGGATGCCGGAGCGGTGAACGGATCAGCCGTTCGGTGATGAGCGGCAGGTCCCACTTGGGCTCCCGCTGCGCGACGATCGTGACGGCCTGTTCGTGCGCATTGCCGGATGTCGTATTCGAGATCACGAAATCGGTGTTGAGCTCGTGCACGCCGACCGTGAAGATCTTCACCTTGAGCGACACGTCCGAGAGCAGCGTCAGCGAGTCCGGCCACGCCCGCGGCGGCCCGAGGAGCGACACCAGCTTTCCCTGCGCGACGCGGTACCTGAGCGTCACCGCGCGATCGCGTCCCGCGACGTCGAACAGCGCCGCGCCGCCGCGATCGGTGATCACGAAATGGTACTTGGCGGGGCCGAGGTACTTGTCGACGTACTGCGCGAGGGCGGGGAACGCCGGCCTCATGAGTTCCGGCTTGAAGGCGAAGCGGAGCGTCACGCCGGTCGCGCCCATGGAGACCGGCGCGACGGCGACCGAGTCGAGCACGAAGCCGCGTCCGAACGCCGCCATCGCCCGCGGGAACGCCGCGCGGTAGTCGTCGCGCAGTGAGCGCTCCGTCCGTCCCTCGGGGGTGCGCAGCAGCGTCTCGATCACCTGCGCGAATTCGTCCGCCGTGATCGGCCCCATCGCCAGGTCGGCGCGCGTGTTCCAGCGGAACTGGTTGTCGCTGCGCCGCTCGAGGGCGATGGTGTGGCGCGCGTCGCCGAGTCGCACCAGCGGTGCGGGCGTCGGGCGCGTGTCGAAGTGGTAGCGTCCGTCGGCGGCGAGGGTGCCGCTCACCGAGAGGAGGACGGTCGAGGCGGATGGCCGGGAGGTCCAGATCGACGTGTCGTCGACGATGCGCGACGGGACGAGTGCGGACTGGGCGATCCGTTCGCGAGCGGTGGCGTACCGTGGGTCGAGGACGTTGGGGGCGAAGCGGGCGGCGCCGGCCTCGAACATCTGCCCCGCGTTGGCGACCGTGTTGGGGGGGAAGGAGTCGGCGCAGGCAGTCGCGGCCGCGACGGTGGCGGCGAGCAGGGAGTGCCTGGCGAGGACGATCGCGCGGTGGGGCAACGACGGGGCGGCGAGGTTCCGCGCGGTGCGCGGGCGGCTCGGGTGTCTCGGGTTGTCCAAACGACCGTCGTTTCTGGGGTTACCGGCGCGGGGGCCGGGGTGCCGGTGGGTCCGGCGGGGTTGATCGGGGGTTGCCTGCAAACTATAATCAAGGGGTTCCGGGGACCCGGGACAAATCCCAAAAACTGCCCCTTGGTGTAACTGGCAACACGCCTGACTCTGGATCAGGAGAGTCCTGGTTCGATCCCAGGAGGGGCAACTCGAAGCCCGGCAATCACTTATGTGATCGCCGGGCTTTGACTTTTCGTGCTGGCGCTTAGCGTGGGAAGCGTATGGGAAGCAAGGGCTACCCGTTCGCGCCGCTCAGGTCTTTCACTTCGCTTGGAGAGCCGTAATGCTTTCGAAATCCACGGATCTCGCCGAAGACCGCGTAAATGAAGCCGCGGCAGTACTGCGCGGTCGGATCCGTCCCGTGGTCGTCCCGACTGCCGGCTCCAAGCCCAATGCGGTCGGCAGCTGCGTGCTTCTTAAGGTCGCTGGTCGCGCATTTTGCGTGTCCGCAGCGCACGTGTTCGACCAGGTGATCAGAGCCGGCGGTGGCGGCGTATTCTTACAGGACGGTAGAATCGCACGCTTCGATGCTGCTTTTTTCACGACCGAGATACCGGCAAGCGGTCGACGGCTTGATGACCGTTTTGATGTTGGAATTACTGAACTGTCGAACGGAATCAATCTCGAGGAGTCGCGGTCGTTCCTAACCATAGGCGACCTCGCTCAGGAAGAAGTGAATGCGCCTCGTGGGCTGTACTTCCTGTTCGGATATCCCGTTAGCCGCACCGGCCTAAAGAAAAATCAGATTGGTCGGGACGTGTTTAGGGAGAACCTCAGCAGATTCTTCGGGTTCGAACCAGACGCCCATGCATTCGAAGGCATGGGAATCACCCGCGATACTCACGTCCTGGTTCATGTTGATCGACGGACGTCAGATTCGCAGAAGCGACAACCCGACGGTCCTGAACTGCGTGGCATGAGTGGGGGCGGAATGTGGAGACTTCCTCCCGTCACCGATCGAATCGCTGAAGATCAGCGGCCCAAACTCGTTGCAATTTTTATCGAAGATCCGGACGAGAATGGGGCGCGACTTCTCGGAACGCGCATCGGAGTCGCTGTAGAACTCCTGCGACTGGCATTTCCAGAACTTCGTCCAGAATTGCCAATCAGTCGTTCGCTGCGCATTCGCGGCGTCCGGACCGATAAAGCGCCTTCATCGACGTTCGTTGACGATGTGGACCCTTCGCTCTTTGAGAGCGACTGAACCTTCGGGGCCGCAAAGCGGAATCGCAATCATCGTCCGATTGTCGAGTTCGAATTCGGGGAACATTCACGCCGACGATCCGGAGGCGCGGTCTTTACAAGCTTCAAAGAGATATCGGCGCAATAGGCGCTTCTCAGGCTCTTGAAGCAGCGTATTCAGCATCGCCTTGGCGGTGCCTAGCAGCTTCCGATCGATGTCGCCCGGAATTATTCCCGGCCGGCCGGCGTTCAGAATCGCATCACGGTCCGCACGCTCGAGTTCCTCTATCACGGCGAGCGCTACCGTCCGCAAATGTTCCCCAGGAATCGCCGCGCTCACGCTGCTTACGACGTCGGTCGTCAGATTGCCGGATGCGCCGAGAGATCTGGCTCGGTGTTCCGGGTTGGAGTCGGGGGGGCTCGGCGGGGCGGCAGTGGCCCCGGCAGCAGACGGCGCGGCATTGTTCCCCGCGGCCGACGGCGCGGCATTGTTCCCCGCGGCCGACGGCGCAGGAGCGAACGTAGCGGCCGGCGCAGGTTCGGGCGTCGCTACTTGGGATGCCGGTCGACTCCTTCCGCGAGGCGGGGTGTTCCGGCGTGAAGTGACTTCCTCCGCAGTGGCCATCCGCAGGAACTTCGATACTGCGTCGGCATTCCACTCTTGGCAGGTGTCCGCTTCTCGCCGAAGCAGCGGCGACTGGTTCCCGCGCGACGGCGTGATGCCGAGCAGATGCACGGCTACACCGTGTTCCTGCGCCTGCAATACGCCGATGATCAGGTCTGCGTCGCCCGACAGCAATAGGAAGTCATCGCACGCGCGGTTGCGTGCTAGCATCATCATATCGGTGATGATCAGCGGGTCGACGCCCTTCTGCTCGCCAGCGGAGTTCAGATGTCCGAGGCGCAGCTTTACACGCGGGAGGTCGGCGATCGTTCGATGATCAGGGGTCGGACCATTGGCTGCCGCATCGTACCAGTAAACGCGGAGGAGCGGACAACCCGTCACGCTCTTAACCGTGTCGCCTATGAGGCTCAGCATCAGGTCGCCGTCGAGAACAAGCTCTTCGCGGCGAGTGTCTCTTGTCGCGAGCAGTTGTCCGCCGGCCTTGAATAGATAGCCAGCGTCGACAAACACCGCGCAGCGTGTCAATTCAGCCTCCTGGCCCCTGCTGATGGGGGTGCCGGACAATAAAAAGGGCCCGCGCACGGGCCCTCTTAAAGCGTCGCAAGGCAGATATTAAAGACTAGCCTCGGACGAAGGCGAACACTATGCAAACGCCGCTCCTGCGGCAAGTGGCAATTCTATACACACGCACGTTCGGAGCGTTCCGAATTTACTACGAAGACTAGAAGATTATCGGCGCTCTTAGTAACGGGGTTGAGTACGGTTCGGGATTTCCTCGGCTCATGAGAGAAAGAGAAGTCCGGTTGGCATGACTCGTCGAAGTGATAGGACGTCCTCCGGGCGCGCGCCGACGCGGTCCTGTAGGTCCGCGCGGCGGTTCTGGCGGATTCATACGTCCGGCGCGCATGGTCGGTCGAACGATGGCGAGCGGACCGTTAGAAGCCGAGAGTGGTCTGATCGCCGCTTGGTTTGCATATCGTGAGGCCGTCGACACACGTCAGCCCGCTCAAGCCAAGGACTGGACCGTCGAACGTGTGAAGTGCCTCCGCCTTGTAGAGCAGCGCCGTCGCTATAAAGGTGGCGTCCGGCGTTTTAGGCGTTCTACCGATTTCTCGCGCCGCCGTGCGAATATCTCGAACCTTTCGCTGGATCGGCGCGCCGGGCGTGACCATGAAGTACTCCGGGCGCTTCATCAGCTCTTCGAGCTTTGCTGCATCCTCGAGTACTTCGCTGATAACAACCTCGCTTGTGATGATCGTTGCCTGCCGTCGCTCGACCATATCAACAACCTCACGCAGGCCCGCAACCTCCGCCGGGGTGCGGTGAATGCCGCCGTTCAACACGGCGATAAAGGTTGTCGTATCCCAACAGAAAAGCCTACTCGGCATCCCGGAGGTGACGTACGAAAATCACTTCGTCAGGACCACCTGCACTGGGTGAAATGCCCCACAGCGACGAGAGCGACGGCAGCTGGACCGCCGGCGGATGCGCCACCAGACGGTCAACAACTATACGTACGGGAAACGCGCTCGGCTCCGCGTACTCGATTAGTCCAAAGATGGTCACGTAGCGCTTTATAGAACTCTTCACCTCATCGAGAAGATCCGGTGAGAACACGCATTTGATCTTCGTCGGGCCGACCGGTGGGTACAAATAAAAGAAATGGTCGCCATGAACGTTCAGCGCATCGACGCTGCCAGAAAACGATCCTACCGCCGCGGACTCTTCAAACACTTCGGCGAGACGGATCTTCGCGGCGGCGCGACCGACGAGTGTTACAGGCGTATCTCCGATAAGGGCCGAGACAGACTGAACGCCACGCCTGAGTGGGGAAAGCATCTTCGACAATCCGTTTCTGACAGACGGATCAAAAGCGGCAATCCCGACGAGACCATCGCGGACGGCGGCGAGGCCTTCCACGAGACGCGCCGCAATGATCTTTTCGGTTTCGCGGGTCGTCGGATCATCGATCGCCTCGAGAGCGAACGCGGCGCTGCTGATTTCGAGCTGCGTGACGCGGTACTCAATCTGCGCCTGAGCTGCGTTGGTCGCTTCCCGCTCAAGCGCGCGCAGAGTCGCGAGCGTGCCCTCGACGAACGTGGCAAAGTCCGAAAATCGAACTAGGCCCTGATCGCGGGGTGAGCCTTCGAGCTTGAAGCTGATTGGAATCTTGGATTCAGGCTCGGCCATACGTCTGAACCTGCCGTCGTGGGGAGGCTCTGTCCATGCTTTTTTTCAGCCACGGTACGCGCTATGGGCCGGGGCCTGGCATACCACCGATCGGTCGCGCGGCCCGCCGTTCATCATCACAGTCGTCGGCGGTGCTCGGAGGTTCGGAAAGAAGATTTTGTGAGCGAGCGGCGTTTGCCGGACGAAGCAGGCAATGCCTGCGCGTTCACTAGAGCTCTACCAGGGCTAGCGCCTCGAGGCGATCATACTAATCGCGCGTTTTCGGCGCGATCTCACTCCCTGCCACCGCCGCAACTAGCCACTGAATGAATGTTTGAACAGGCCTTTCGGAATATCGATGACGTCCTTTGGAAGGAGGCTGGGTGCACGACGGAACTCGACTACACCGAGCAGACGTCCTGGCTTCTCTTCCTGAAGTATCTCGACGGACTAGAACAGGATCGCGCCGATGAGGCGCAGCTTGAGGGGAAAAAGTACAGCTATATCCTCGACAAGCAGTACCGCTGGGAGAGCTGGGCCGCGCCGAAGGACAGGGCCGGGGCGCTCGATCATAACAAGGCTTTGACGGGCGACGACCTTCGCGATTTCGTCGATCGCAAACTCTTTCCATATCTCCACTCATTCAAGCAGAGGGCGAGCGGGCCGAACACGATCGAGTACAAAATCGGCGAGATTTTCGGCGAGATCAAGAACAAGATCCAAAGTGGCTACAACCTTCGGGAGATCATCGACCACGTCGACGAACTGCGCTTCCGCTCGCAGGCCGAGAAGCATGAGCTCCCCCACCTGTACGAAGCCAAGATAAGGAACATGGGCAATGCCGGGCGAAACGGCGGTGAGTACTACACGCCGCGCCCGCTTATTCGCGCCATGATCCAGGTGGTGAAGCCGGAGGTCGGCGAGCGAATCTACGACGGGGCGTGCGGATCGGCCGGCTTCCTCTGCGAGGCGTACGACTATCTCAAGGCAGCGCATCCCAAGCGAACGACCGCGCAGGACCGCACGCTTCAGGAAAAGACATTCTTTGGCAAGGAGAAGAAGTCGCTCGCGTACGTAATCGGGATCATGAACATGATCCTTCATGGAATCGAAGCGCCGAACATCCTTCACACGAATACACTGACCGAGAATCTTGCGGACGTCCAAGAGAGACCGCTACGATGTCATCCTGGCCAATCCTCCCTTCGGCGGCAAGGAACGGCCGGAGGTGCAGCAAAATTTTCCGATTCGTACGGGTGAGACTGCCTATCTATTTCTGCAGCATTTCATCAAGCTGCTCAAGGCCGGTGGCCGCGGTGCGATTGACCTGCCCCCCAACCTTGATCCAGAGATTATGTCAGTCCGGTGGCAGGGGTGAAGGAAGGTGTAGTTCGCAGCAGCTCTTTCGCAAACTCTGCCGGGGTTCGATCGGCGAGGCCACTGTGCGGCCGAACGGTCTCGTAGTCGACGCGCCACGCCTCAATCGTCTGCTGCGCATCCGCCAAGCTCACGAACCAGTTCTCGTTCAGGCACTCGTCGCGGAACTTCCCGTTGAAGCTTTCGATGTACGCGTTCTGCACCGGCTTGCCCGGCTCGATGAACGCGAGTTGCACGCGATGCTGATGCGCCCACTGATCGAGCGCTTCACCGCGGAACTCCGGCCCATTGTCGCAGACAATCGCTTTGGGGTAGCCACGCGAGGCGGCCACGCGATCGAGCACACGCGCGACGCGCTCGCCGGGCAAGGAGAAGTCCACCTCGATCGCCGGACACTCGCGGGTGCAATCATCCACGAGCGTGAGCGCGCGAAACGCGCGACCATCGCCAAGCGCATCCCGAACGACATCCATGCTCCAGCGTTCGTTCGGTCTCGCCGGCGGTGCGAGCGGTGTGCGCGGCACGGCGACCCGCTTCCGCTTGCGCCGGCGCACGTGCAGCCCTTCCTCGCGGTACACGCGCTGCGTCAGCTTGTGATTCAGTGTCCAGCCGTCGCGGCGCAACAGCCGATGCAACCGCCGATAGCCCCAGCGCGGCCGTAGGATTGCCAGCGTGTGCAGTCGCTCGCGGAGCTCGACTCGTGGTGGCCGACGCGTGCGATAGCGTTGGCTCGAGCGCGCGAAGCCGGTGTACCGACAGGCGCGGCGCTCCGAGATCCCGGCGGTCTCCATCGCCATCGTGACCGCCGTCCGCCGTTGCTCGGGGGTCACCACTGTTTTCCCAGCAGGTCCTTCACGACCTGGAGATTCAATGTCTGATCGGCGACGAGGCGCTTGAGCTGCCGATTCTCCTCTTCCAGCGCCTTGAGCCGCTTCGCCTCGTTCACCTGCATGCCGCCATACTTCTTCTTCCAGCGATACAGCGTCTGCTCGGTCACGCCCAAGCGGCGCACCAGGTCCGCGATCTTCGCGCCCGCGTCCCACTCCTGCAGCGCCTTGATGATCTGTTCTTCCGTGAATCGACTCTTTCGCATCGGTCCTCACGTGGTGAGGACGAACATAATTCTTGGGTCAACTTCCGGGGGTCAGGTCAGCATCGCGAAAACGTCGGTAATTCAGTACTGACCATCCACCTGCGACTTCCGCGATGCGGCGGCCGTCGTACTCCTTAGATCGACTCCACTTATCCGGTGACTGCAGGCGGTCGAGCGCCGCTTCGCAGTTCTCGATTGTCACGCGCGCCATATCAGCCAGCCCGGGAATTGACGCCTCAACGGTGCCATGCTGATCCGCCATCGCCAGCATAGTGATCCAAACGAGTCGGACATGGTCAGGCTCACGCCAAATACTGGAGGCGATGATTGTCGAGAATAGCTTGGTCCACCCGCTCACGCTCAAGCCCCCGTGCTAGGCAGGTCATCGCTCGTGGATGAGCGTTGCGGACGATCGGCGAGCCAATGGTTCAGATCGGATTCCTCGTAGAGCACCTTCGCTCCAAGCTTTCTGAAGCGCGGGCCGCCGCCGTGAACGCGTAGTTTCGCTAACGTGGCGCGTGCAAGTCCGAGACGATCGGCGGCTTGGTGCGTGTTCAACAACTGTGTCATTATATACTCCTCATCGTGTGTGCTGCGCTGCAATGGCAGCAAATGTCGGCCGCATGCTAGTGATCGACATCGACGACTTCCAGTGGGATATGCGCACTTTCTCGCAGCGTCAGAAAAAAAGAGATACCACGGAAGACTCCGTGGTATCTCTCTAAAAAACGGCAATTCTTGCCGGAAAAAACGAGATCCCGGAGAACCTTCTTCACGATCTCCCTGAATCGAGAACGTGGAGAAGAGTCGCTGGTATCTCCGATGTAAGATTTAAATAATTCTCAGGCCTGCCGCGGGAGCGCGATGATCTTCGCTGAATCTCCGTCCACTCTCCCGGCGAGTGCGGCGGCAACGGCCGTAGATGTGAGGTCGGCGGCGCGCTTGCGCGTCGAATCCGCTAGGTGTGCGTATCGCGCGGTCGTCGCCACGTCCAAATGCCCGAGTAGTGCACCAATGACCGGCAACGTGAGACCGTTCAACAAGCCAACGCTCGCATAACCATGTCGCAGGTCGTGCAGGCGAACGTCGGTCAGCCCTGCTGCGGTGCGAACCACGTCCCACAATCGAGTGAGATCGGCGAAATGACCACCGGGTTTTGATCCAGGAAATACAAAGGGGTTGTCCTTCACCCTATGCGCCTTCATAGCAGTGATGATCTCGACCGCGGCTCCGCCGATCTCCCGATCGCTGCGTCCCGTCTTCGTGTCGGGAAGCGTTACCGTACCCCGCTCGAGATTGACCTGCGACCAACGCAGAGTGAGAGCTTCTGTTTTCCGCCACCCGGTAAGCAGGAGGAAACGCAGTACGGCGATGCCAACAGGGTTTGCTGGAGTGACCTTGCCAAATGCCTTGGCCCGATGCTTGGCTGTTTTCGCCGTCGCGCGTCGCCGCTGCCGTTTCGCTGGCAACGGTAGACCCTCGACCTCAGCTCGGCGAAGAGCATCTCCCAGCGCGGCGTACTCCGCGTCGCTGAGCAGGCGATCGCGCTTGTGCTCTCGAAATTCAGAGACGCCGTGACATGGATGCGAATTGATCGGTCGATGTCCTTGATGCTCGGCGTAGCTGAAAAGCGCCGACAGTACTGCAAGCGAACGGTTCGCTTGGTATGGGCGATCTTTCATGCTCAGGTGGAGGCGTGAAACCTGAGCGCGGGTTACGTCCGCCACCTTAAAGCGGCCTAGCGCAGCGCGGATCTCTCCGATCCGCGCCTTCCCGCGCGCCTCGCCGCGCTGAATCGTGGTCACGCCAAGCAGTCGCCGGTATTCCGTGACGGTCGTCGGCTTGAGCTTGGCGGCCGCGTCGTCGAGGAACATGTCCGAGAGTTCGGCGACCGTTGGCGCTTCCAGCGCCGCATGTGCCGACTGTTTTGCCTTGCGCCGCGTGCGAGCTGGGTCAGGGAGCGAGGGATCGCGACGCGCGGCCAGCACGTCGGCGCGTTGTCGCGCCGCTTCTGCTCGCGCGCGCTCAGCCGTGTACGGGCCGTGTTCACCAATCAGAACCCGACGGGAAGCGCCCGCTGGGTCACGATACTGAAGGACGTACAACTTCCGGCCGTTGGGCCTGATCCGGATTCCGAAGCCGGATAGTTCGTCATCCCATACGAAATAGTCGCGCGCGCTTTCTCCGCGCTGGGGCTTGAGGGCGTCGACAGTTCGCTTGGTAAGCTTGGGCATGGCGGCAACTCAGGAAGCGTGTGGGAAGCAGTGGGAAGCAACATGTGGTCGTTCCCATCCATCGCTAGAGTGCCATAATACGTTGATGTACAAGCAACTGCCAAAACATGGCAATCGCTGTCGATGCCGCATACTCTGACTCTGGATCAGGAGAGTCCTGGTTCGATCCCAGGAGGGGCAATACTTCGGTAAAACAAGAGCCCGACAACGTTTATGCGTTGTCGGGCTCTTTGTTTCCCTCCAGGCCGCCGTCTTCGTCACGCCGTTGGAGCGCGGCCCCGCTAATAGCCCGCCGTCGAATCCACCACGTGCTCCAACGGCTCGCCCGAGACAAACCGCCTCAGATTGGCCGAGAACAGCTCGATCACCTCGTCCCAGTGCGTCGCGCGAAAGCCGGACGAGTGTGGCGTGAGGATCACGTTCCGCATGTCCCACAACGGGCTGGACTCGTCGAGCGGCTCCTGCTCGAACACGTCCAGAACCGCGCCCCCCAGCCGGTCATCCTTCAGCGCCGCCAGCATCGCGCCCTGATCGACGATCGCCGCTCGCGCGACGTTGACGAGAATCGCACCCCCCTCGAGCAAGTCCAGCTCTCGCGCGCCGATCATCCCCTGCGTCGCCGCGATGCCAGGCGCGGTGATGACCAGGATCTGGCAGCCGGACAGCGCCTCGTGAAGACGATCCGCGCTCACCACCCTGTGAACCGATTCCGGTCTCGGGCCATCCGCGCTCCGTCGAACGCCGGTCACCTGCACCCCGAACGCATCCGCGCGCTTCGCGATCTCGAGGCCGATCGCCCCCAATCCGACGATGGTGAGCCGCTTTCCTGAGAGCAGCGTCGGATAGTGCTCCGCCAGATCGTTCTGAATCCAGCGGTGCCGACGCTGCGCGTCGAACGCCTCCGGAAGTCTCCGACCCAGCGCGAGCAGCCCGGCCATCACCTGCTCGGCGATGGCGACGCCGTGCAGCCCGCGGACGTTCGTCACGACGATGCGTCGCGCCGAGAGTTGATCCAGGGGATACGCTCCCGCGACGCCCGCCGTCGTCGCCTGCACCCACTTCAGCTTTGGAGCCTCGGCGACCATCTCCGGCAGAAGGAAGTGCGTGAACGCCACGTCCGCATCGCGAATCGCTGTCTGCGCTTCGTCCGGCGTGCTGACGTGAACGAACTCGATCCCGGGAAATCGGGCGCGTAGCTCGTCGACGTGCGACTCCGGGATGGTCCATGCCTTCACTGGCTGTTCGATGAACACGAGAACTTTCATCGGATCGAACCTAGCCGAGGCGCCCGTCGTCGCGGCATCCGGCCGTGCGTACGGTGCGCGGCACGTTGCCGGATGAACCGCGGACCGAATGTCGATTTTTCTCGCCCGGCGAACAGCCGCACCTGCCGCGACGGGTCACGTCGACGTATCATCGGCAGGTTACAGTGCGTCGCCGGCGCCGCCGCCCGCGAGCACGACGTCACGCATCCGGCCATCGGCCCACCCCGGCTGATGGAAACGACACCCGCGGCGGCCATGATCGTCAATCGTGCATCTGCGTGTGTGCAGGCGTCCTCACCCGCGCCGCACTCACTCCGACGATATCGCCGTCGATTCCCATCCCTTGACTCGAGAGCTGCGTTCATGAATGTGCTGCGCGCTTTGCTGCGCCCCTCTGTCGTCCTCGCGCTTCCCGCGCTCGTCGTCTCCGCCGGCCGCGTGTCGGCCCAGTCGGACTCCGCGCTCGCCGTGAGCCGTGCGGGGGTCTCCCTGTTCCGCGTCAACGTCGACGGCGGCCTGACGGCCGGCGGCACCGCCGGGAGCGGCGTCATCCCCCGGACCGGGGCAGGCGTTCGTCTCATGTGGTACCCGAACAAGGCGGCGATTCGCGCCGGCCAGGTGAACAGCTTCGGCACCACCTACTGGGATGACGCGAATATCGGCACGGCCTCGACGGCGTTCGGCGAGAACACCCGCGCGAGCGGCGCCTCTTCGTTCGCGGCGAATCTCGCGACCACGGCCAGCGGCGAAGCGTCGGTCGCGCTCGGAAACAACGGCACTGCCTCGGCGGATCGCGCCTTCGCGTTCAACGGCACGGCGTCCGGCGTCGGCGCGGTCGCCATCGGAAGCGGCGCGCAGGCGACGAGCGACGACGCGCTCGCGATGGGCCCCTCGTCGATCGCCGGCGGCCTCGCCTCGATCGTGATCGGGCCGAGCATCGCGAACGGCTCGTTCGGCGTTGCCATCGGTCTGCAGAACAGCGCGAGCGGTAACTTCTCCGTCGCCATCGGCAAGAACGCCCGCACCGCGAACCGTCAGGGCTCGGTCGTCCTCGGCGACGGCTGCGCCGGGTTCTCGTCGGACTCGGTCTATCCCACCGCGAACAACCAGTTCATCGTGCGTGGCTGCGGCGGCATCAAGATGTTCTCGAACCAGGGGCTCACGGCCGGCGTCGAGGTCGCGGCGGGGGGCGGAGCCTGGAGCTCGATCTCGGATCGCAACCGCAAGCGCGACTTCCGCCCGGTCGATGGCGAGGCGCTGCTCGCCCGCCTGCGCGACATGCCGGTGACCACCTGGAGCTACAAGTCGCAGGATTCGACGATCCGCCACATGGGCCCCGTGGCGCAGGACTTCGCCGCGGCGTTCGCCCTCGGCGAGAGCAACCTGCTGATCAACACCATCGACATCGACGGCGTGAACATGGCGGGCGTGAAGGCGCTCGAGGCTCGCACGAGCGCGCAGAAAACGCGTCTCGATACGCTCGAAGGCGCGATGACCCGCCTGCAGAAGGAGAACGCGCATCTTCGCGCTGAGAACGAGGAGCTGCGCCGGCTGCTCGAGGCGATGAACGACCGTCTCTCGTTCATCGAAGGCGCACAACAACGGCAGCAGCAACAGACCCAGGAGTGCGCGGCTCCCGCCTGTCGCAGACAGCAGCGCTGAGCCTGAACGCAGTATGACGAACGCCGCCCGACGCTCCCGTCGGGCGGCGTTGTTCATTCCGGCGTGAGTCCCACCAGATGCAGAAGCCGCAGTGCGTTTCGTGACGTCGTCGGCCCGGGGCGCAGCCGGTAGTCGAACAGGAGCCGTTCGCCCTCCGCGTCCCGCACGAACTTCTCGGCGAAGTGCGCGTGGCGAACGCGATCACCGCGCTCGAGCGCATCGAAGACGCCGAGGTCGTGAGTCGTGATGATGCCGATCGCTCGCGTCTCGAGGAGCCGGGCGACGATCAGGCGCGTCGCGACCGCTCGCTCCTCGGAGTTGGTGCCGCGCAAGATCTCGTCGACGAGGTACAACACGGGTGCGCTGTCCCGCTCTTCGGCGGCGAAGATGATGTCGCGCAGCCGCAGCGCCTCCGCCATGAAGTACGACATCCCGTCGGCGAGAGAGTCCTGAACGCGGAGCGATGT
>Ga0164243_10001030_pt1 | contig 48405 bp, 46 predicted proteins | sample OricompcompostOP_FD_108781 | JGI IMG/M metagenome (GOLD analysis project Ga0164243, IMG submission 108781) | Organic Plus compost microbial communities from Emeryville, California, USA - Original compost - Organic plus compost (OP) | ecosystem: Engineered > Solid waste > Mixed feedstock >... | reverse complement strand
GACCCTGAGCGAAGCTCAGCAACGCGAATTCCTGCGTTCCTGGGCGCGGCGGTGGCGCGCCAAATACTCACCGGAGCTGCTCTTGCGAGTGACCAGGTCCGATACGCACCCGCCAAACCAATTTCGCTGCAGCGGTCCGCTGAAAAATTTCGGTCCGTTCTATGACGTGATGAACCTGACTCGACCGGAGAATCTGCTTGCGATCTGGTAACCGCTCGGGCTTTACGCATTTCCTCGCGATCGTTGCCGCGGCGTTTGTTGTCGTGCTGTCGTCATCGCAGGTCCGCGCCGACTCCACACTTCCAGTCATCACCGTCACGAGCCCCACGCTCCAAGCCGGCCAGCCCATTCCGCGCGATCACACGCCGGACGGGCGTAACGAATCACCGGCGCTCAACTGGAGCCATCTGCCCGCGGGCACGAAAGAGCTCGCCGTGCTTTGCGAAGACTATGCAGTGGGCAATCCGCCGCCGTTCGTCCATTGGATCGTCTACAGCATTCCGGGCACGGCGACAGGACTGCCCGCCGCATTGCCGATCGATGATTCTCCGATGCCTCCGCAGATTGCGGGCGCGGTGCAAGGACTGAGCGGCTTCCGCCGCGCCATCTACCGCGGCCCGGCGCCGCCTCGCGGCAGCCTGCATGAATATCACTTCGTCGTGTATGCGCTCGATACGAAAGTCTCGCCGCCGCCCGATCAGCCGCCCTTGACGCGAGCGCAGCTGCTCGACGCCATCGACGGTCACGTGATCGGCAAAGGCGAGCTGGTCGCCACTTATCGCCGCGAGTGAGATATGAAGAATGACAATGGCTCGCTGACACGCCGACAGGTGTTGCAAGGCGCGACGGCGCTCGGCGCCGTGTCGGTAACGCCTGCATTGGCACAGACGAACGGCGTTTCGACGGCGCAATCCGCTGCCACGGCGCCGGCTCGAGAAGCGTTCGAGAACCTCACGGCTGCGCAATCCGATCTGCTCGAGCGCATCGTCGAGCGATTGATTCCAAGCGATGAACACGGCCCCGGCGCGAAGGAAGCACGCGTTGCGCATTACATCGATCGTGCTCTCGGCGGCGGGCTCGCGAGCTCGCGCGCCGCATACGCCGCCGGGCTTGATGCCTTGGATCGCTACGCGCAGTCGTCGCGCGGCAAGCCTTTTCTGCAGTTGTCCGGTACCGATCAGGACTCCGTGCTCATCGATTGCGAGACCGGCGCGGCGACGGGATTCGCCGGCAGCTCGGCGCAATTCTTCTCGATGCTGCTGAGTCACACACGCCAAGGCATGTTCGGCGATCCGTACTACGGCGGGAACGCGAACTTCGTTGGCTGGGATTTGATCGGCTATCCCGGCGTTCGCACTGCCGTCTCCCCGAGCGATCAGAAGGCGCTCGAGGCCGGGGAGCTGGCGGTTCTACGGCGATCTGCCTACGACTACGCGGCCTTCAACAAGGCGACCGCGCAAGCACACGAACAGTCTCACGATGCGCTGCTTGCAGGGGAGCCCTCGCGTGGCAAGTAAGCTCAAGGGGACGGACGTCGTCATCATCGGAATGGGCGCGGCAGGCGGCGTGGCCGCGCTGCCGCTGGCGCGAGCGGGAGCGAAAGTGATCGGCCTAGAAGCGGGCACATGGCTCACGCGCCGCGACTTTGCGCCCGATGAGATCCGCAACAATTATCGCGGCTGGCCGATGGCGGTGCAGAAGGCGAATCAGGAAGCGCCGACGGTGCGCGCGAATGCATCACAAGCGGCCGTGCAAGGCTCGCATCCGATGATGAATGCCGTGGGCGGCACGAGCTTGCACTATTGGGCGCAGCATTGGCGCCTGAGCCCGTGGGATTTCAAGGTCGTGACGGAAACGACCAGACGCTACGGAGCGGCGCGGATTCCGAGCGGCTCGACCGTCCAGGACTGGCCGTTCGGCTACGAAACGCTCGCGCCGTTCTACGACAAGATCGACGCCGAGATCGGCATCGCAGGTCAGGCGGGCAACATCAACGGGACGCGCGATGCGCGCGGCAATGTGTTCGAGGCGCCGCGTGCGAGTGAATATCCGATGCCGCCGCTGCGCTGGACGGCGTTTCACGAGCGCATGGCGGCTGCGGCAAAGACGCTCGGGTGGCATCCATTTCCCGGCCCGGCGGCGATCAACACGGTGCTGCACAACAATCGTTCGCCGTGCATGTATCACGGGTTCTGCAACACCGGCGGCTGTCACGTCGATGCGAAAGCGTCCACTGCCGTCACGACCATCCCGCGCGCGCAGCAAACGGGCAATCTCGAAGTGGTCACGCGCGCGACGGTCACCTCGATCGAAGTCGATCGCAAGGGCCGCGCGAGCGGCGTGCGCTATCTGCTCGATGGCAACGAATACTTTCAGCCCGCGCAAATCGTGCTGCTCGCGAGCTACGTGTACGAGAACGTGCGTTTGCTGTTGTTGTCGAAGTCGCGCGCTTTTCCGCACGGCCTCGCGAACAGCAACGGCCAGGTCGGGCGCCATTACTTCAGTCATCACCAGGGCGCGCCGGTTGCGGCGCTGTTTCCGTTTCAGATCCACGCCTGGTATGGATTGCCCGCGCAAGGCGTCGCGGTCGACGATTGGGCGGATGACAACTTCGATCACGGCGCGCTCGGTTTCATCGGCGGCGGCAATCTGTGGGTGATGTCCGATCGGCGGCCGATCTCGGCCGCGGCGATGAATACGTTCGGCTACGCGCCCAATTGGGGATCGCAGTGGAAAAAGTTCATCAAGCAAAACGCCGATCGCTATCACAGCGCCTACATTCAGAAGACGACGCTGCCGTATGAAGACAACTATCTCGATCTCGATCCGACGGTCAAAGATCCGCTCGGACGGCCGGTGATTCGCATCACCGCCGAGTTCAAGGACAACGAGCGCAAGATCGCCGCGTTCACCCAGGACAAGATGGAAGCCTGGTATCGAGCGGCCGGTGCGATTGCGATCAATCGCGCGCCGCTCGGCGGAGTGATGGGCGCCTCGACCCATGCTTATGGCGGCACGCGCATGGGCGATGATCCGAAGACGAGCGTCGTCGACCGCTTCGGTTTCTGTCACGACGTTCCGAATCTCGGCATTCTCGGCGGTTCGGTCATGGGCACGAGCGGTGCGCGCAATCCGACGCACACGATCCAGGCGCTCGCATGGCGCACGGCCGAGCATGCGATCGCTGGCAGGCGCCGCTGACAAACCGCCCGTCGTCCCGACGCAAGTCGGGACCGCATTCGGCACGAGTGCCGGAGGAGATCCCGACTTGCGTCGGGATGACGGAAGGGACGGTGCCGGAGGAGATCCCGACTTGCGTCGGGATGACGTAGTTCTTCTCGCGCGTGCTCTAGGTCTAATTGCCCTGCCAAAACCGCGTTGAGACGCTTCGTCCACCACCACCCGGACGGAGTCTCGACATGCCTACGATCACTGTTGCCGACAAGACCGAGATCTTCTTCAAGGACTGGGGCCCGAGGGACGCAAGGCCGATCGTCTTCCATCACGGCTGGCCGCTGTCCGCGGACGATTGGGACAATCAGATGATGTTGTTCCTCGCCGCCGGCTTTCGAGTGATCGCCCACGATCGGCGCGGTCACGGACGCTCGACTCAGACCGAGACGGGTAATGACATGGATACTTACGCGGCCGACGTCACCGCGCTCGTCGATGCGCTCGACCTCAAAGACGCAGTTCACGTCGGCCACTCGACGGGAGGCGGCGAGGTCGCGCGCTACGTGGCCCGCGCGCGGCCGGGCCGTGTCGCCAAAGCCGTGCTGATCGGCGCCGTCCCGCCTGTCATGGTGAAGTCGGAGCGCAATCCTGGCGGAACGCCCATCGAAGTCTTCGACGGTTATCGCAGCGCCCTGGCGGCGAACCGGGCCCAGCTCTACGTGGACATTCCGAGCGGTCCTTTCTACGGCTACAACCGCAAGGGCGCGAAAGTGCAGGAAGGCATCATCCGGAACTGGTGGCGGCAGGGAATGGAAGGCGGAATCAAGCCGCAGTACGACTGCATCAAGGCCTTCAGCGAAACGGACTTTACCGAAGATTTGCAGGCGATCAGCGTGCCGACGCTCGTGATGCACGGCGATGATGATCAGATCGTCCCGTATGCGGACGCTGCGCCGCTATCGGTCAAGCTGCTGAAGAACGGCACGCTCAAGACCTACAAGGGCCTTCCGCACGGGATGTGCACGAGCCATCCGGACGTCGTGAACCCTGACCTGCTTGAGTTCATCAAAGGCTAGCTCGCCCTCGCGCCGAGGAGCACGCGGATGTGCTCCTCGTCTAGCTGACGAAGGCGAAGAACAGAACGATCGCCGCGACGACGCTCGATGCGCTGATCAGCAATGCCGTGCGCAGCTTCCCGCTCATGCTGAGGAAGATCGCATAACCGGCGAGCGCCACCACGATCATGAGGATCGCCACGATGTCGATCGAGGCGCGCCACACCGCGCCTGTGCTTTCGCCTCTATGCAGTGCATTCAGCTGATCGAGCGTCGCTGCGCCTTCCGAGGTCACGACGACCGAGCCGTCCGCGAGATTCGCCCGAACGTCGGAAGAGCCGCGCACGCCCTGCAGCAGCGCGAACACTTCATCGCCTGCGGCCGTGCCGTCCTTGTAATCGCCGTAGAGCTTTGCGTGATCGGCCGCGATGCGCGCCAGCACTTCGCCGGGCGTTGCCGATTCGCGCAGCGCCTGCAATTGCTCAGGCGCCAGCTCGAAGCGCGACTCCTGGATCGGCGGTTTCTCGCCGGCGAACAGGTCGGGATGATTCAGCATCAGGCCCGTCGCCGAGAAAAACAGCAGCGCGGCGAATGCGAACGCCGACAAGTAGCCGTGCCAGATGCGGCATTGGCGATAGATCCGGAACTTGAGGCTCGGCTGCCGCGGCGGTGCGGCTTTCTCAGAGATACTTGTAGCGTTCACTCGGATGACCGTAAAAAGTTTCGATCCCGCCGGATCCTTCCAGCTTGGGCAGCTCTTCTCGGAAGCTCTTGCGCCCGAGCTCGAGCGTCACGCTGCGATAGTTGTGCTTGCCGCGCTCCTGGCTCGTTTCCAGGTGCAGCGTGTACTTGCCCATCGGCACCGGGTTGCCGTCATCGTCGACGCCGGCCCAGTACACCGAATAACGGCCCGACACGGACGTCGGCAGCGAGCGCAGCTTCACCAGCTCCTTCGTGCGCGCGCGGTTGATGCCCCACCACACGAAGTTGTCCCGCTGCCAATCGAGCTCGCGCCCGACCATCAGGACCGTGCGCACCGGCTTGTTGTGTTCGTCGGTGATCCACATCGCCATGTAAGGCGAACGGAAATCGGACTGGCGTTTCGCGATCTGGCGCGGCGGCGCGGTATAGTCGATGCTCAATACCCATTCCGACGGCCACGCGATGTTCTCGGGCAGAGACTTCTTCGGCTTGGCCTGCGCAATGTGCATTTCGGGCGAGGTCGCCGCGAGCTGCAGCTTCGGCCAATGGGCGGAGGTGTGCACCTGGCCGCGCGAGTCCGTGATTCGAGCGGCGACGCCTTCGAGCTGATCGACGATCGCAAGACTGCGTTCCGGCGACAGCACCATGCAGGCGGTTGCGATCGCATCCGCATCCATCGCATGGCTCGACACGACGCTCGCAGCGACGATGTCTTGCACCGGTCGTCCCGTGAGCGGAGAGATCGTGCTGCTGCGAAGTCCGCCGCCGAAACGGTCGCGCGGCCCTCGGCCGCTCGTTGCGATCGCAGCGTTGTGCAGCACGACTGAATCGGCGAGCGGAGCATTCATCGCAACGAGCGCAGGTTCGGGAATGCCGACGCGCCAGCCGCAGCCGTCCGCTCCCACGCCCCAGCAACGGATGTCGCCGCCGATGGCGATCGCGATGCCTTCGATGGCCGGCACGGCGAGTCGTGCTGCCTCGAGCGCAGCATCGATGATGTAGCCCTTCGCGAGGGCGTCGAACGACAAGGCAACGCCGGCCGGAAGGTCGATTCGGTGCTCCGCGGGATCGAGACGGATCGCCCCGCCGCGCAAGGCGTGAAGTGCGCGCTCGATCAGCTCGGGATTGGGTGTCAGCTCGGTGCGCCAGAGGTGCAACAGGTCACCCATACGCGCATCGAACGCCCCGCCGGTGAGGGCGCGCCAGAGCTCGCTCGCCTGCACGACCTCGAACAGCGCAGGGCTCGCGCGTGCGCTGCGCGAGCGGTTCAGCGCACTGATCTCGCTGTCCTCACGACGATGATTGAAGACGCGCTCGAGCCGATCGATCTCCGCGCGAGCGACACGGGCCGATTCGGCCGCGAGCACGCCGCTGCGCGAGTTGACCAGCACTTCGAGCCGGGTGCCGAGCACGTACTCGTCATGGAACTGCCAGAGTCGGGAAGCGGTGGAGCTGACATGCTGGTGCTCCGCATCGAGCACGGCCGCAGGTCCGACCGGTGAGATCGCGAATGGAATCATCGTGCGTCGTTTTTTGTACCGGCTTGCTCGCGTGGAGGCGAAGCTTCGTACCACGCACACGCGCAGTGATGCAAACCTCGAGGTGTGAAGAGATGTCAGCGTGACCTGTGCGCGATAAGGCGCTGCCCGTGCATTCGCGGCGGGCAAATGGATGCGCGGCGCGGCCGTGCGCGTCGAGCGCAGGTGATGGAAATGATTCCGAATTGAATGCAGTTGCTGCAGCGTCGCGGTGAAGTTTCGTCGATTCGTTGGCGGGCGGATTTTTTCCCGGCGAATAATCGATCGATACCAACAAGACTCAGCGTCGCAACGTGAACGTCGCCTGCTCCGTTCGAGATCCGCAGCCAGCCGGCTGCCACCGTTTCCCTTCGAGCGGCCTGCATGCTCGAAGGGCTCCCCCTAGCGCCGCCTTCCGGGCGGCGCATTTTTTTGGGCCGCTGATCGCCCAGCTTGCAAACGACTCGCATTTCCCCTCGCATGACCTTGCAGCCCACTGAGCATCTTTATTACACGGCGACGACGGGCCACCTGTTCGCGGCGGCGACCGTGCGGTTCACGAAAATGCGCTTGCCGTGGTACGGCATGATCTCGTTGTCGCTGGATCCCGATCCGATCCAGGTCATTGCGGACGGCCGCACGTTCGAGGGGCGCGCGCTGGCCATCCATGCGCGCAACGTCAAGTTCATCGCCTCGCCGACGCGCTACATCTCCGTCGTCGCGAACCCGCTGCACGAGAACTTCCGCGCCTTCACGCGTCTGGATCCGCCGATCCTCGAGCTCGATCGTGAGGCATTCGCCGGGTTCGATTCGATGGGCGAGCAGGCGGTGAGCGGCGCCATGTCGCCGGAAGATGCCGTTGCGCTGTTCGACGGCATCCACGCGCTGTCACGATCGCTTCTGCCCGTATCGGTGCTGGATGAGCGTGCGGACGTGTTGGTGAAAATGCTCTGGGAGGGTCCCGAGTGCTCCATCGAGGCGCTCGCCGAGCGGCTAGGATTGAGTTACTACCGCACGTCGCATTTCTTCACGCATGCGGTTGGGATCTCGCTGCGGAGCTATCAGCTTTGGCAGAAGTTGTACAAGTCCGGGCCGCCGCTGCTCGAGGGCGCGTCGTTGACGGAGGCGGCGCACGCGGCGGGGTTCGTCGATTCCGCGCATTACGCACGGGCGTTTCAAAAGGCATACGGGCGTGCGCCATCCCGGATGTTTCGGTCGCGCCGGGTCAAGGTTCATTACACGAAGCCGGTGCGCGAAGCGCGGGCGGGGTTTGCTCTCGGGCGACGCGAGAAGGGGGCGGGGTGAGCGCGCGAGGGGGAAGCCCCCATCCTGTCCTTCCCCCGCTCGCGCGGGGGAAGGGACGCTCGTTCCTGCTTCCCTCCCCTGCGAAGCGGGGGAGGGTTAGGGAGGGGGCGGTTCTTGGGAACAGCCGAAAGCGGAAGGGACGTTCGTCCGCGTCGCGCGCCTCGCAGCGGCGTTTCCGAGACACGTCAACGGCACGAGCGAGAGCAGAAACCAGAGGTGATACCAGATCGGAAACTTGTCCCAGAGCTGCACGTGATCGGGAATGAAGAAGATCAGCAGCAGGATGCCAGGCAGCAATCGTGCGAGCGTCGATCGGGTGATGCACGCCGTCACGAATCCCGCCGCGATCGTCGCGAACGCACCGATCGCAAGACGCGCGAACATCATCGGCAGCGTGAACGTCATCGCGTCCGCGACGCTCGCGTAAGCGGGCCAGCTCCCACGCATGATGGCTCCCGCCACGAATACGAGCGCGAGCCACACGGCCAATCCGGCCACCACACCAAGGAAATTTCTCGCCATCTCCGCCTCTAGCACGCTGCGGACCCCATGCGGCCCGGAGCCGAGAACTCTAGTAAGGCACGTCGCAGCGAGTCTTGGAGAAATCGGACACATGGTCCGAGATCAAGCGGCCGGGGCTCGCGCCCGCGAAGCGTGTCATCTCGACGGTCAGGTGAGATTGATCGAAGTAGCCGATGTCCGTGGCCAGCATCGCGACCGGAACATCGGGCGCGCGCTCCATCTGCGCCAGCGTGGATTGAAATCTCACGATGCCCGCGTAGCGCTTCGCGCCGTACCCGAGCCAGTCGCGCATGAGCCGCGCGAGATTGCGCTCGCTCGCTCCGCAGCGAGCGGCGAGCTCGGCGACGGACACGTTGCCTTGTTCCGCGTGGATCTCGGCGAGCGCCTTCGCGATCAGCGGATGAATGTTCGTGCCTGCGAGCCGGCCGATGAGAAACCGCTGCAACAAGCCAATCCATTCGGAGGCCGTACGCGGCACGGGCTCGATGGAGGCGAGCTCGCGTAATGCAGCGTACTCGTGGAACCGCGCTCGACGATTCACGAGCGCATGCGTGGCGATGCCCGTCAGATTGAACGCGACCCCCGGCCGCAGGCGCACGCCGATCAGCGTCGTCGGAGCCTCGAACTTGAGCTCTAAGGGCTCAAGCAAGGGGCCTCGCAGATAGCCGTCGAAGCCGCCGTCCTCGCGGCGCTCGATCGCGATCGAGCTCGTGCCGTCCGGCACGACGCGTACCGTCGCACCGCGCTCGGCCGTAATGATCCAGAAACATCCGACATAAGGTTGCAGCTCGGGGGCTGCCGTATGGAAGCGAATGTCGGCGCGATGGACGACGGTGCTGCTGATGCTCATCTGCTGTTCCGCGTGCTGGCGGACGGAGCTTAACCCGCGGAGATGACTCGCGGGCCAACTTGGGGTTGAATCGCACCCACCCGCCCGAACCCGAGCATTCAGGATGCAAGACAACAACAGGGGCTGGGACGACGTCCCCGTGTCGCCCAAAGACGGCCAGATCGACTTTTCGAAATACTCGACCGAGCAGCTGACGGACCTGCGACACACGATCGACGGCCGCTCGCATCCGCAGAATCTGCGCAACCTCCTGGCCGAGCTGTCGAGGCGCGATGCCGCAGGGCCGGAGGCGGTGACGTATCGCGACCGGCAGGAGTTTCCCGTCCGGTTCACTGCCCGCGACGGCGTTGTCGGGTGGATGCAGGCGCTGTGGTCGCGCTCGATGTTGTACGGCGGCGGCGTCCTCCGGTTCGAGGGCGCGGATCTTGCGATCGTCGGCTGGCAGCGCAACTGGATGGGCGTGCCGCTCGAAACCGAGCTGCGCGTGAGCACCGCCGACATCAGCGAAGTGGAGATGGACGATGCCGCCGTGGCCTTCGATGTCCGCTTTCAGAATGGGCGGCGCCGGCGCATTCGCTGCTTGATCGATGATCCAGACGCACGCGAGGCGGTGTTCGACAAGCTGCCCGCGACGAAGATTTCGCCGCTCAGCAGCTCCGCGGCCGAATGGCGCGAGTTCAATCGCGAGCTGATCCGGATGACGCCGCGTGCCTGGGTCACGAATGCCCTGGTGTTTCTGAACGCCGCCATGTTCGCGCTGCTGCTGATCGTTGGAGCGCGCTTCTGGAATGCGCAGCCGGAGCTGCTCGCGGCGTGGGGCGCAAACTCAACGCCGCTCACGACCAACGGCCAGAGCTGGCGATTGATTTCAGCGATGTTCCTGCACGGCGGGTTCGTGCATCTGTTGCTCAACATGTGGACGCTCTGGGGCGTCGGCCGGCTGACCGAGCGCCTGTATGGCAATGCGCTGTTCGCCGCGATCTATCTGTGCGCGGGCGTCATCGCAAGCTTGAGCAGCATCGCGTGGCGTCCGTTCATCGTCACTGTCGGCGCGTCGGGCGCGATCTTCGGCGTGCTCGGCGCCTGTCTTGCGTTCTTTCTGCGCAGCCGCATGCACGTCCCCCGCAGCATCGCGTGGCGGCACGGTGTCGCGACCGCGGTCTTCATTCTTTTCAATCTCGTCAGCGGGTTCATGAGCGAAGGCGTCGACAACGCCGCGCACGTCGGCGGGCTGTTGGCCGGATTCGTGCTCGGCTTGTTGCTCGCGCGTCCGGTGGAGGAGGGCGAGCGCACAGCGCTTGCCCCGTTGCGAGTCGTGCTGGCAACGGCGTTCACCGCGGTCGCGATCGGCGGCGGGTTCTGGCAGATGCACATCATGGCTGCGAATCGGCCCGCGCCAACGCAATACTGGGCGGCGCATGCGTGGTTTCTCGAAGGCCAGGCGAAGGCGCTTCGGGCACAGGCGGAGCTGCAGGCCGCGGCGACGGCCGGAACCTTGAGCCCGAGCCTGTTCGCCGCGCGATTCGAGCCCGAAGTGTTCGTGTTCTGGCGCGATGCCTACGAAAAGCTCAAGGCCGAGCCCGAGCCTCAGGATGAGGCGCTCAAGGAATTCGGCGCCGAGGTGATCGAGTTCGCGCGCCGCCGGCATGAGTGGGCATCTGAAATGCTTGCCTATGCGAAGACCGAACGGCCAGGCCACTTGCGCGACGCCGTGTACTACCTCGGCACCGCCGACGAGTCGGCGGCGAGGCTGAACCGGCACGAGCTGCGCGCCATCAGCGATCCCTCGCATGCATTGTCCGAGAGCCGCCTCGTGAGATATCTGCGCAAGCTGCCCTCGCGATTCACCTGGGAATGCGTGAGCCGCCAAGCCGCGCCGATGAAAGGCAAGCGCACCGATGGAATCGCCGCGCTGCGCGCCACCGGTTGTGATGCGCAGCGCGCATTCGATCGAGAAGAGTTCGCAATGCTCGAAGCGATGCTTCATCCCGCGCAGGGCGAGCTCGTTGCCTTCGATGACGGCGGCTCTCGCGTCGAGGGCGTGATCTCGGGCCTCGAGGAGTTGTTCGACGGAACTGCCGCGCCGGGGCCGGCGCTCGCGCTGCTTGCGAAGTGGCGCCAGGAGTTTCCGCTGTCGGACGGACCGGATCTGATCGAGGCGCTATTGTTTCGGAGCGCGGCCTGGCGTGTACGCGGGCATGGCTATGCGAGCGACGTCTCTCCGCAAGCATGGGCCATGTACAAGCAGAGCATCGAGATGGCTGCTGGCGCGCTCGCGGACGCGGCAGACAAAGACCAGCGCAGCCCGGCGTATTACGCGCTTGCGATCATGCTGGGCCTCGATCAATCCAAGGACCCTGGCGTTCTACAGCGCGAGCTGGATTTCAGCCTCGAAGACTTCCCGGACTACTTTCCGCCGCATCGAGCCATGTTGCGCGCCCTCATGCCGCGGTGGGGCGGCTCGTTCCCGAAGGTCGATGCGTACGTGGCGCATGTCGAAGAGAAGGTGCCCGAGGAGCGGCGCGGAGAGATGTACGCACGGTTGTACACGATGTTCGCCAGGCTCGAAGGGGACCAGGTCGATCTGTTCAGCGATACCGCCGCGAGCTGGCCGAAGATGAAAGCGGGCTACGAGGACATTCTCGATCGGTATCCGAACAGCGAATGGCTGCGCAACATGTATGCGCAGATGGCCTGTCGGGCGAAGGACGCCGAAACCTACCGTGCGGTGATCGCAGAGCTTGGCGATCGCGTGCTGCCGGAAGCGTGGGAGGGCAAGTACACAGTCGCGCTGTGCGATGAGCATGTGAAGTCCACATGAAGACGCTGCCGTTGATCTGGTCGAACGTCTGGCGCCGTCCTGGGAGGGGTGTCGCCATCGTCCAGATCACGGTCGCTTTTCTGCGGCATGGCGGCGGGCATCGCATTGCGGGCCTGAGTGCTATGGTGGCATTCCGGTGCCGGTCCTTCATTGCTCCAGACGCGGAGGTACGCCATGTCCGACATCACTCCCGAGCTCATTTCCGATGCGCTCAAACGCCAACTACTCCCCGTGCCGCTCGAGGCCCGGCCGATGCTGGTCGAGGCGATTGCGGGCTTGATCTCGAAGCGGGTGAGCGAGGAGCGCGCCCGCTGTCGTGCCGTCTGCGAGCAGCGCGCCGAGTTGTGGCGCAACACCCAGGCGGACGGCGGCCCGCTCGCGCAGGAAGCACGGGCCAGAGCGAACGAGGCGACTTACATCGCTGATTTACTGCACTGAAGATCAATGCCGAGCCTCGTCCGCGTGCGCAAATTTCCGCGCCTGTCGCACGCGTTCGATGTCCGACTGCTGATATGCCGACCTGCGCGCCTGATCTTCTTCCTCGGTGCGATCCGCTTCGAGTCCGTGCAGCTCATAGATGAAGCGCACGAACAACATCCCCGGCGCCGGTTCCTCGATCTGAATCGTCAATGAGCTGCCGGCAAAGACGCTCATGCGATCCGCGTGAATCGTCAGGCGCTCGTCCTTGCTGAGCTCGACGCAGTCGATCATCGTCGCGCGGCCGCGCCGGATCTCGCGTTCCAGTCGATTCGGCTCGAGCTCGCGAATGACGGCGGCATCGATCGATGCATCGCATGATTTCGGGGCCAGGATCGTCTGCCGCAAGGCTTCCCACAATTGCTCGCGCGTGAGCCAGCCGCCGACGACATTGGCCGGATCGTTGATGCGGACGAGGTGTTCGTGACGTAGCGAGGACACGCCGGGCAGGCTACCTCCTGTGCGCGCAATGCAATAGTCCGAACGCACATCAGGTCCCGCCCGGTGTTTCCCGTAGTCCCAAGGGGCAGCCGGCCCGTAAGGACGGGTCCGCACAGTTCGTTCAGCGCCTACAGTTCTCGCGCCTCAGCGCGTGCTTACGCAGGCGCTGGGCGCAGATTCGAGGTGCGACAGGAGGAGGGGCATGGAGCGGGGTGTCATCGTCGGTGGGTTGCTGATCAGCGGCAGTTTGCTGCTCGCGATGATCTTGAATGCCAGCGCCGGCCGCGAGGCATTGCCGATCGATGCCGCGACGGCGGAGCAGTCCGCGGAAGCGGTGACGCATGAGACTCGGAACATGCGTGCGAAGCCCTCGGTGCTCGAGAGCGGCGGCGTCCGTCGAGACGCAGGCCATGGAGTGCCATCTGATCTTGGCGTCCGCGAAACCTGGTATCACGCCGATGGACCGGATGACCACGCGGCGCGGCGCGCGTCGAGTGATATGGACGTTTCGGATCGAGCTTCCGTGTCGGCTCCTTCCTCCCGGGCGCAGTAAGCGTCGCGCGCGGTCGCAAGCGATTCACTGCCGAACTTTTCAGGCTGTTCGAGCTTCTTTGCGGCTACTCTTCGCGGATGCTCAGATCCACACGGTTCGCGTTCCTGTTCATCGTGCTCTGCCTCCTCGCCTCGTGTGCCCGTGAGCCGCGCGAGCTCGTGTTGTCCGGCCCGACGATGGGTACGACCTATACGGTGAAGGTCGTCGGCTCGCCAACAACCCTCGATGCCGAAGCGGTTCGGCGCGAGCTCGAGTCGGTGCTGGCGGGCATCGATGTCGAAATGTCGACCTATCGTGCCGATTCCGTGATCTCCCGCTTCAACGCGAACACGAGCACCGATTGGGTCGATGTGCCGGTCGGGCTCGCGCGCGTCGTGGCAGCGGCACGCGATATCAGTGAGCGCAGCGGCGGCGTTTTCGACATCACGCTCGCGCCGCTCATCGAGGCTTGGGGGTTCGGACCCGCGGGCGAGCCGGTGTCATTGCCTTCGGAAGCGCAGCTCGCGGCGCTTCGCGACCACATGGGTTATCGATTGCTCGACGTGCGCCTGGCACCTCCGGCGCTGCGCAAGCAGCATCCGGCCGTGACGATCGACGTCAACGGCGTCGCGCCGGGTTACGCCGTCGATCTGCTTGCCGCGCGCTTCGAGGCGATGGGCGTGCACGACTTCATGATCGATATCGGCGGCGAGGTGCTTGCGCGCGGGCGCAACGCGCGCGGGGCACCGTGGCGGATCGCGGTCGAGCGTCCGATCGACAGCGAGCCGACGCCGTTCAAGATTCTCGAGCTCGAGAATGCGTCCGTGACGACCTCGGGCGAATATCGGCACTACTACGAGCGCGACGGACAACACTATTCGCACACGCTCGACCCGCGCAGCGGGCATCCGATCAAGAGCTATGGCTCGGTGTGCGTCGTCGGCGATTCGTCGCTCGTCATCGACGCATGGGCGACGGCGCTGAACGTGCTCGGGCCTGATGAAGGACTGGCGCTCGCGGAGCGTGAAGGATTGGCGGTGATGTATATCGTCGTCGCGGGCGATCAGCTGCAGGCGCGCATGAGCTCGGCGTTTCGGCGGGTGCGGGAAGCGCGGTCGAAGTGACCATCCCCGTCATCCCGACGTTCCCGTCTTCCGACGTTCCCGTCATCCCGACGCAAGTCGGGATCTCCTTCGGCCCAGACGCTCGCCCTCCGTCATCCCGACGCAAGTCGGGATCTCATCCGGCACCGTGCCGAATGCGGTCCCGACTTGCGTCGGGACGACGGGGTTGTGAGGTTATCGCAGCGTGGCTAGCGCTTGCGTCAACGTGTCGCCGATCCCGGCATGAATCACCACATCCGCGCGCCCATCCATCTCCGTGGGATCGCGATTCACGATGACGAGCGCCGCGCCCGCGTCCTTCGCGCGCAGCGGAAAATCCGCCGCCGGAAACACCGTGAGCGACGAGCCGAGGACGATGAACAGATCGCACGCCAGCGTCTCTTCCAACGCACGCCGCATCGGCCGCTCAGGCATCGACTGCCCGAACGAAATCGTCGCCGACTTGATGATGCCGTGACAGTGCTTGCACGGACCGACGGCGCCGTGCGTTTTGAACTCGGCTTCGATGTCCGCGAGCTCATAGCGCTGATGACAACCGAGACACGTCGCATAGCTCGCGTTGCCGTGCAGCTCGATCACGCGGTCCTCGGGAACGCCGGAGACTTGATGCAGGTTGTCGACGTTCTGAGTGATGACCGCCGAGGCCTTGCCTGACTTGATGAGCTCGGCAACCGCGTAATGGCCGCGGTTCGGTTGGGCGCCGACCCAGCCGTCCTGATTGTCGAAGCGCCGCCGCCATGCCTCGCGTCGTTTCTCTTCCGACGCGACGAACTCCTGGAAATAAATCGGCTGCATCCGCGACCACACGCCGCCGGGACTGCGGAAGTCAGGAATGCCGGATTCGGTGCTGATGCCGGCGCCGGTGAAAAAAACGGCGCGCCGGCTCTGGCGCAGGAGGTCGGCGAAGTGAGTGAGAGGGGACATCGCCGCGTAGGCTAGCGGGTTTGCGGGGAGGGATGAAAGCGGCGAGCGGCTCACGCCGGCTGTTTGAGAAAGGGGAGGCCCTCACCCCGGCCCTCTCCCGCAAGCGGGAGAGGGAGAAGCTCACCTCTCCCGCTTCGCGGGAGAGGGAGAGGGAGTGGGAGGAGAGGCAGATCAGTTTACGCGGGCGGCGGCTTCGGTCTTGATTTCGGAGCGCAGCGTCGCTTCGAGCCACTCGTTCATCGTGATCATCGTATTACGCGTCGTGCCGGCGCGAGTGCGGCCTTGCGTGTGGACGCCGATGATCACGCCCGAACGCTCGTCGATCACCGGCGCGCCCGAAGCGATGTCGCTCGCGTCCATGTCATGCATGAAGCCCGCGAGGCTCGACGTCGACAGCACGCCCGACTTGCCGTCGTAGACGCGGCCCGTCGTCTTGACCTTCACCGTGCCCGCATCGATGTCCGATTTGAAGCCGACCATCAGCACGTTCGCAGCGATCCCGGAGAACTTGCCGAGCGGCATCGTGCGCTGAGCGAAGCGCGAGGGCTCGACGAGCCGGATCACCGCGAAATCTTTCGCGACCTGCCCGAGCGCGCCGGCTTCGGATTGCCATTCCGATTTGATGTACGCGACAGGGATGCGCTCGCGCACCTGGCCGAGCGAATCGGTCGTCGTGTACACGCAGTTCTCGGGCTCGACCCAGGCGCCGTCGTCGACGAACGTGTGGGCGACCGTCACGCCGATGTCGAAGGCGCCGACGAGGAAAGCGGTGGCATTGCGCTGCTCGCCTTTCACCGTACAGACGATCGCGCCGACGCCGCTGAACGAAAAGAATTCCTGGTCCGAAAGCTGGCCGCGCCGGAGCGTGGCCTCATCCGCAATTTCGGCGAGCCTGCGCGTCGTCTGCAGCTCGAGGCTGCGGCGTTCGAGCGTGACCTCGCGTGTCGGTGCGTTGCATTGGCCGCTTGCGCAAAGGCCGCTCGAGGCATCCGCACGAGGAGCGCTCAACAATGCGCCCGCTGCCGCAGCCGCGGCGGTGAGTGCAAAGAAGAAGGATTTGACTGACAGCCGCGATCGGACGCGTGCGTGCAAACGTCGTGGTGTGCGCATGCCGAAAACTTACCGTGACTCCGCTTGCTGCCCCATGCGCCAACGCGCGCGCCATTCGATGAGGCGGAACCCTAACGCCGCGCTTCCGTCGTCCCGACGAAAGTCGGGACCGCAGTTGGCACGGTGCCGTATGAGATCCCGACTTACGTCGGGATGACGGTTCGCTGCCTCTCCTCGTCGTCCCGACGAAAGTCGGGACCGCAACTGGCACCGCCTGCAAGACTAGGCGTGATCCATTGCCGGAAACCCAACCGGCTCCACACTTCGACACGTCCGCTCCGAGATGCCGTCGAGAAAATTGCGCGCAAACGAACGAGGCCGGAAGCGTTGCCGCCTCCAGCCTCGTGCCTGCCTCGCTCGTGCTGGCGTTACGAATTGGTCAACTTGAACGTGATGGCGACTTGCGTCCACACGCTGATGGGTCGATTGCCGTCGGTTGCAGCTTCGAAGCGCCAGCGCCGAACCGCCTGTTTCGCCGCGTCATCCAGTCGGCTGAAGCCGCTGGTCTGCGCCACCTGCACATCCTTCGGACGACCCGTCTCGTCGACGAGGACTTTCAGCCGCACCGTGCCTTCCTCGCCCGCGCGTCGCGATGCCGGCGGATACGCAGGCTCGACGCGCGTGTTCGTCTTGAGTTCGCGCGCCGCCTGGCCGACCGTCGCTTCGGTCGCCGTCACGGCATTGTTGGACGCCGGAATCGGATTCTCGGCCGGAGGCGCGATCACCTCATCGAACTGAATCTCTGGCGGCGGCTGTTCCGTCGGCGCCATGTCTTCGATCTTCGGCTTCACGATCGGCTTTTCCGGCTCCGCGGGCTGCGTGGGCTCGGGAATGAACACTGCTTCGATCGGCTGCGCGAACTTCGGCGCATCGACGACGCCCATGCTCAATGCGAGCAGATAAATGATGGCGGCGTGGATGCCGACGACCGCAGCCATCGGACCCGTGCGAGTCAACACATTTCCCTTAGTATGTCGAGCAACCGTCATAATGTTTCCTCTCAACCCGGCGCATGGCCGTACGCAGTGAATAAACGCGAAAGGGTTTCGGAAGGGTTCAACAGGCTGGGATCACGCGCGGATGCACGGCCCGCAGAAGTTCCCGATTCAAAAATGTTCCCGCGCGCTTGTAGGCCATAATCCGTCGTCCACGTACACGCTCGCTCTCACGCATGGCACACGATTTCGATCCGACTTCGCACTCCGATCTGGCGCGCCACATCGCGTATCTGCATGAGCATCACGCGGACGCATGGCCTCGCTGGCAGGCGCATGCAAGCGTTGCAAGCACGATCGAGCGCGTATGGTTCGCGAGCGATTTCGTTGCAACGAGCTGCACGCGCCGCCCGGAGCTGCTGGACTTGCTCATCGAGAGTGGGCAACTCGAGCGTGCGCTGCCCGCAGCCGCGATGGCGGAGGACCTGCAAGCGACCGTGACCGGCGCGAACGAGATCGAGCTGATGGATGCGCTGCGCCGCTTTCGACGCCGGCACATGGTGCGAATCGCATGGCGCGACATCGCGGGGTGGGCGAGCCTCGATGAAACGCTCGCGGAGCTTTCCGCGCTCGCGGACGCCTGCATTCAGTTCGCCTATTCGAACGCCTATCAGGCCCTCGTCGCGCGCTACGGCGTGCCGCGCGGCGAACACAGCGGCGAGCCGCAGCCGATGTTGATCTTCGGCATGGGCAAGCTCGGCGGCGGCGAGCTGAATTATTCCTCCGACATCGATCTCGTCTTTCTGTATCCGGAAGAAGGCCAGACGGACGGCGCGCGCAGCATCGACAACGCGGAATTCTTTCTGCGCCTCGGGCAGAAGATCGCGCAGATGCTCACCGCGCCGACCGCCGAGGGCATCGTCTATCGCGTCGATCTGCGGCTGCGTCCGTTCGGCGACAGCGGCCGCCTCGCCGTGAGCTTCGCCGCATTCGAAAACTACCTGCAGCAGCACGGCCGCGATTGGGAGCGCTACGCGTATGTGAAAGCGCGTGCGATCACCGCGCAGGAACACTATCCCTCGCTGTACGAGGAGACGCTGCGTCCGTTCGTATATCGCCGCTATCTCGATTTCAGCGTGTTCGAATCATTGCGCGACATGAAGGCGATGATCGCGCGCGAAGTGGAGCGCCGCGAGCTGCAGGACAACGTCAAGCTCGGTCCGGGCGGTATTCGCGAAATCGAGTTCATCGTGCAGGCATTCCAGTTGATTCGCGGCGGCGCCGATCGCCGGCTGCAGCGGCGTGAGCTCATGGCGGTGCTGCCGCTGCTCGTCGGACAACGGTTGCTGCGCGCCGAGGTCGTCGCCGAATTGCTCGATTCCTACCGGTTCCTGCGCGTGCTCGAGAACCGCCTGCAGGAATGGAACGACGAGCAGACTCATCAGCTGCCGCAGGACGAGGCGGCGCGCATGCGCCTGGCGCAGTCATTGAGCTTTGCGGATTGGCCGCAGCTGCAGGCGGAAATCGAGCGGCATCGCGAACGCGTCGCCGCACATTTCGCGCAAGCGGTGTTCGGGCCGGTGGCGGACGCGAGCGGCGCCGATCGCGCGCAGCACATCGATCTGGAAGGGGCCGCGGAGGATCTGGAGCGATCGGTTCGCGCGCTGGGATTTTCGGAGCCCGCGCCAATTCGCGCCGCGCTCGAGGCGCTGCGCAGCTCCGCCTACTACCGCCGGCTCGACGGTACCGGACAGCGCCGCTTGAACGAGCTGTTGCCGCGCATGCTGCGGCTCGTTGCGACGAGCGCCGCGCCCTCGGAAACCTTCGCGCGGCTCATGAAAATTCTGGAGATGATCGGCGGGCGCACCGTGTATCTCGCGCTGCTCAACGAGAACTCGAATGCGCTGAAGCGGCTCGTCGAGCTCGCGGGACGCAGCCAGTTCCTCGCCGATCAGATCGCGATGCATCCGCTCTTGCTCGATGAGCTGATCGACGAGCGGCTCATCGAGGAGCCGCCGACGCGCGCGCGGTTCGAGGAGGAACTGGCGACGCGCCGCGCGGCGATGCAGGGCGAGGATCCCGAGCGGCAGGTGGAAGTGCTGCGGCAGTTTCAGCGCGCGGCGCTGTTTCGCGTTGCCGTCGCCGATCTCACCGGGCGCTTGCCGCTGATGAAGGTGAGCGACCGTCTCACCGACATCGCGGAGCTCATCGTCCGCGAAGCGCTGCAGCTCGCGCGCATGCAGACGTCCGAAAAGCACGGCGATCCGGTGTGCACCCAGGCGGACGGATCGACCTATGTCGCCGAGATGATCGTCGTCGCCTACGGCAAGCTCGGCGGCCTCGAGCTGGGCTACGGCTCGGATCTCGATCTCGTGTTCCTGCACAACTCATCCGGCGAAACGCAGCGGACGAACGGCGCGCAGCCGATCGAGAACACGATGTATTTCCAAAGGCTCGCGCAACGGCTCGTGCATCTGCTCACGGTGCATACGTCGGCGGGGCGCTTGTACGAGGTCGACACGCGCCTGCGTCCCGGCGGCAACCGCGGCCTGATCGCGCAAACGCTGCAAAGCTTCCGCGACTATGAGTTCGTCGAAGCCTGGACCTGGGAGCATCAGTCCTTGCTGCGTGCGCGGGCGATCGCGGGCAATCCCGAGCTGTGCGCACAGTTCGAGGAGGCGCGGATCGAAGTCCTGCGGAAGGGCGTGCGTCGCGGTGCATTGAAGGCGGAGGTGCGCAACATGCGCGCGAAGATGCGCGAGAACCTGTCGAAGGCGAAGCCCGGTCAGTTCGACATCAAACAGGACGCAGGCGGGGTCGCCGATCTCGAATTCCTGGTGCAGTACTGGATGCTGACCTGGGCGGACGGCTATCCCGAGATCGTGATTTTTTCGGACAACATCCGCCAGCTCGAAAGCCTCGCGTCGGGCAATCTCGTGCCGCAATCGCGCGTCGATTTCCTCGTCGACACGTACCGGCGCTACCGCGAACGGCTCCATCGCCTCTCGCTCGCGGGCGAGGGCAACGTCGTCGCGGCGTCCGAGTTCGTCGCCGAGCGCAAGGGTGTCATGGAGATCTGGGGGGAAGTCATGCAGGAGGGGTGAGCTACACCGCCGCACCCCGCCTGTGGATAATAGGCCCCCTTCGAAGTCCGCCTCATTGGATCCGACGATGTCAGCCGAACCGACCGCCAAGCTCATCCAGCCGAACGCTCAGAACCAGTACAAGGTCACGCCGGCCGACTTGCCGCTCTCGTGTCCGATGCCCGGGATGCATCTCTGGAATTCGCATCCGCGCGTGTACCTGCCGATCGAAAAGACCGGCTGGGCGAAGTGCCCTTATTGCAGCGCCGAGTACATGCTGCAGCGTTGAGCGCCGTTCACTGCCGCGGCTTCAGCGGTATTTCGCGTAACTCTTTTCTTCGACGATTCTCGAGCCCAGCTTCGTATTGATGGCGCGCTTGACGGCCGCGCGCTCATCGTTCGTGACGTACACGGCCCGCGCGAGCTCGATGAATTCCGCATCGAACGCCTGGTCGCGCTCCTTGTCGCGAATCTTGTCTTCGATATCCCACAGCGCCTGGTTGATGCGCCGCAGCTCCGCCCATTCCTTTTGAATGTCGTGTGCCGAATGCGGCGAGCCCTGCCACGTCGCTTGCAGCATGCCGAGCTCCGTGCGCACGTTCGCCACTTTCGCAGGATCGCTCATCCGCTCCGACTTGATCTCGAGGATCGTGATCTTGTCGATCAGCTCGCCGGGGGAGATGGGGACGTGGATGTCGGAGGGCATGGTGATGTTCGCTACGGGTTGAGATTGAAGGGCTGCTGGGCGGCTGGGCTGCTGGTAAGAAGGGCGGGATTGTAGTGCAGTCGGTCGTGAGGCTCACTCTGGCCGACAGCCCAGCAGCCCAGCAGTCCCTCGGCTTCAGGCTTTGCCCCAATACCCGATCCTCTTTCGCAGCTTCATCTTGCGCCACCAATTGCGCGGCAACGGCCGCTCGTTGCGCCCGCCCGCGGCGATGAAGGCATCGACGGCGTCGAGCACGCGCTCGCTCGAGCGGCCGTCCCGATACGGATGAATCGCATCGGCGTAGTCGCGGATCGCACGCATGAGCTCGGGCGGCCGCGAGAGCGCGCGCTCGATGGACGGCAGGAGCAGCTCGGGCTGATCGATGTCGATCAGTTGCGGCCCGGGCCTGCGGTTCTTGAACGTGACGACGGGCTTGTAGGTCAGCAGGAACTCGTTCAATGCGGAGGAGGTGTCCGAGATCATCATGTCGACCTGGGGGAACAGGTCGAGAATGTTGTCCTCGGTCGCAAAGCGCAGGTTCGAGCATTCGAGCGCCCGATAGCGCGCGACGGTGTCCGCGTCGGATTTCGGATGCAGCGTCACGATCCAGTTCCAGGGCTGCGAGCCGACGAGCTCGCGAATCGTGTCGTAGAGAATCGGCGCTGCGCTCCATGACGGCGAAAACGTCGAGTGATACAGGATCACGGGGCGCTCACGCACCGGCGGCGGCTCGGGCGTCGCATGTTCGCGCATGAACGGGTCGAGCTTCGGCCAGCCGGTTTCGCGCACCGAGAAGAACTTCAGCTTTTCCGCAATGGCCTGGAACGCGGCCGTATCGCGCGGGCCGGTCGTGCAATACAGATCGAAGAAGCCGCGAATGTAGATGTGGCGAGGCTTGCCGGCGTCGAAGCCATGGAACACTTCCGTCTTCACGCCGGGGAAGAAATGCGGTGCGTGATTGCTCGAGGTGAGCACCGCGATGGGATCGAAGTCGCGCACTTCCTGGACGGTCGTCAGCAATTCCTCGTCCGCTTTGAGCTCCTCGCCGCCCGGACCATCGAAGAACCACGCAGCGCGGTCGCCGCGCGCGCGGATCGCGGCCTGCAGCGGTCGCAGAATGGCGAGCGCATAACGCTCCGATCCGTACAGCAAGTAATGCTTCGACATCAGGAATCCAAAGAGTGACGACGCAGCTGCGCCCGGCCCAGTTCGACCGATTCCGGGTTCTTCAGCATCTCGTAATAACGCATCCGCTTGTACACCGCATAAGACGCCGCGACGCGCGCAACGATATAGCCGCGCCAGCCGTCCAGAAAAGCCAGGCGCAGCAGGTAGTCCTTGCAGAAAGCCGCGAATCCGACGAACGGAGTGAGCCACATCTGCGCGCCGCGCTTTCGATCCAGCCGGTCGAGGAGCTTGAGCTCGGCGTACATGAGCATCTTGAGATGCTTGTGGATCAGCGTCGGATTGTGATGGTGGCGAAAGGGCGCGCGCAGCGTGACCGTGCGGCCGTCGAAGCGCAACGATTCGTGAACGCGAACGTCGGTCCAGTGCGCGCGCTGGCGGTGGTAAAGCCGCCCGAGCGCCTCGCCGACCATCGGCCGATACCAGCGCATCGGCGCGCCCATGTACCACGCCTCGCGGCGCAGGATCGCGCCGGCGGCGTCGGAGGCCTGCAGCTTCGGCAATTCCCGCAGCAATTCGGCGGACAAGGCGGGCGTCAGCTCTTCGTCGGCATCGAGAGCCAGGATCCAGTCGTGGCTCGCCTGCGTCGAGGCGAAATTGCGCTGCGGCCCGAATCCGAGCCACGGCTGCTCGACGACGCGCGCGCCGCAGTCGAGCGCGATCCGTTGCGTGCCGTCGGTGCTGCCGGAGTCGACGACGATCTTCTCGGCCGCGAACGGCACGCTGTTCAAGCAGCGCGCGATGTGCGCCGCTTCGTTGCGTGCGATGACGAGGAGAGTGAGCGGCAATGCGTCGGCCATTGCGCAAGTTTCACACAGCACTCAGCGGAAGTCTTTTTCCGCTTTGTTGCGACGGGCGGCTTCAGCGCCGATGACGCGACAGGGCGAGCAGCACCGAATGAAGCTTGCGGATCACCTCGTCCGGCGTGATGAGATCCATGACGCCCGGACGCTCGATCTTCGTCGTCCACGGCAGCTCGTGCGACGGCTTGCCGAGCAGGCGCCGAGCGGCCACGTCGAATTTGTCGACGCACCATTGGCGGCTCAGGTACGGACCGCTGCGAGCCGGATTCGTCGCGGCGTACAAGCCGATCACGGGCGTGCCGACCGCGGAGGCCATGTGCGCAGGGCCGGAATCCGGCGTGAGCAGTACCGTGGCGCGCTCGAGCGTTGCGAGCAGCTGCAGGAGCGTGTCCTGGCCGATGTTGTTCTCGACCGGCTGCTGCATGCGCGCGACGATCGTTTGTCCCATCCGCTTCTCGAGCTCGCTGCGCCCGCCGACGAGCACGACGCGCATGCCGAGCGCGCCGACCGCGTAATCGGCGACTTGCGCATAGTATTCGGCGCGCCAGTTACGCAGGCGATGGCTGGAGCAGGGGCTGATGACGAGCGTCTGCTTGCCGTCCGGAATCAGATCGCGCGCGTATTCGCGTTCGGCCTCGGTCAGCGGAATGTCCCAGCGCAGCACCTTCTCGTAGACGCCGAATTTCTCCGCGAAGCCGAACAGCGAATCGAGCACGTGCTGGCGCTCGGCGGGACGGATGCGATTCGTCGTGAACAGCCATTGAAGCTCGCGCGCGCGCTTGCGATCGAAGCCGAGCTTGACCTTCGCCGGAATGAACATGGATAGAAGGCTTGCCCGCAGGGCGAGCTGCATGTGCATGAGCACGTCGAATTGCCGGCCGCGCATCGCTTGCCGCAGGGTGCGCATGGCGGACCAGTGGCTGCCTTTGTCGACGACGATGAACTCGATGTCCGGGATGCGCCCCATCAGCTTCGCTTCGAGCCGGCCGATGACCCACGTGAAGCGCGTGTTCGGCCAGGCGCGTTGCAGCGTGCGCACGACGGGCAGCACATGGCACGTATCGCCGATCGCCGACAGGCGCAGGATGCAGACCGAGGCTGGAACGGACGTGAAGGGAGAGGCGGCCATCGCGCGGAGCGGTCAATCGGCGGAAGTGAGTCCCGCGTCGGCGGGTGATGAAGGTGGGTTGGGATGCGAAATCGATGCGAGCGAGTTACGCGTGATTGCGGTCATCGACTATTCTCTTGCCTCTTTTCGTTCTGACCGCAGCGCAGCCTGCACTCATAGCCCGGCATGTCTTGCATCATCGAGCAATTCCAGCCCGTTCCTCGCGGCGGCATCCTATACGACGCTGCTCGATTGCGTAAGCCGGAGGGCGCGCTGTTCACGCGCGAATACTGGGCCGAGCGCGGTGCGCTCGAGGAATTTCCCGGCGGCCGCGGCAGCGTCAGCGCGTTGCGAACGCAAGAAGGTGACTGGATTTTGAGACATTACCGCCGCGGCGGTTTCGCAGCGCGAATCTCGCAAGATCGTTACCTCTGGACGGGCGCGAATCGCACGCGTTCGTTTCGCGAATGGCGCTTGCTCGCGGAGCTGCGTCGCCTCGACCTGCCAGTGCCCGCGCCCGTCGCCGCGCGTTTCGAGCGCGACGGTTTTTTCTATCGCGCGGACTTGATCACGGTGCGTTTGCCGAGTGCGCGAACGCTCGCCGAAGTCATCAAGGACCATGCCCTCGATCATGCGACGTGGCAGCGCATCGGCCAGACGATCGCGCGCTTTCATGCAGCCGGCGTGCATCATGCGGACTTGAATGCGAACAACATCATGCTCGCCGGTGAGGACGTGTACCTGCTCGATTTCGATCGCGGTCGGATTCGCGCGCGCGGGGATTGGGAGCAGGCGGTGATCGCCCGGTTGCGGCGCTCGCTCGACAAATTGCGAGCAGCGAATCCGCGCGTCCACTTCAGCGAGCGCGATTGGAACGCACTCGCCCACAGCGTCCCCTCTCCCGAAGGGAGAGGGACAGGGTGAGGGAACGCGCGCGGGCGCGCGCGGTCAACCTTTGCCGATGTTCAGTGCCAATGGCGGTCCCGACTTTCGTCGGGACGACGGGAGGGCGCCAATGGCGATCGCGACGTTCGTCGGGATGACGGAAGGCACATGACGCGCGGCGCTACCCGCGCTCCACACCCCGCTTGTAGTAATCCGGATACTCCTTCCCCAGCCCCTTGAACCGCCGATGAATCCACAAGTACTGATCCGGCACCCGCCGCACATGCGCCTCGATCAGCTCGTTGAAGCGCAGCGCATCGCGCGCCGGATCATCGCTCGGGAAATCCTCGAGCGCCGGCATGATCGTCATCCGATATCCCCGGCTCCCCGGCAGCCGCTCGACGAAATACGGCAGCACCGCCGCGCCCGTCATCCGCGCGAGCCGTGACGTCGCCGTGTTCGTTGCCGCCGGAATGCCGAAGAACGGCACCATCTCCGCACCCTTCTTGCGATACGCCTGATCCGGCGCGTACCACACCGCCTCATTGCTCTTCAGTGCCGAGATCAACGTGCGGACGTCATCGCGCGGAATCGCGCGCTTCGCATGCCTGCTGCGATTGCGCGCCAGAAAGCGCTCGAGCACGAGATTGCTCGTCGGCCGATACATGATGTTGATCGGTCCGCGCACCGTCAGCGCGCGCGCGCCGATCTCGAGCGTCGTGAAATGCGCGCTCAGCAGGATCACGCCCTTGCCCTTCGCGAGCGCGGCCTCGAGATGCTCGGCGCCATCGAGCGTGCCAAGCGCGAGAATGCGCTCGTCGGGGCTCCACCAGCTCATCGCAGTTTCGAACAGGCCGATCGCGACGCTGTGAAAATGCGCGCGCAGAATTGCCTCGCGCTCCGCCTTCGACTTTTCCGGGAAGCACAGATCGAGATTGCGGCGCGCGATCCGCACGAACGAAAGCGGCAGCATGCACAGCAGCGTGCCGATCGCGCGGCCGAGGCCGAGGAGCATCGGGAACGGCAGCGGCTCGAACATTCGCAACAGGCCGAGCGCGAGCCACGTCGACCAATAGCGCGGATGCAGCAGCGCGAGCGTGCGCGTCGGCGCGGTTTCTGGAGCCTTGCGCGGCATCAGGTGCGTGATCCGTCGTTCGGCGCCGCGCGGTACGGATCGAAGCCCTCGCGTCGAAACCGCTTGTACGCCCACAGATATTGATCGGGATGCCGACGCACGTTCGCCTCGATCAGCGCATGAAAGCGCTGCGTATCCGCGACGGCATCGTTGGACGGAAAGTTATCGAACGGCGGATGCACGCGCACGATGTAACCGCGATTGTCGGGCCGGCGCTCGGGAAAATACGGCAGCACGGTCGCGCCGGAAATGCGTGCGAGCCGCGAGGTCGCGACGTTCGATGCCGCCGGAATGCCGAAGAACGGCACGAGCTCGCTCGATTTTTCCGTGAAGCGCTGATCGGGCGCATACCAGACGGGCAGATTGTTCTTGAGGTTCTGCAGCAGCTCGCGGATCTGCTCGCTCGTCACGGCTTCCACCGTATGGCGCGAGCGGCCGCGCCGCGACAGCTCGGCGATCAGCTCGTTGCTCGGCGTCAGGTACATGACGCTCGTCGGGCCGACGAGCGTGAGCGCGCGGGCGCCCATCTCGAGCGTCGTGAAATGCGCGCTCAACATCAGCGCGCCCTTGCCGCGCGCGAGCGCCGCCTGCAGGTGCTCGAGCCCTTCGATGCGAATCAAGCGCTTCAAACGTGCGGCGCTCGCCCACCACACGAGCCCGGTTTCGAACACGGCGCAGCCGAGCGAGGCGAAATGATCCTTCAGGATCTTGCGCCGTGCTTCGGCCGGAAGCTCGGGCAGGCACATGTCGATGTTGATGCGCGCGATGCGCCGGTCGCGCCGGCTGAAGGCATACGCAAGGCGGCCGAGGGCGCGGCCGATCGCGAGCTGCGCGGGCAGCGGCAGGAAATTCACGAGGCGCACGATCGCAATCCCGAGCCACACGCCCCAGTAGCGCGGACCTGCGAAGCGATAAAGAGGAATGCGCGGGAGGCCGCGGGCGGCGCGCTCGCGCTTCGTTGCTGGCATCGACGTGGTCATGAGTGGCCGCGGATGTTACCACTGCTCGGAGCTATCCCTTGCGCCCGCCGCGCTGTAGCCTTCGCACCCGCATGCTCCGTCTGGTTTACACAGTACTCATCTATGTGGCCGCGCCTCTCGCCTTGCTCGCAAATCTCTGGCGGAGCCTGCGCGATCCGCTGTACCGGCAACGGCTCGGCGAGCGCTTCGGTTTCACCGCCGTGCGCGCAGAGCGAAGTCTGTGGGTGCACGCGGTTTCTGTCGGCGAGGTTCAGGCGGCCGCCGCGCTGATTCGCGAGCTCATCAAGCGCCATCCGCAACGGCCCCTCATCGTCACGACCGGAACGCCGACCGGCGCGCAACGCGTGCAAGCGCTGTTCGGCGCGAGCGTGCGGCATGTCTATCTGCCGTACGACACGCCGGGCTCGGTCCGCCGCTTCCTTGATCGCATCCAGCCCCGCATCGCCGTCGTCATGGAGACCGAGGTATGGCCGAATCTGTTTCGTGAGATCGCACGGCGCGGGATTCCGCTCGTGATCGCGAGCGCGCGGCTGTCGCCGAAGTCCGTGCGCGGCTATCGTCGGCTCGCGAGCCTGTTCAAGGATGCGCTCGCGAGCGGCATTCAGATCGCTGCCCAGACCGCAGGCGATGCGGAGCGCTTCATCGCCGTTGGCGCGAATCCGGCGCACACGCACGTCGTCGGCAACATCAAGTTCGATCTCGAAGTGGCGGAAGAGGTGCGAGCGCGCGGCCGTGCATTTCGCGCGAGTTGCTGCGCCGATCGCGAAGTCTGGATCGCCGGCAGCACGCACGCTGGCGAGGAAGACATGGTGCTCGATGCCCATGCTGTGTTGCGTCGGGCGCATCCGAATGCGCTGCTGGTGCTCGTGCCGAGGCATCCGCAGCGATTCGATGACGTGAAGGCGAATCTGCGCGGGCGGTCGATCGAGTTCGCAGCTCGTTCCACGGGCGCCGCAGTCGGCGTCACGACCTCCGTGTTGCTCGTCGACACCCTCGGTGAGCTGATGATGTTTTATGCCGCCTCGGACATCGCGTTCGTCGGCGGCAGCCTCGTGCCGATCGGCGGGCATAATCTGCTGGAGCCCGCAGCGTTGTCCTTGCCGATCGTGACCGGTCCGCACAACTTCAATTCGCCCGATGTGGCGCGTGCATTGCTCGAGCGTGAAGGTGCGATTCAAGTGCGCACGGGCGATGAGCTGGCGGCGACGCTCAAATCTTTGTTCGACAACGCGTCGCAGCGCGAGCGACTCGGCGCGGCCGCGTTCGCCTTCGTCACGGAGAATCGCGGTGCGGTGCAGCGTCTGCTCGCGCTGATCGAGTCACACGCAGGTTGACTTCAGTCGCGCTGCGGAGCCTCGACGCTATAGCCCTTCGCGCGCAGCGCTTCCAAGGGGCTGCGTGAAGATGTCAGCTCCGCGATCGGCAGCAGCGCGAACGTCGATCGGTTTTGCGCGAGGCTCTTTTCCGCAGCCTGCAGCCATGCGGCGCGCAGCCGCTCGCGTAGATCGCTCGGAATAAGCTCCTGCGCGACTTGCGAGCCCATGACGGCCGCTTCGCAGGCGACGTTCGGATTCGGCAGCGGCGGCGTGGCGAGGAGGGTATGCACGTCGCCGATCGCCCATGACGTCGCCCGCAACTCCATCGTCTCGCGATCCGCGAGCGCTTCGACGAGATCGAGCGTCTGCGCGAAGCATTCGGCATCGGCAAGCGGCTCGCGCGCGAACTCCTTGATCTTCGCCTTGATCTCGTTCGTCTTGATCGGGAACTCGATCGCCGGAACCGTCATCTCGATCTTGTGTTTCCTGGCGAGCTTTTCGATGGCGTCCTCGACGAGCCCGCGCTCGCGCAGCTTGAGATCATCGAACGCCTCGCCGCGCAGCTTGTACGCCGCGACGATCGGCCGGAACTTCTCGATGCCGTCGTTGCGGCCGAGATATTTCTTCTTCTGGACGAGCCAGCGCGCGTAGATGTCAGGTTCGAGGAGGTCCTGCAGGCGGTCCTTGTCCGGGTTCTTGCGGGCGCCGAGCGCCGCGGGCAAGAGGCTAAGTCCTTTGAAGAAGCCGATCTTCTCGTCGGGCTTCACTTGGATACTGCTCGGCAGCAGGATCTCCTGCGAGCTCAGCACCGCGGCTTCGACGTCTTTCGATTTCCATTTCATTTTCTTCGGCACGGGCGGCGGCGTGCCGAGAATCCACAAGGTGTGATGCTCGGGGTCGTCGGCGCGCGTGATCTTCCACATGCCGGGGCCGGGATATTCTCCGGTGACCAGTACTTCCTCGGGCGCCTCGTTCGGCGCGCCTTCTTCGGGTGATTGCGCGCGTGCTGGCGCGAGAGCAGCGGCCGCGGTCAAGCCAACGGCGCACGCGAGCGTGATGATGCGGAGTTGCTTCAGCAATTGGCTGGGCGTCGCGGCGGGAGTCATGGCGACGCAGGGTAGCAAAGGAGGGCCGTGGGATGGCCCCCATCCTGGCCTTCCCCCGCTGTCGCGGGGGAAGGAACGCACGGATCCGCCCGGGAGGGAACGGATGTTTCAGTTGGATCGCTATCAGGGCAGCTTTAGGACGTGGCTCGCTGCAGCTTTCCGCCCGGCGCCTTCAGCATCAGCTTGATGAGCTCTTCCGTGATGCTCGGCTCGAGGCCTTCGGTGTGGCCTTTCTCGAGGCGTACGACATCGGCGACGACGCGGCCGTCCTTGCAGCCTGCGAATTCATAGATCTGAGCTTTGCCGGCGGCCGGCAGCAATCCCCACGCCTGATTCAATTCGCGCAGGCGGCTGCTGTCGTACACGTAGCCGGCCTTGCGATCGACGATTTCGCGCGCGGCTCCAGGTGCGCCGCAGCCCAATCGTTGTGCCCACTCCGACGCTGCCGGAATGCCCTTGTCATCCATTTCGCGCTGGCCCGTTGCGTAGATGTGCGAGAACTCGCCGGGCGGCAGCTCGCGCAATGCCGCGGCTGCGGCGCTGATCGCGTTGGGTGTGACTGCGGCGGGCGTTGCCGTCGTCGCGCTCGCCGTGCGCGGCGGCCCGAACGATCCGGCGCGTCCTGGATTGCCGCCGAGCCGTCCGCCCGAGAGACTGAGCCAGCCGTCGACGCGTTGCTTGAAGAAGTCCGTGCGCATGAGGCGATTGGAGGTCATGCCGCCCTGCGAATGACCGACGAGCCAGAACGCCTTGATGTTGTTTGCGCCGATCTGCTCGACGATCGCATTCACGATGTTCTGGAGATAGGCATCGTCGGCCTCGCTCCATACGCGCACCGGCGAATTCGGCGTCGCGATCACGAGCCGATATTGATCCTTGAAATCCATGAGCGGGAAATAGTGCCGCTGCCAGTTTCCATACGAGCCGGCGCCGTGCAGGCTCAGGATGAGCGTGACGGGCTCGCCTTGCTTCAGATTGCATGGGTAGTCGAGGAAGTAGGGGCGCCGTGTCTTCATCTCGACCATCGGGCCTTGATTGATGATCATCGTGCCGGCGCATTCGCTGTCCGGGCAGTGCAATGCGGGCGGCGTCGGGCATGCAGCGCCGAAGCTGATCGTCTTGTCCTGTGCCTGCGCGAGCGTGGCGATGCCGATGAGCGTTGCGAACAACGCGGCGCCTCGCCAGCGGATGAGGTTGGCTTGCATGTGGTTCCCCTGATGGTGTCCTGTCTGGTTTACGGAAGTCACGTACCCCGATTATGAATTCCGGGATCTCCTGCGCGACGCGGATTTTTACTCCATGCAGGATTTCTCGGCTAGCCAAGCAGGTTGAGCAGCCGTTTAGAATTGTGGTCGCGGCTGCCGGCGTGAGTACTCGATCTACTAACATGTTTGGCAGCCGCCAAACAAAAGACCAAAGCCAAGGGGGATCTGATGGCGACGATCGATGCGGCCGCAGCGCCAGCGAACGAAATTCCCATGCGGACATTGGATCGTCCCGCCCCGCGAATCGAAGTGCGTGATGCCAAGAACGGCACGGTCTATCTGAGTTGCGCGATTCCCTACGACGAAGGCTTGCCGACGCTCATCGAGCACCTCGAGCGGGCAAAGAACATTCGTCCGGACACGACCTTTCTTGCCGAACGAACTGCGGCACGCGCATGGCGCCGGCTCACGTATCGCGACGCCTGGGAGCAAACCGGCGCGATTGCGACGTGGCTCATTCGCAAAGGCTTCGGCCCCGATCGGCCCGGCGTGATGATTCTTTCCGAAAACAGCATCGAGCATGCGCTGCTCACGTTCGGCGCGCTGCGCGCGGGCGCGCCGGTGATTCCGGTGTCGCCGACGTATTCCTTCGGCAGCGATTTCGATCGTCTCGGCTATGCGCTCGCGTTGATCGAGCCGGGGCTCGTGTTCGCGGGGGATGCGGCGCGATTCGCGCCCGCGCTGGACTTTGCGAGGGCGCCCGATCGATTGATCGTCACGAACGAGACGTTTGGCGATCTCTTGCAGGACATCGATGAGGCCGCGCTCGCCGCGCGCCGCGAACAGATCACGCGCGAGACGATCGCCAAGATTCTCCTGACCTCGGGCTCGACCGGACGGCCCAAAGGCGTCGTGAACACGCACGGCAATCTCGCGGCGGGCGTGCAGATGGTGAAGCTCGTGAGCGAGCCCTTTCGCGAGGACCGCATCAACACGATCGTCGATTGGCTGCCCTGGCATCACACGTTCGGCGGCAACTCGCAATTGAACGGCATCCTGGCGGCGGCCGGATCTCTCTATATCGACGATGGCCGGCCGATGCCGGGCATGTTCGCCGCGACGATCGAGAACCTGCGCGAGATTTCGCCGACCGGTTTCGGTTGCGTGCCGGGCGTCTATCCGTTGCTCGCCGAGGCGCTCGAGCGCGACGCCGATTTTCGCCACAGCTTCTTCAAGAATCTGCGCTGGATGTCTTACGGCGGCGCGTTGCTGCCGCAACCGCTGTGGGATCGCATGCAGAAGCTGGCGGTGATGGAGCTCGGCGAGCGCTTGCCGTTCGGCACGGGTTGGGGAATGACCGAAACCGCGGCAACTGGCATCGCGGCGTATTGGAATACGACGCGCACGGGCCTCGTGGGATTGCCGCAGCCGGGCGTCGTGCTGAAGCTCGTGCCGATCGGCGATCGCATGGAGCTGCGCATCAAGGGGCCGCACGTCATGCCGCGTTACTACCGCGATGATGCGTTGAATGCGCTCGCGTTCGACGAGGAGGGCTTCTTCAAGACCGGCGATGCGGTGCGCTGGGTCGATCCGCAGCGGCCGATCGAGGGGCTCGAGTACTCGGGGCGCATCGCCGAAGACTTCAAGCTGCTGTCGGGCACGTGGGTGCAGGCGAGCATCCTGCGTCGCGACCTCGTGGCCGCGTTGGCGCCGCTCGTCGTGGACGCGGTCATTACGGCGCCGAATCATCCATATCTCGGTGCGCTCGTGTGGTTGACCGTGCCCGAGAGTGAAGCGGTCCGTACGGCGCTCGCGCAGAAGCTCGCGATGTTCAACGCCTCGCGCCAAGGCAGCGCGGGCACGATTGCGCGCGTGTTGATTCTGAAGACGCCGCCGTCGATGGAAGCGGGCGAGGTGACGGACAAGCGTTCCATCAATCAGCGCCTGACGCTCGAGCGGCGCGCGCAGGATGTGGCGAGGTTGTACGCTGAGCCCGTCGATGCGGCGGTGATTCTGCCGTCGACATGATCGTTGCCCTCGATGCCGTGTGTCGGCGCGGCATCGAATGATCGCAACGCCAAAGAAAAATACGCTGCGCGATTCGCGCTCGAGCGACGCAGCAAACGGGGGATTCATGAGCACATCGCGTCGCTTGTTCGCGGCTGGTTGGCTTGCCGTGCTCGTCGGCGGCTTGCTTGCGTACTGGATTCAGACGTCGGGCGGCATTCGCGTGCACGACGTCAGGTTCACGGGCGCGAACGGCAAGCCGATGAGCGGCTTGTTGTACGTGCCGCCGAACGCGACGGCGAAAACGCCGGCGCCCGGCATTCTCGCCGTGCACGGCTACATCAATTCGCGCGAGACGCAATCAGGCTTCGCGATCGAATTTGCGCGGCGCGGCTACGTCGTGCTGGCGCTCGATCAAACCGGCCATGGCTACAGCGCGGCGCCGGCATTTGCCGACGGCTTCGGCGGTCCGGCGGGACTCAAGTATCTGCGCGGTCTCGACATCGTCGATTCGAACAACATCGGCCTCGAAGGCCACAGCATGGGCGGCGGATCGATTCTGGCCGCGGCGCTCGCGTTTCCCGACGGCTACAAATCGCTCGTGCTGGAAGGCTCCGCGACCCGCACCTTGTTCTCGCCGCCCGGCAGCGCGACGTTCCCGCGGAATCTCGCGGTCGTCTTCAGCAAGTACGACGAGTTCAGTCAAATGATGTGGGGCGTCGCGCGCGCGGCGGACGTGGGGAGCAGCGCAAAGCTGCAGCAGCTGTTCGGCACGAGCGAATCGGTTCAGCCAGGACAGCTGCATGGGTCGATCGAAGCCGGGACCGCCCGCATCCTGTTCACGCCGGCAACGACGCATCCCGGCGATCACATTTCGCCCACGGCCATCGGCGACAGCATCGAATGGTTTCAGCGCACGCTCGAAGGCGGCGCGCCGAAAGATCGCGACGATCAGATCTGGATGTGGAAGGAGCTCGGCACCCTGATCGCGCTCGTGGGCGGTGTGCTCGTGCTTCTTGGGGCATTCGATTGGCTGCTGTCCTTGCCCGCGCTTTCCGTGCTGCGCAGTCCTGCGGTGCCGGCGCGTGAACGTCGCGATGCGCGCTGGTGGATTGCGTTTGCGCTCACGGGGCTGGTGCCGGTGCTGACCTTCTATCCGTTCATGTATCTGGGATCGGTCCTGCTGCCGGCGTCGTCCGCGCTGCCGCAGGGCATTACGAATCAGATCGTCGTCTGGGCGCTGTTGAATGCGGCGATCACGCTCGTGCTCGGCGTGTTGTTCAAGTCGGGGCAGCCGCGCGCGCCGCTGCGTTGGGGCGCCTCGATCGCGATCGCATTGTGGGCAGTGGCAATCGCGTATCTCTCGCTGCTGCTCGCCGACTATTTCTTCAAGATCGATTTTCGGTTCTGGGTCGTGGCCCTGAAGCTGCTGAGCCCCGATCGCGTCGGGATCGTGCTCACGTATCTGGTCGGGTTCACCGCGTTTTTCATGGTCGCGTTCAGGGCGCTGACCGGTTTCATCGCGATCAAGGGAGAAACGGCCGGCCGAACGTACCTGAGCGCAATCGGCGCGCTGGCCGGCGGCTTTGCGCTCTTCATCATCGCGCAATACGCCCCGCTGTTCGCAGCAGGTCATCTGCTCGTGCCGACGCAGGCGCTCAACGCGATCATCTCGATTCAATTCCTGCCGCTGATGATCATCCTTGCGATCGTCTGCATATTCACCTGGCGCAGGACGAACAGCTATCTGCCGGGCGCGCTGATCGCGGGGCTGTTCGTCACCTGGTACATCGTCGCGGGGACGGCGACACACGTGGCGTGAGGCGCTCAGAGCCGCTGAAGGTTTTCGATCTGGATGTCCGGTGCGGCCTCGCGCTCCTCGGCAGTGGCACAGGGAGCGCGCAGAATTGCCCCCGTACCTGCCTCCGCGGTTGAGTCGCGCACATGCTGGCCTAACGCTTCGACGACGATGTCCAGGCAGTCGCCATCGTTCGATCGCAGGCCAAAATCGAAGCCGGTCTGCTCGAAAATGAGCAGCGAATCCGGAATGCCCGCGGTGCGCAGGCTCTGGTGCAACGCTTCCGCCTTCGTCAACGGGGTTCGCGTGTCGTCCGCTGCGTGCAGGAGCAGGATTGTGGGCGCGTGAGCCGATCGCCGCGCGAGCGCGTCGATTGCGTGATCGACGCCTGCGTCGAGCGTGCCGCTCACGAGTGCCACGACGCTCGTATTCGCATCGTATGCCGATGCGGCGAGCGCGGGCGCCGCGCCGTCTCCGATGCCAATGTAGACGGCGGGCACATGCGCCAGCCGTTCATGGGCGCGCAGCGCCGTGACGGAGTCGACGATGGCCCGCGGCCAATGCGTGCTCGCCGATCCGCGTTCGGCGCGGCCGCATTCGACGATCATCGACTGCGAAGCCGTGCCGCCGCCGGGGCGCTCGAATTGAAAGAAGACGGAATCCTGCTTGAACTGCTGCCAGATGACGCCGCTCGTGCCGATCGTGTCTCGCGCGCGCTCGCGTTGCTCATAGGGGCACGGCGGTGCCTGCAGCGCGACGACGATCCGGTCCGCCGCGCGCTGCTCCGGGCGCGACACGTAGCCGATGACCCGCCCGACGGATGTTTCGATCTCGAGCTGTTCGAAGGGCCACAAAGGCGTCGTGGCTGTCACTTCGGGTTGCGATGCGCAGCCTGCGAGCATCGTGGCCGCGCACGCGAACCAGGCGGAGCGACCGAGCTGCGCGGCGCTCATCGGCTCAATTTGAACGTCACGGCGAATTGACCCCACATGCGCTGCGGCTGTCCATCGAGCGTGCCGGGATCGAGCTTCCAGCGAAACGACTCGTACATGGCGGCGTAGTCGAGATTCGGATAACCGCTCGATTTGTCGATGATCGCGTCACCGACGCTGCCGTCTTCGAGGACGTGCAGCTTCAACACGACGGTGCCGCTTTCGCGCAGCTGACGCGACACCTGCGGATAGACAGGCTGCGAAAGGGGCCGCGCCCGATTGCTTTTCGGCAACGTGATCTTGCCGCGGCTGGACAGATGGGTGGTCGTGGCGGGCTGCGCGAGGGGTTCGAAGGAGGTTGCGCGAGGCGCGTTCGGCGGCTGCTTTGCCTGCAATGATGCGGACGCTGCTACGACCGGTACGAGCAGTGCGGCGGCGGCGAGATGTTTCCAGCGAGAGGCGCGAGCTGGTGCGGCGTCGGCATCCAGAATGCGTTCGATCCGCGTCGCAAGCGTCGCGCGTCGTGCCATCGCAATCGCCTGCTCGCGATCGATGGTTTTGCGCGCGCAGCTCAGAAGTATTTCGGCGTACGTGGTGCGCTCATGGACTGCTGCGATCGCGGCATCGTCGCTGACGTGCTCGCTCAACAGCGACAAGCGGCGCGTCAGCCACCACGCGAGCGGATTGAACCAGAAGATGTGCCGATGCAGACACGCGAACGCATGCGCGTAGAAGTCCCCGTGGGCAACGTGGGCGCGCTCATGTGCGAGCACGGCTTCGCGTTCAGTCCGGGTCCATGAGGCGAAATCGGCCGGCACGAGAATCGTCGAGAACACGGTGGCGGGTGCATCCACGGCCTTCGAGCTGCGTACGTCAGCGAGTTCGCCCTCGACAAGGACTACAGGTGTTGCCCCTGCACGAAGGCGCCAGAGGCGCGCCAGCCCGAACAGCTGCCGTAGCGATAATGCGCTCGCCACGGCGAGATAGATCCAAAGAGTGAGGTGCTGCCATTCGCGCGGCGCATCCGAGATCGTCATCGCCCCGATGTCGGCGCCAGAAAGCCAGTCGATCGTCGGTGCGATCGAGGCCGGCAGAAACTCGAGATTCATCGCGACAGGCATTGCGCTCGAGGCCGCCAGAACGGCGAGCCAGGCCGTGCGCTCGACGGCGGGATTGTGTACGCGTGCCGCGCGGAGCAGCAGCCAGACGAGCGCGATCAGAAGCGAATTGCGCAGCGCCGCTTCGAGGATGACGAAGATCATGACTTGCCTCCCTTCTTCGCGCGGGCCGTGCTCTTTTTGGAATGTTTAGCCTGCTCGACGCGCTGCATGAGGCGATCGAGCTGAGCTTTGTCGAGCATGTCGGAATCGGCCATGCCGACGAGCACTTCGTCGACCGAGCCGTCGCAGAACCAGTCGACGATGCGCTTCACCGCGCGCGCCGCGACCCGCGCCCGCGGTTCGACCGCCGAGTACATGAAGGTGCGGTTGTCTACGGTATGCCGCACGAGTCCCTTCTCTTAGAGCCGGCGCAGCACCGTGCGGACCGTCGCTTCCTTGTGGCCGCGTCCGAGCTGCTCGCGCACCGTATCGGCGCTGACGGCAGCATTGCTCCAGACGATCTTCATGACTTCGCGCTCGAGCTCGCCGAGCTCCGCCTTCGTTGCTTTCACAATGGCGCTCCGTGACGGTGTGTAGCGTTACAGACCGTAACACTGGATGCGGCGTTCCGGCAAGCCCGATTCATTTGAGGCGGCGGGTCAGCGTCGGTCATCGCTCGACAGGAACTCGCCGGGGCACCTCGCGTTGCATCTCGTCAGACATACGTAGAGGAATACGCGAATGAATACTGTGGTCACCGGATTGTTCGATACGCCGCGCCAGGCGGCGATCGCGGTTCAGACGCTCGAAGCTCAGGGCATTCCGAGCGACGACATCAGTTTGCTCACGGGCGACCGGTTCGATCGAGACGCATTCACGGTCGCGACGCATACGAAGGCCGCCGAGGGCGTCGGCATCGGCGCTGCGAGCGGCGGAGCGATCGGCGCGTTGGTCGCCGGCTTGACGGCGGTCGGCACGATCGCGACCGGCGGTGCGGGCATTCTCGTTGCGGGTCCGATCGCCGCCGCGCTCGCGGGTGCCGGCGCGGGCGCGGCTACAGGGGGCGTGATCGGCGGACTGATCGGCGCGGCTACGCCGGAGCACGAGATCAAGCACTACGAGGACGCCATCGAAAAGGGCTCGGTGCTCGTCGGCGTCACCTGCAATCAGGACGGCGAAGAGGAGATCGCGAAGCGCACGCTCAAAGGCGTCGGCGCGTTGAAAGTCTCGCACGCGTGAGCGGTCGGGTTACGCGCGCACCACTCGCGCGCGTAACCTGCCTGCATTCGCACCGTCACGGCGCACGACAGAACACGAAATTCGCCGCATCACTCGACCTCCGCCATCCCGGCACAATTCGGGATCGCCGCTGTTGGCCGTGCAACGGCTCCGCCCCGGCGCCGCGTGTCGAATTGCAAATGCTTGTTCGATTTCGGCCGAGCTTAGCGTACGCTCGGCGCATCACGTCGCGCGCCCCGGCGTTGCGAGCGTGAGGTGATCTCGCAGTCACTTGTCGTTGGGAGGACCGCTGCGGCGTGCCCGCCGCAGCTGCCTATGAATACAAGAATTGTCCTCGTCGATGCGCATGAAGTCGAAATGCACGACGCCTTCCTGCGCTTCGTGCCTGAGGTGTTTCCCTCGATCTGCTTTAGGCGTTGGTATGAGCTCGGCGGCTGGAGCCCTGATTACCGGGCGTTTGCGCTCGTCGACGGCGAGCGGATCATCGCGAACGTGTCGGTGCAGCGGATGAAGCTGATCGTCGAGGGGCGCGAGCGCGTCGGCTGGCAGCTGGGCGCCGTGGGAGTGCTGCCGGACTATCGCGGTCGCGGCTTCCAGCGCCGGCTCATGCAGCACGTGCTCGCGCAATTGAACCCGAAGGATGTGGTGCTGCTGTTCGCGAACGAGGAGGCGCTCGAGTTCTATCCGCTCTTCGGCTTTCGCCGCGCCACCGAGTGGCTGCATTGCATCGAGCATTCGGTCGAGCCGGGATCCGGCTCGCTGCGGCGCCTGTCGATCGACTCGGCGGCCGATCGCGAGCTCTTCGCCCGGCTGGCCGCGCGTGCGCTGCCGGTCACCGAGCGATTCGGCGCACGCGATTACGGCGCCGTGCTGTTCTGGTATTGGGCGGGCTTCCATGCCAATCACTTCTATTATCACGAGGCGGACGATGCGATCGTCGTCGCGGAGCAGGACATGGAAGTGCTGCGGATTCTCGATGTGCTCGCTGCTCAGCCGATCGATCTCATGAGCTATCTGCCGCAGCTCGTCCAGGAGCCGGTCGATCACATCGAATTCGGCTTCACGCCCGAGTGTCACTGGCCGCAGGCGGTGCCGGAATGCGAATACCTGGAATCGGCGTTGTTCGTGCGAGGCGAGATCGACTTGCCCGCGCGCCCGTTCAAGTTCCCATTGCTCGCGCAGACCTGACGGGCGCCGCGCCGTTATCGGCTTCAGGTCAGCTGCGCTTGACGCCGAGCCCGTTGAACATCGAGAAGATCCACGGCCGGAACGCTAGGAGCAGCGCGACGTTGTGCTTGTCCTTCGCGGGCACGTCGACATCGAGCGTCGCGAGCTCGGCAAAGTCCTTCGCGAGCTGCTCGAGCTTGCGCAAAAGAATCTTCGCCGAAGCGTCCGAGAGCTCGGCCGAGCGAAAATGCAGCGCTTCCTGTGCGCCCTGGAATTCGGATTGCAGGAATTCGGCCTTGACCTGCTTCTCGTAGACGCGGTGGACGGGGCCGTCCGAGCGCCAGGAAATCACCGGTCCGACTCTGAGCCGGGTCTTCAATCTCGGTTGCAGCTCGATCAGGCGTGCGGCATCGAGCTTCACATACAGCTCGCGCAGCTCGCGTTCCGTCAATGCGAGGCGGGTCGCGATCTCCGCAGAGCTGCGGCCGTTCAGCAGCAGATAGAAACAGGCGAGCAGACGCGAGCTGCTCGCGAGCAGCTGCTCCTGCTCGAGGCTCAAATACTGCGAGCGGGGCTCGCGCGCTTCGGCGGCGAGCTTCACGAGCTCGCTCATGCTCATGCCGATCGCGGCGCAGACCGCCTCGAGCCGCTGCAGCGAAAACGTCTCCTCCGAGAACACGCGCTTGATGGACGCTTCGCTCAAGCCGACCTTCGCGGCGAGATCGCGGTAGGTGAGGCCGCGCGTTTTCAAGCTGCGCTTCAGCGCTTCGATGATCTGGGCACTCTCGCTCACGATGTCCCTCTTGATTGGAGTTGCGTGTTGCGGTGCTGACGGGGCGGCCCGCATCTTCATCTGCGGGATCCGAGGCTGTCCATCGTTGCGCAACGAGCATGAACGCGGCCCGAACCGGTCGCGCGATCCGCTGCCCCGGGTATCGAATTTCGCCACTTCGGCGGGCTTCGTTGGCGCGTCGCTGTCGGAAATCTATGGTCCGCCTCCGCCGCATGCGTAGCGGTAACCAGGAGAGAAGTCATGCGAACAACACTCATGGCCGCGACGCTGGCACTGTGCGCCATGGCCCGGCCCGCGCTCAGCGCCGAGCACGACAGCGAATTCCAGATCACGCCCCGCATCGGACAAGGCGAGCTGCGCCTCGATGCCTTCGACGGCGTGGAGGAGCTGCACGAAACCGATACCTATGGGCTCGGCATCGGCTTCGGCGTGAAGACGCCGATCGGGCTCTTGTTCGAGATCGGCGGTGATTCGCAGGGAAACATCGAGCTGTTCGACGACGACGAAGAATTCAGTCTCTCGCAGCGCTATATCGCCGTCGGGTATCAGTTCGAGCTGGGCGACGGCTGGCGGTTGATTCCGAAGGTCAGTCGGGCGCGCTGGAAATTGCGCAGCGATGAGGGCCTGTTCGATTTCAACGACGACGATGACAAGGAAATGCGCGGCTACGAATACGTCTATGAAGCGACGGTCGGCAAGCAGGTGTCGCGCGTGCTGACGCTCGGGCTCAACTACAAGCAGGGCAACTACGATTTTGGGCGCGCGCGAGCGGTGTCGTTCGTGGTGCAAATCGGCATCTGACTTCCTCTCCCGAAGGCAGAGGGCCGGGTGATGGGGGCGCGCACGAAGTGCGCCTTCGTTGGATGAAGCCGCGCTGTCGCGCGGCGCCCCCTCACCCGCGCTGTCGCGCGACCTCTGCCTGCGGGAGAGGTGTTATGCGGCGGCGGCTTGTTCCAACAGGCGCAGCGCAGCCTCGCGGATCATCGTCGGCTGCGGCACCGCGGCGTGTTCCAGCACGCGCGATGACGCAGCGGGCGCATCCGGGCCGGTGAGTCGGATCACGGGGGCATCGAGCGCATCGAACGCCTTCTCGCTGACGAGCGCCGCGATCTCCGCGCCGACGCCGCACAACCGATTCGCTTCATGCACGACGATCAACCGGCCGGTCTTGTGGACGGAGCGCAGGATCGTGGCCTCATCGAGGGGCTTCAGCGTGCGCAGGTCGATGACCTCGGCGCTGTGGCCCGCCGCCGCCAGCTGCTCGGCAGCCTCGAGGCAATGATTCAGGGTCTTGCCGTATGACACGAGCGTCATGTCCGCACCCTTGCGCGCGATTGCGGCCTTGCCGAGCGGCACGATCTCATCGGCGCCCGCGACTTGGCCCGTCTTATGGCCGAGCGCGAGATCGGTGAAGAACAGCACCGGGTTGGGGTCGCGGATCGCCGCCTTGAGCAGCCCTTTGCAATCGGCCGGGTTGCTCGGCATCACGACCTTCAAGCCCGGCGTATGCACGAACATCGCTTCGAGGTTGTGGCTGTGCTGTCCGCCGAGGGTCCAGCCCGAGCCCGTCGCGGCGAGCACGACGAGCGGAAACTCGAATTGACCGCCCGACAGATAGCGCAGCTTGCCCGCGCTGTTGACGAGCGCGTCCATCGACAGCGTGAGGAACGGAGCGAACAGCAGATCGACGATGGGACGCAAGCCGCTGGCGGCGGCGCCGACCGCGGTGCCGACGATGATTGCCTCCGCGAGCGGCGTATTGCGCACGCGATGCATCCCGAGCTGCGACTGGAGCTCGCGACGCTTCGTCGCAACGCCTGCGCCGAACAGGATGACGCGGGCATCGCGCCGCATCTCTTCCGCGAGTGCTTGGCTCAGCGCGTCGTCGAACGTGAACACAGACATGATGGAATCCCTTGGTCTTACGCGTAGACGTCGTTGATCAACTCGGCAGGGGAGGGCCAGGGCGAGCCGTGTGCGAACAGCAGCGCGGCAGCCATTTCATCGGCCGCTCGTTGACGCATCGCGGCGAGATCCGCGGCGCTCAGGACGTTCGCGTTCAGCAGGCGCTCGCTCATGGTTTCGATCGGATCGCGCGGCTTCGAGGCCGCGAGCTCGTCCGGATCGACATAGGCCAGATCGTGCGGCTCGAAACGGCCGCGCTGGCCATTCGTCTGCAGCTCCAGGAAATAGGGCCGCCCGGTACGGCGGATCTGGGCGATCGCCTCGTGTGCCGCATCATTCACGGCTTCGACATCGATGCCGTCGACGACGACGGCCGGCATGTCGAATTTTTGCGCCCAGCTGCTCAGATGCTCGGCCCGCATCGTTTCGCGGCGACGCACGAACCCCTGCCATTGGTTGTTCTCGCAGACGTACAGCACGGGCAAGTCCCAGGCGGCGGCAAGGTTCAGGGATTCGTGGAAGATGCCCTCGCACGCCGCGCCATCCCCGAAGAAGCACGCGGTGATCGCGCCGGGCTCGCCGTAGCCCATCTTTTGCGCAAGCGCGACGCCCGTGACCATCGACAGCTCGCCGCCGACGATCGCGGAGGTCAGCACGATGCCGAGCTCTTTGACCGAGATGTGCAACGAGCCGCTCTTGCCCTTGCAGTAGCCGTCGCTGCGGCCCAGCACCTCGGCAAGCATGCGGCCCGGGGCCGCGCCGCGTGCGAGCAAATGGGCCGCACTGCGATGGTTCGTCAGAATGCGGTCGCAGGGTTCGAGGGAGGCAATGACGCCGGCGGCACACGCTTCCTGCCCCAGCGAGGTGCAGGCGGCCGCCAGCTGCGGGGCAATGTGCGCTGCCAGGCACTCTTCGTAGGCGCGAATGCGGAGCATCGTTGCGAGCAAGGCGACGCGGGTGTGGGCGGCGGATCGGGACATGGCTGCGATGAGCACCGGTTCGTGACGAAGCGGTACTGTAAAAATCCGTTAAGACCGGCACATGCGTCGAAGGAGCCAGCTTGCGCCGCCCTCACGGGCCAGTCGCGCGCGCCATCGCGCGAAAACACCGGAAAACACAGGCTGCGAGCGCAGTCGATAGCAGGCGGACCCCTAGTCCATCCGGGCATTTTCCGAGGCCGTGTCCCGCTGCGGAACAAGTCGCGGAACACGCGGCGCTCGGGCTACCATAGGCTCAACAATGAAGTCGATCGGAAGGGAACGAGCCCGTAACGATCGCGACGATCTCGTCAGCCGCTGATCGTGCGCAGCTTGGACCCGGCTCGAAGCTGAGCCTTACGGCCCAGGCTTCGACTTTCGTTGCCGAGGCGTCGGAGCTTGTCGCACGTGCCGCGCGTTCAGATGGCGACGTTGCGGGGAGATCGATCACACTCCGTGGCCTTTCTAGATTGTTCGTGAGTTGCGTTGGGAACCCGCGCTGCGGGACGGGTATCGAACTCACTGGCTTTTACCTTTGTGAGGGGGTCGTTCATGTCGATGTTGAGAAATGTACTGGCCGCGGTCGCGCTCTCCGGCAGCGTCGCTGTGGGATTGTCGATGAGCGTCGTCACCGCCGTCAGCGCAGCCGAGCAGGGCGGCCAGAAATTCAGCCCGGGCGTCGCGAAGGCGCTGAAGGCCGCGCAGGATGCGACCAAGAAGGGCCAATGGAACGTCGCCATGGACAAGATCAAGGAGGCGCAGGCGCAGAGCGGCAAGACGCCGTATGACGAGTATCAAATCGACAACTTCCTCGCCTACGTGCTCTTCTCGCAGAAGAAGATGAGCGAGGCGGCCATTGTCTATGAACGCCTGCTGAACTCGGGCCAGATGCCCGCCGCCGAAGTCGACACGCGCACCAAGTCGCTCGCGCAGATGTATTTCCAGCTGAAGCAGTACGACAAAGCGGCGAAATACGCCAAGCAGCTCTATGACAAGAACCCGAACCAGCAGGATGTCGCGCTGGTGCTCGGCCAGTCGTATTACCTCACGAACGATTGCAAGAACGCCGTGACCACGATGAACGCGCTGGTCACGCGCACCGAGAAGGCCGGCGGCAAGCCGGACGAGGATTGGCTGCGCCTCGTGCAGGACTGCCAGAACAAGCTCGGCGACAAGGCGGGCGCGGAGGAGACGGTCAAGCGGCTCGTGCGTCACTACAACAAGCCGGATGACTGGAACACGCTGCTCACCGCCTCGCGCGGCCATCATTCGGATCGCGTGAATCTCGGCTACTTCCGCCTGATGCGGGATGCCGGCGTGCTGAAGCGCGATCGCGACTACTTCGAGTTCGCCCAGCTCGCGATGGACGAGAAGGTCGGCAACGCGCCGACCGAAGCGGTGCAGATCATCCAGGAGGGCATGGACAAGGGCATCCTCAAGAGCGACGACAAGGCGCAGCAGGGCCGCTATGACCGCCTGATGCAGGCGGCGAAAGAGCGCGCAGCGGCGAGCAAGCAGGCGCTGCCGCAGCTTGCGAAGCAAACCGAAGCGGCCGCCAACGGCCAGGCGGATGTCGCGCTCGGCCAGGCGTATCTCGGCGCGGGCGATTACGACAACGCGATCGCGGCGCTTCAACGCGGCATCAAGCGCGGCGGCGTCACGGATATGGATGAAGCGCAGACGTCCTTGGGGTATGCGTTCCTGCGCAAGGGTCAGAAGGACCAGGCTCGCACGGCGTTTCGTGCGGTGAAGAAGGATTCCGAGTGGGGTCCGCTCGCGGAGTTGTGGATGCTGCGCACCTGATTTGATGGTGCATGCGCATCAGGCTCGCGCTGATGCTCAGGCACTGACGTTCACTCAAACGGCCCGGCACCTGCCGGGCCGTTTGCATTTCACCCCCGCCATCCCGACGAAAGTCGGGACCGCAAGTTGGTACGACGGTGCCGCTGGCGATCCCGACTTTCGTCGGGATGACGGATACGCAGGCGCGGGAATGAGGGGCTTCAAAACCAGCTGTAATTGAAGCTGATGCTGATCCGCTCGGCCTCGACCGGATTCGGCGGCACCTCGTGCCGCAGCCAGCTTTCGAACAACACGAGATTCCCCGCCTGCGCCGGTACGACGAACCACGGTCGAAGCTCTGCGCGCGCGTCGGCGCGCTTCGGCGGCGCCGCCATGAAGCGCTCGAGGCGCGGATCTTCGAACTTCAATCCGGAGCTCGATTTCGGCGTCTGCACGTAATACGTCCCGCTGATCGTCGACAGCGGATGTAGATGCAGGCTGTGCACCACCTGCCGCGGCATGATGTTCACCCAGCAATCCGTCATTGCGAGCGTGCGGCCTTCGAGATCCAGCGCCAGCTTGCGGATGTATTTCCGGACGTGCGCATCGATCTTGCGCTCGAGCTGCGCAAACGTCGGCGACAGCTGATGCATGCGATGCGCGGAGTGGTACGACGTATAGCCGCCCGGGTAGTTCGTCGCGGACCAGCGTCGGCCCGCTTCGTCGTCGAGCCGCAATTGCACGCATTCGCGCAACAGGCGCTTGTTGAAGGTCTGCCACGCACCGCTTTGGAGCGGAGCGGAATACACGAGCGTGGGAAAGAGTGAGTGCAGCGGCATCCGCGGAGTATAGGCGGCGCCGTGGAGGGCTGAGGGAGCGGGAAGCGGCGAGAACGGAGGCTGTCCTGCCGTTCTCGCGATCGAAGCCTAGCTCACTGAGTCAGCCAGCCATTCACTTCCGTGAGATCGGCTTCGGACAGGTTGCCGGTCGCGATCTTCAGCTTCAGCAAATTCACGATGTAATCGTAGCGGCTGCGCGCGTAGTTCGTCTGAGCGTCGAACAGATTGCGCCGCGATTCGAGCACATCGACCGTCGTGCGCGTGCCCACTTCGAAGCCCGCCTCGGTTGCCTGCAAGGCCGTCTGCGAAGAGGCGACGGCTTGCTTCAACGCCTGCACACGCGAGATCTCGCTCAGCACGCCGAGATACGCATCGCGTGCCGCGCGCTCGGTTTCACGTGCCGTACGCTCCGAGCGCTCGCGAGCGGCGCGATGCAGGTACACGCGCTGGCGCACCTGCGACTGGGTCGCTCCGCCGGAGAAGATCGGGAAATTGAGCTCGATCCCGATGGTTTCGCTGTTCTGGAGCGTTTCGGGAATCGACGGCGACCGCGAATCGCCGCGGAAGACGAACTCTTCGCCGCCTTCGTCTTCGGAATGGCCTTTGCGCGCAACGAAGTCGAGCGTCGGCAGATGGCCCGCGCGCGCGACGCGCACGTCGTCTTTCGCGATCTCGGTCTGAAGCCGCGCCGACAGCAGGTTGAGGTTCTGCTCGAGCGCCGCTTTCACCCACTCTTCCTCGCTTTCCGGGTTCGGGTTGCGCAGCGGCATGTCAGGCCCGGGCTGCGCCAGATCGCTGAAGGTTTCGCCGGTCAATTCACGCAGGAACTCGCGATTCGTCGCCAGCGTGCGCTTCGCTGCGATGACGGCCGCAGCAGCCTGATCGCGGGCGGCGCGCGCCTCTTGTACGTCCGTGATCGCAATGAGCCCGACCTCGAAGCGCTTGTCCGCCTGCTCGAGCTGGCGAGTGAAGGCCTCGAGCGTCGCTTCGGCGGCCTCGACGGTATCCTGGGCCGCGAGAACGTCGAAGTAGCGCTGCGCAGTGCGCGCGAGCAGATCCTGTTGAGCTGCCTTGAACTCCACCTCGGCTTGCGCGACCTGCTTGTCGGCACGTTGCAGGCCGATCCACCGATCCCAACGGAACAGAGTCTGGCGCAGGGTGATGCTCCATTGCGTCGTCTTGATGTCGCTGCCGACGGTCTTGAGCTGCAGGGGAATGACAGGATCCTCGGTCGTCGGATCGCCGTCGTCGTCCGTGAAGAACTGGCCGCGCGTGAAATCGGTGTCACCTTGGCTGTAGCCGCCCGTTGCCGTGAGCTGCGGCAAGAGGCCCGCGCGCGCCTGCGGCTTGTTTTCCAGCGTCGCGAGCCGATTCGCTTCCGCCTCACGAATGATGGGATCGTTCTGAAGCGCGCGCTTGTAGACCTCGAGCAGGTCGACCGAATCGGGCGAGCCGGCGGCGTGTGCAGACAGCGAGGTCAGAACGGCGGCGATGCAAGCGGCCAGGACGTGCGCACGTAACTTCATAGTTTGTCGTTTCCCAGGCGGCCCTGAGGTGGCCGCAGTCATTTTCGGAACATTATCACGCGGGGAAATTAATAAGCCCGCCGCGCACGACCGGCGATCGCAATGAAGAGTCAACGTCCGCGGCGCGATGGTCCCTAATAACTGTCCCTAGTTCGATCGGCCCTCGTTCAGACCTGGATCATCGTCCCGCTCAACGCTTCAGGGACGCGGAAGGTAAGACGCGTCAATAGGTCGGAATGGTTGCATCCAGATCGCGCGACCACGCCAGAATTCCGCCCGCGAGATTGACCGCCTCGAAGCCGTTTTGTTGCAGGAACTTGGCGACTTCCAGGCTGCGCCGGCCCGAGCGGCACAACACCACGACGGGCTTGTCGCGCTCGATCTCGTTCAGGCGGTTCGCTACCTGGCCCATCGGGATGTGGACGATGTCGGGGACGCGCGCGACGCCGAGCTCCCAATCCTCACGCACGTCAAGCAAGGTCAAGTCATCGCCGCGCTCGCGGCGTGCAACGAATTCGGCAGGCGAGATTTCAGGAACGCTCATGAGGTGCTCCGGGGGCGCTTGCCCGGTCAGAAAACGAACTGCGAGACGCGCGCTGCGTTCGCGAGCGGGTCGATGACGGTTTCGAACAGGCTCTCGCGCTGCCATTCGCGCTCGCCGAGCCGTGTGACTTTCCAGGCTTCCATGATCGGGCTGGTGCCGACGACGACGAACATGCGTCCGCCGATCTTGAGCGCCTGCTGGAAGCGCTCGTCGTAGAGCGGGAGCGAACCGGTGACGGCAATGGCGTCGTAGACGCCGGCCTCATCGAGCTGCATCGCATCGAACGTCTCGACCGCGGCGTTGTTGATCGCGGCGGCGAGCAGATTGGAGCGCGTAAGGTCGGTCAGCTCGGGGTGGATCTCGAACGAGCGCACCCGCGCACACATCTTCGCCATGCACGCAGTGAGATAACCGGAGCCGGCGCCCACTTCGAGCGCGATGTCGCTCGGCGCAAGCTCGAGCGCCTGGAGAATCTTGCCGTGCACTTTGGGCGCCAGCATGCGCTGGCCGTGCGGCAGGGGAATCGAGGTGTCCGCGAAAGCGACACCGCGAAATGCCGGCGGCACGAACGCCTCGCGCTCGACCTCGCGCATGACGTCGAGCACGCGATCGTCCAGCACCTCCCATGCACGTACTTGCTGCTCGACCATCTGATTGCGAAGGGCTGCGGTAGTCATGATCGCGTATACAAGGAGGGCAATTGCGCGGGCCGCAAAGGGTACGGGCTTTGAGTACCGAAAGACAAGGTTATGGTCAACCGGAACGGCCGCGCGCAAACACGGTCTTTCATTCGGT
>Ga0164243_10001029_pt1 | contig 48432 bp, 47 predicted proteins | sample OricompcompostOP_FD_108781 | JGI IMG/M metagenome (GOLD analysis project Ga0164243, IMG submission 108781) | Organic Plus compost microbial communities from Emeryville, California, USA - Original compost - Organic plus compost (OP) | ecosystem: Engineered > Solid waste > Mixed feedstock >... | reverse complement strand
GTGGCTCGTCTCACGGTGCTCTGACACCGCCAGACGAGCCATCCACCAACCCCACCGGCCATCCGTGGCTCGTCTCACGGTGCTCTGACACCGCCAGACGAGCCATCCACCAACCCCACCGGCGATCCGTGGCTCGTCTCACGGTGCTCTGACACCGCCGATCGAGCCACGGTGGGGGCCGTGGCGGGGTTCCCGCCCCTCCAGGGGCGGGAACCCAGCCGTCCGGACGGAGGGTCAGGCGGTGAGGGCCTCGATGCGGCGCTCGTAGGCGGCGCGGCCGGCCCGTTCGAGGGCGAAGGCGTCCATCACCCGCTGGCGCACCCGGCGCTGGCGGTCGGCCGTGGTGGCGTAGCGCAGCACCGTCGTGCGGCCGAGGGCGATGTGGAAGCGTTCGTCCGGGAGGATCTTGCCCAGCGCCTTCTGCACCGACGGGGGGACCCGGGGCAGGAGGTCCTCCATGCCCTGGGCGGCGCCCAGCTCGCCGGTGATGTTGTGGGCGGCGATCCGCTCGAGGGTGTCCTCACCCGCCGGGTAGAACTCGCCGATCCACGCCACCCACTCCGGCTCGGGCTCCCAACCGTCGAGCGACTCGCCGAGCGCCTCGAGCTGGCTCATCACGATCTTGTAGTGACGGGCCTCGTCGTGGACCTGGCGGGCGAGCGCGCAGAACACCTCCGTCTCCGGGGTGTCGGCCAGCCACGCCCCGATGAAGTGGGCGGCGTTGAGCTCGTACCAGGCCTGGAACTTCAGCCACTCGATCAGCTCGGGCGTGTCGAGCGGCTTGTGGGCCCCGAACGAGGCCTCGTCGTCCGGTAGCGAGGCCCGGGCCTCGGCGAGCTCGGCGACGAGCGACTCGTAGAAGTCCTTCGGGTCCATCGCCCCGTCGTCGGCCGCGACCGCGGGGGTGTCGGACAGCTCGATGTCGCCGGGGAGGTCGGAGACGGTGGCGCCGTCGAGGAGGCTCACGCCGGCACCTCCTCGAGCCGCTCGGCGCCGACGCCGTACCACTCGCCGCTTCGGTAGCAGCCGGCCGACGCCAGCTTCTTCTCGACGAGCACCGTCTCGAAGCCGTCGGAGAGGGGCAGATCCTCGCCCTCCACGACCTCCAGCACCGAGATGTCGGCGGAGCGGCCGGGCTCCAGCGAGCCCAGCATCGACTCCCGGTGGATGGCGCTGGCCGGGCCGGTGGTGCCCATGGCGATGACGTCCATCAGGTCGACGCCGAGGGCCCACACCTTCGAGAGGGTCTCGGCCAGCGAGTACACCGGCCCGTCGATGCTGAAGACGTTCAGGTCGGTGGAGGCGGAGTCCGGGAAGTACCCCTGGTCGAAGAGCTTGCGGGCGTCCCGGAACCGGAAGTCGGTGCCGGAGTGACCGATGTCGAGGAGCAGGCCCCGGTCGACGGCGTCACGGAACTGCGGGGTGACCCTGCCGTCGGTGTCGAGCACGCCGGAGGCGCCCCGGAAGGCGTGGGTGAGGATGTCGCCGCCGCGGAGGGTGTCGAGCAGGTAGGAGGTGGCGATCGTCGGGGTGAAGGGGAACCGGCCGAGGTGCACCATCACCGGCATCGACCCGGCGACCTGCTTGGCCGCCTCGACGAACGGGGACACCTTGGGGTCGTCGGTGTAGCAGGCCCGCACCTTCAGGCCGATGATGATGTCCTGGTTCTCGTCGACGCACTCGAGCGCCGAGTCGACGTCGAGGTTGCGGATGTCGTTGGCGATCTCCAGCTTGTGGCAGATGAAGTCCTTGGTGGCGAGGTAGAGCTGGTTCGGGTCGAGGAAGGCGAGGACCCGGGACTTCACCGCCGGCTGGTCCCAGTAGCGGCGGCTGATGCCGAAGGTGGCGACACCTGAGGTGCCCCCGTCGATCAGGGTGGGCACGCCGGACTGCACGCCGACCCGGTCGGCCTCGAGGCAGAAGTCCCCCAGGCCGGCGGCGATGTGGCAGTGCAGGTCGATGAGACCCGGGGTGACGAGGTAGCCGGTGAGGTCGTGCACCGGCAGATCGGGGTTGGCGGCGGCCAGGCCCTGGCCGACCGCCTCGATCATGCCGTCGCGGATGACGACGTCGGCGATCTCGTCGGTCTTGGATGCGGGATCGATGACTCGCCCGCCGGTCAGCACTCGGTTCGACATGTCAGACAGGTTGACGGACGTCGGTTTCACCGCTCCGTCGGTCGCGTCACCGTCGCGTCACCAGTTCCTGACGCCTTCCTGACGTCAGACCGGCGCCTGGAGCCGGGCCGCCGCGGCCCGGTGGCGGGCCAGCATCTCGTCGACCCCGAGGGCGGTCGGTGCGCCGTCCTCCACCACCGTGCGGCCGGCCACGACGGTGTGGCGGGCGTCGACCGGCCCGCACCGCAGCCAGGCGTCGATCGGGTCGGAGAGCGCGCCGGCGAAGCGGATGCCCTCGAGGGGCCACACCACCAGGTCACCGACCGCGCCCACCGAGAGCTCGCCGATCTCACCCTCGCGTCCCAGACAGCCGGCGCCGCCCCGGGTGGCGATCTCCAGCGCGGCGCGGGCGCCCATGGCGGCCGGGCCGTGGCGCAGCTTGCCGAGCAGCATGGCGTTGCGGGCCTCCATCCACAGCGACGCGGAGTCGGCCGACGCCGAGCCGTCGCAGCCGAGGCCCACCTTCACGCCAGCGGCCCGCAGCTCGGCCACCGGCGCGAGCGCGCCGGCACCGCCCACCATCATGTTGGAGCTCGGGCAGTGGGCCGCCCCCACCCCGGCCGCGCCGAGGCGCCCGATCTCCGCCGCGTTCGGGAAGATGCAGTGGGCCACCCACGACCGGTCGCTCATCCAGCCGACCGCCTCGAAGTGCTCCACCGTGCGGCACCCGAAGGTCTCCATGGCGAAGGTGTCCTCGTCGGCGTCCTCGGCCAGGTGGGTGTGCAGCCGCACGTCCAGCCGCTCGGCCAGCTCGGCGGTGGCCACCATCAACTCCGGGGTGACCGAGAACGGTGAGCACGGCGCCAGGGCGATGCGCACCATCGCCCCGTGCGACGGGTCGTGCCAGCGCGCGACCAGCCGCTCCGAGTCGGCCAGGATCGTGTCGTCGTCCTGCACGACCGAGTCGGGCGGGAGGCCGCCGTCCTTCTCCGACAGGCTCATCGAGCCGCGGGTCGGGTGGAACCGCATGCCGAGCTCCACCGCGGCCTGGATCTCGGCGGAGATGAGGTCGCCGGCCCCCGCCGGGTGGACGTAGAGGTGGTCGGTCGTGGTGGTGCACCCGCCGAGCGCCAGCTCGGTGAGCCCGACCCACGCCGACACGTACGCCGCCTCCTCGTCGAGGCGGGCCCACTGCGGGTACAGCGTGGTGAGCCAGGTGAACAGCGAGCCCTCGTTGGCGGCCCGGTAGCTGCGGGTGAGGTTCTGGTAGATGTGGTGATGGGTGTTGATCAGCCCGGGCGTCACCAGGCACCCCTCCGCCCGCAGCACCTTGGCGGCCTGCGGCGGTGGGTCGGTCGACGCTCCCACGCCGGAGACCAGGCCGTCGGTGACGGCCACCCAGCCGCCGGCGAGCTCCCGACGTTCGTCGTCCATCGTGGCCACCAGCTCGGCGCCGACCACGAGGAGGTCGGCGGGGCGCTGGGCGTTCGGGTCCGGGGGTGCGGGGGTGGAGATGTCGGACATGCCGCGAACCCTACGACCGGCCCGGCCCGCCAAGGCGGGCCGGAGGTGACGACCATGTGAACTCGCCCGGGGCCGTACGCTCGGCGGCCGTGCGCATCGACGAGGTGGAGCTCCGGGTGGTCGCCCTGCCCCTGGTCACCCCGTTCGTCGCCGCCCACGGGCGGGTGGACGTGCGCACCGCGGTGCTGGTGCGCGTCGCCGGCCCCGACGGTGAGGGCTGGGGCGAGTGCGCCGCCCTCCCCGAGCCGACCTACACGGCCGAGTTCACCGACGGCGCGCTCCTCGTCCTGCGCGACCACCTCGCGCCGCGCCTGCTCACCGCCGCCGCCCGCCGGTCGACCGGCCTCGAGCCCACCGAGGTGGCCGGCGCCCTCGGTCCGGTCGTCGGCCACCCCATGGCGAAGGCCGCGCTCGAGCTCGCCGTGCTCGACGCCGCCGGGCGGGCCGCTGGTGCCCCGCTCGCCCGCACCCTCGCACCCCACCCACCCGGACCATCCGCCACCGTCCCCGCGGGGGTCGCCGTGGGACTGCTCCCCTCCCCCGACGACGTCGCCGCCGAGGTGACCGCCCGGGTGGGCGAGGGCTACGGCCGGGTGAAGCTGAAGATCGCCCCCGGGCGCGACGTCGAGCACCTCCGGGCCGCTCGGGAGGTGGGCGGACCCGCGCTGGTGCTGGTGGCCGACGCCAACGGCGCCTACCGCCTCGACGGCGAGCCCGGCGCCGACGACGACGCCCGCCGCCTCGCGGCCCTCGACGAGCTGGGCCTGGCCTGCCTCGAGCAGCCCCTTGCCGTCGACGACCTGCTGGGCCACGTCGAGCTGGCCCGCCGCCTGGCCACGCCGATCTGCCTCGACGAGTCGCTCACGTCGCCGGCGCTCACCGAGGAGGCGCTCGACCGCGGCGCCTGCTCGGTGGTCTGCGTGAAGGCTCCCCGCTACGGCAGCTGGCTGGCCGCCGCCGACGTGCTCGACCGGTGCGCCGGGAACGGGGTCGCCGCCTGGGTCGGCGGGATGCTCGACACCGGCCTCGGCCGCCACGCCAACCTCGCCCTCGCCGCGCACCCGGGCGCCACCCTGCCCGGCGACCTGGCCGCCACCGCCCGGTTCTTCACCGACGACGTCACCGGCCCGGTGGTCGTCACCGGTCCGCCCGGCGGCGGCACCCTGGACGTGCCGACCGGTCCCGGCCTGGGCGCGGCACCCGGGGAGGCGGCACTCGAGCGCCTCACGGTGACGACCCACCGCGTGCGCCTCTAGGCCCCCGCCCGCCGAACGCGGAGGCACCACGCGACCTCGGGGTCACCGCGGCCCCGGAGACGGGTAGGCATCGCGCAATGAGCGACTACGGAGAGGCCGGCGCCGAACCGGTCGAGGACGCCGCGGTGCCGGATCCTCCCACCGAGGACGAGGTGCGCGCCGCCCAGGAGCACGACTTCCCGGAGCAGGCCCGCACGGCGATGCACAACCCGCCGGACCCCGAGCGGGAGTGACCTCGGCCGGGTCGGTGGGTTCCCCCGCGCCCCCGCGACGAGGGCCAGAGCGCGACGAGGGCCCGGCCGTGGTGGCCGGGCCCTCGGGAGACGTGGCGGTCGGTGACGACCGACCCCACACGTCGACTACTTGTTGTACTGCTGCGCCTTGCGGTTGCTGTCCAGCTCGAGCTGGGCGGCGGCCGCCACCGGCGGGTTCACCGTGGCCGCGTACTTCGGGTCACAGGCGTACATGTCGTCCTCGGGCGACCAGTGGGTCCAGGTGGTGTTCTCCAGCTTCAGCACGTTGCCGCACTCGGAGACCTTGTTCTGGCCCGGGTTGGTCGGGGCGTGCAGGCCGCCACCGGTCCACTCGGTGATCTTGTAGAGGTTCTCCATCACGCAGTCCCGGGTGAGGTCCGCGCCGCACTCCTTGGCCGCGGTGGCCCACAGGAGGAACGCCGAGGTGGCCTGGGCACCGAGCTGGGAGATGTCGCCGCCCGACTTCTCGACGATCTCGATGTACTGGGCCGTGGCCGAGCCCTCGGGAGCGTCGAACAGCGGGACGTAGATGTCCTTGACGTACACCTCGTTGGCGTTGCCGCTGGTGTTCCAGAGGCCGAACGTCTCGGTGTAGAAGTTGGCCTCGGTGAACCAGATCGGCTCGAAGCCCACCTGCTTGGCGGCGTCGAGCATGTTCTCGAAGTTGCCCTCGGCACCGGAGAAGGCCACGGCGCCGACGCCGCAGTCCTTGAGGCGCTGGGCGAACGGCTTCCAGTCGGCCTCACCACCGATCTGGTAGGTCTGGTCGCAGTCGACGAAGTTGAAGCCGGCCTGCGTGTAGGTGGCCTTGATCTTCTCGATGGACTCGATCGAGGCGGGCAGCGTGCCCGGGTAGCTGGCGGCCGCCTTCTTCACGTTCTCGGGGAACGCCTCGGCGAGGGCGTAGGCCTGCTGGATGGTGAGCTCGTCGATGGGGTTCGGCACCGGCTGCACCATCAGGGGGGCCATGGCGGCAGCCGAGGAGCCGGTGTAGCCCGGCACCATCGGGAGGTCGCAGGCGAGGCGGGTCGCCTCGGCCGAGCCGTCGAGGGCCCAGCCCTGGCCGACGAGCATGAACACCTGGGTGCAGGCCTCCTGCATCGGGGTGTTCACGTCGAGGATCTTGGCGTCGTAGTACTTGCCCTCGACCTTCCGACCGTTGATGCCGCCCTGGTCGTTGCACCAGTCGATCATGGCCTTGATGGCGTCGGACATCTCGTGGTTCAGGCCGGGCTGGCCCTGGTACCCGGCGTCGTCGCCGTAGCCGATGGTGACGGTGTCGGCGGTCACGCCCTGCTCGGAGCCGGCCGAGTTGGTGCCCTCCGCGGGCCCGCACGGCGACTCGAGGTCGCCGAAGGTGACGGCACCCGAGCCCGACGACGACGACGAGCCGGAGCTGCCTCCGTTGTCACCCGAGGCACCTGGATCGCTGCTCGAACGGCCGCTGCCACAGCCGACGGCGAGCAGCGCGATGACGACGACCGCAGCGATCGCGGTGAGTCGCTTCACTCCTGCAAACACGTCTCTCCCCCATGTAGGTGGATCGTGGGACCGGCAGCCGCGGGGGCGACCACCGCACGATGCCCAGCACGAGAGCCCCGCGAGAGCTGGGCCCACGAGCACCGATGTGGAGGAAGGCTAGATGTGCTTTGCGAGGTCAACAAATTCGGTCAATGAACCGACTCAAGCAGTTGTGACCGATGCCACATGTGACGGAGGTCGCGCCTGTCGGAGAGACGGCCGTCACTCCTGGCCTCTCTGCACCGCCGAGATCAGGAGGCCGGTCGGTCCCAGCCGTTGGCCCGGATGACGGCCAGGGCGGAGGTGGCCAGCTGCTCGTGGCCGGCACGGTTCGGGTGGATCCCGGTGTCACCGTCGATCGTCCACGGGTCGGTGGAGGCGCAGAAGCCCTCGGACCCGGCCCGCGCCGCGAGCATCACCTGAGCCACCAGCGACTGGTGGCTCGGACCGTCCGCCGGGAGCGTGGCCCCGCACGTCGCGTCCTGCCCGGTGCCCGGCCAGCCGCTGTTGAACCGGGCCGGCTCGGCCAGCGCGATCCGGGACTCGAACTCGGCACCGGACTCCTTGACCGCCGCCACCGCCTGCTCCACCTGCGCGTTCACCTGGTCGACCATCGTCTGCACCTGCCACTCGTCGAACAGGGCGATGGCGGGGATGGCCAGGTAGTAGCGACTGACGAGGACCTTCGCGTCGGTGGTGGCCGAGAGCACCTCGATGTAGATCGCGGTGAGGCGCTGGGCCACCAGCTGCTCGTCGATCACCCCGTCGATGCAGTCGAGGAACAGCTGGCGCTGCGTGGCCTCGTCGGAGAAGAGGGCACAGGCCATGTACGGGCCGGTGAGGAAGTCGGCGAGCAGCGGGTTGGCGCCGAGGGTCATGAGCACCAGGTCCGGCTCGTCGGCCACCAGGCGCTCGAGCAGGCCGTGGAGGTACCCGTTGTCCGGGGCGTCGGGCTCGGGGGCGAGGTCCATCCAGTCGGCGGGCTCGGAGCCGGTGACGGCGTAGTTCGCGTAGTCGACGGTGCCGAGGGCCTTGGCCACCTGCGCCGGCCACGCCACACCGTTGGCCAGCCCGAAGTCGGCGCTGAACTGGGGCTGCCCCGCAGGCGCCCCCGGACCGAGGGTGGAGTTGGAGGAGCACCGGTCGTTGAACTCGCCGGCGGGTGGGCGGCACGAGAGGAGGTCGGTGATCGGCCACTCGGTGCCGTCGGCGAAGAAGCCGTAGCCGGCGGTGACCGAGTCGCCGAAGGCCCGGATGCGCAGCGGGCGCACGCCCGTGGTGTCGGAGGGACCCGACGCCGTCGTGGTGGTGGATGCCGCGGTGGTGGACGTGGTGCCGAGCGTGGCGGGGGTCGCCGTGGTGCTCGTGGCCTGGGCTCCCGCGCCGGGCCCGCTGGCGAGGAGGGCGAGGAGGCCGGCCACCAGCGCCACGACGGCGATCACGACCAGGGAACGGCGGGGGCGCCCGACAGCGGGGCTCGAGGGCGCGGCGGGCGACGGACCGGTCACGGGCATGGGCCGGACGTTACTCAAGGGGTCTCCCGGAAACGGCGCGCCAGGCCCCCGGTAGGCTCGCCGGCCGTGCCCGACCCGACCGACGAGCGGCCGCTGCCGCCGTACCCGCCGGCCCGCCACGCCATGCGCCTCCTCGACGTGGAGATCGAGCGGGACACCGACGGCGACCTGCGTGGGTGGTTGGCCGCCCGCCCCGAGATCGACCGTCCCTCGGGTGGCCCGCGACTCGGGGCGGTGGCTGTCTTCGTCGACGCCCTCGGTGGGTTCCGGTCGATCTCCGCCGCCGCCCCCGACTGGGCCTTCACCGCCGACCTCTCGATCCACCTGCTGCCCACCGGCCCGGTCGACGAGCTGGTCGCGGACGTCCTCGTGCTCCGTCGGGGCCGCCGCACGCTGGTCGTGGAGGTCGACCTCGCCACCGACGACGGCCGCCCGGCCGGCGCGGCCACCCTGTCCTTCGCGGTCGTGGCGCGGCCCGAGCACCTGGTCGATGTGCAGTTCGACGAGTCCCCGCAGCGGCACCCTCTGTCCCCGCTCGCCCCCGACGAGCCGCGCCCCGTCGACTACCTCGCCGACCTCGGTGTGGTGTCGCCCGCGCCCGGGATCGCCACCGTGGCGCTGACCCCGGAGGTCTCCAACACCGTCGGCGCCCTGCACGGGGGCATGCACACCGCCCTGGTCGACGAGGCCGCGGCGTCGCTCGGCCGGTCCCTGCTCGGCCCCGATGCCGAGACCGTCGACGTCCACCTGGCGTTCCTCGAGCTCGGCCGTTCGGGCCCGTTGCGGGCCGAGGCCACGCCTGTCGGGCCGCCGTCCCCCGACGGCGATCGGCTCACCGTCGAGGTGCGGCTCGTCGACGCCGACGGGCGGCTGTGCTCGTACGCCACGACCGAGGTGGTGCACCGGTGACCCACGTCGACCGCGACGACGGCGAGAACCCCCGGCCCCGGTTCGACCGCCTCTCTCCGGGGGTGGCGGCCTACCTGGGCATGGCGGTCACCGAGCAGACCGACGGCACCGGCCCCCTCGCCCTGCTGCGGGGTCCCTTCGCTGCGCCCGCCCACGTGGTCGGACCGGACGGCCTCACGCCCACCGGCATCCTCGCCGCCCTGATCGACTCCATCGGCGGCATGGCGAGCGGGATCGCCGCGCTGCCGGGCTGGATCGTCACCACCAACCTCAACGTCCGCCGAGCACCCGCCACCCTCTTCGGGCCCGACGGCCGGGGCCCCCTCCAGCTCGACACCGAGGTGCTGCGCCGGGGCCGGTCGGCGATCGTCACCCGCACGTCGGTCACTGCCGAAGCCGACGGCACTCCCGTGGCCACCGGATGGATGACCGCCGCGGTGCTGGCCCCCAACGGCGGCCCGCCCGACATCCCCCGGCCCGTCCGACCGGTGGGGTTCCCACCCATCGACGATCCCGCCTTCGCGTCGGACCCGACCACGTTCTTCGCCCTGCGCGACGGGCGGAACCCGGGCGAGGTGGCGCTCGAGCTGCTCGACCGCACCCGCAACCCCTGGGGGATCCTGCACGGCGGGGCCATGACCGTCCTCGCCGACACCGCGGCCCGCAGCCTGGTCGCCGGCACGCCGGCCACCCAGCCCACCCCCGACCTGGCGGTGGCCGACCTGAACGTGCACTACCTGAGCCCCGGGCGGGTCGGTCCGGTCGTGGCCGCGGCGCGCCTCGTCGGGGCCCGCGGCCCCGAGCACCTGGTGCGGGTGGCGGTGCACGACCACGGGGCGGGCGACCGGCCGCTCGTGGTCGCCCTCGCCACCGTCCGACACCGCACCGGCGGCGCCGCTACCGTCCGGTAACCACCGGCGCGGCCCGAGGGGGGTCGACGGGCGCCGACCACCGCGACCAAGGGGGATCCCCACCGTGGCGATGAGCTTCGACGAGGCAGTGGCCGCCATGACCGGCCCCGGCGGGCCCTTCGAGATCGTCGAGGAGGAGGTCCGGGGCCGACCGACGAAGGTGTTCACGGCGACGCCCCCGTCGCTGCGGGCGCTCTTCGACGGCCTGCGGGGTCGTCCCGACGAGCCGTTCCTCGTGTTCGAGGACGAGCGCTGGACGTTCCCCGAGGTGGTGGCCCGCATGGACGCGATCGCCCACCTGCTGGTGGAGCGGTACGGCGTGGCCAAGGGCGACCGGGTCGCGGTCGACATGCGGAACTACCCCGAGTGGGTGGAGGCGTTCGGGGCCATCACGTCGATCGGGGCCGTGGCCGTCTCGCTCAACGCCTGGTGGACGGGCCCCGAGATCGAGTACGGCCTGCTGGACTCCGGGGCCCGGGTGCTCATCTGCGACCGCGAGCGGATCGAGCGGGTCGGTGACCGCCTCGACGCCCTGGGCATCCGGGCGGTCGTGGTGCGCCACGAGGGGCCGCTGCCCGCCGGGTGCGACCACCTCGACGACGTGCTCGTCCCCGGGGCACCCATGCCCGAGGTCCAGATCGATCCCGACGACGACGCCACCATCCTCTACACCTCGGGCACCACCGGGCACCCGAAGGGGGCGGTCTCCACCCACCGGGCGGTGCTGTCGGCACTCATGGCGTTCGCCTGCCGCAGCGTCGTCGAGCGGCTGCGCACCGACCCCGCGCCCGAGGCCCCGCCGCCACCGCCCACCACGTTCATCCTCGTCGTGCCGCTCTTCCACGTCACCGGTTGCGTGCCGGTGATGCTCGGGGCGGTGCTCACCGGGGCCCGCCTCGTGATGCTCCGCAAGTGGGACGCCGGCCGAGCCCTGGAGCTGATCGAGCGGGAGCGGGTCACCACGTTCATCGGCGTGCCCACCATGGCCGCTGACCTGCTCGGTCACCCCGACTTCGCCACCCGGGACACCTCGAGCCTCACCAACGTCGGTGGTGGCGGGGCGCCGATGGCCCCCGAGCTGGTGCGACGCATCGACGGCACCTTCCACGGCAGCGCCCGACCCCAGCTCGGCTACGGCCTCACCGAGACCAACGGCTACGGCCCCGGCAACATCGGCGACGACTTCGTGAGGAAGCCGGCGAGCACCGGGCGGGTGCTGCCCATCATGGGGATCCGCATCGCCGACCCGGACGGCCAGCCGCTGCCCGTCGGGCAGGTCGGCGAGGTGCTGCTCGACGGGCCCATGCTGATCCGGGGGTACTGGAACCGGCCCGAGGCCACCGAGGAGTCCCTGCGCGACGGGTGGCTCCACACCGGGGACCTCGGCTACCTCGACGAGGAGGGCTTCCTCTTCATCGTCGACCGGGCCAAGGACATGGTGCTGCGCGGCGGCGAGAACGTGTACTGCGCCGAGGTCGAGGCGGCCATCTACGAGCACCCCGCGGTGCACGAGGCCGCCGTGTTCGGTCTCCCCCACGAGCGCCTGGGGGAGGAGGTGGCCGCCGCCGTCCAGCCCCGACCGGGGGCCACGATCGACCTCGACCAGATGCAGGCGTTCCTCGAGGAGCGGATCGCCCGCTACATGGTGCCCACCCGGTGGTTCGTGCGCGATGAACCCCTGCCCCGGGGCGCCACCGGCAAGATCCTCAAGCGCGAGATCCGCGACCGGGTGGTGGCCGATGGCACCTGAGCCGCCCGTCACGCCGCGCACCGCTTCATGTCGGGCCCCGATGTGCCGATGGGAAGACATGCCCGTCCGATCCCGCAGTCGGAAGCGCACCTCCGCCGCGCCTGCGCATGACGCCCGTTCCCTGCCGCGCGTGGCCGCGCTCGGGCTCGGGCTCGGCGGCGTCGGGGAGGCCGACGATCGGACGGCCCGGTGACGACGGCGGAGCGGGCCGCCGTCCCCCGGGAGGTCCTCAGCCTCCATCCGCCGCGGATCGCGGTGCGCCACCGTGAGCCGACCTCGGCGGCGACCCTCGTGACGGCGATCGCCCGGGGCCCGCTGTCCGGGGCGGACGTCACCGTCGTGCCCACCGGCCGGGAGCTCGGCGCCCTGGTGACCACCGGGGCGTTCGACGCCGTCCTCGCGACGGTGCACGACGACCGCGACGCCGAGGAGGTGCTCGCCGCCCTCCCCGCCGGCCACACCGACCCCGGCATCGTGATGGTGTGGGCCGGCGGCACCGTCGCCGGACTGGTCCCGGCGTGCGGCCGGGTGTCGGCCAGCACCTCGCTCGACCGGATCCGCGACGAGCACTTCCCCTACCTCCTGGCGCACGCGGTGGAGCGCTCCCGGGCCCTGCGCTGGCAGCGCCAGGCGACCCTGCTCTCGGGCGTACCGGTCGGCACCGCCCCGGTCGACGGCGAACGCCGCCACCGTCCGCGCGACGCCGGTCTCACCCGGCTGGCGTTCCACGACGGACTCACCGGCCTCCCCAACCGGATGACGTTGATGGGCGAGCTGACCGCTGAGCTCGGCGACCACGAGCCGCTCACCCTGCTCGTGCTCGACATCGACCGCTTCAAGGAGGTCAACGCCTCGCTCGGCCACAGCGCCGCCGACGGCGTGCTGCTCGGGGTGGCCGGGCGCCTGCAGGGCCTGCTGGAGGGCTCCGAGCGGCTCTACCGCCTCGACGGCGACCGCTTCGCGATGCTCGTCCATGGCCAGGACCCGGCGCTCGTGGGCGACCTGCGGCGCCGCACGGCCGACGCGCTGGAGGAGCCGATCGTCGTCGACCAGGGTCCGTTCGTCATCACCGTCACCGGCGGGGCGGCGATGGCCTACCCCGGCGCCACCGCGGACAGCATGCTGCGCGACGCGTCCCGGGCGCTCGACCACGCCAAGACAACCCACCGGTCCAGCTTCGAGGTCTTCGACGAGCGGCTGCGGCGCTCGGAGGACCGCCGGCTCGCCCTCCAGGACAAGCTGCGGGAAGCGCTCGAGCAGGACGTCCTCGAGCTCGTGTACCAGCCCATCGTCCACCTCGGCACCGACCACGTCGCCGGGTTCGAGGCGCTGCTGCGCTGGACCGACCCCGAGCTGGGCGCGGTGAGCCCCTCCGAGATCATCCCCGTCGCGGAGGAATCCGGGCTGATCCTCCCGCTGGGCCGATGGGTGTTCGAGCGCGCCACGAAGCAGCTGCGGGGCTGCTGGGACCGGATGGGGCACGAGGAGCTCTACATCGCGGTGAACCTGTCGGCCCGTCAGCTCGGCGACCCGACGCTCGCCGACTTCGTGGCCGAGGTCATCGAGCGCAACGGGGTGAAACCCCACGGGTTGCACCTCGAGGTGACCGAGAGCGTCTTCCTCGACCTGAAGAGCGCGGCGGTGGACCTGCTCCGGGACATGCGGAGCCGGGGCAGCCGCATCGCCATCGACGACTTCGGCACCGGCTACAGCTCGCTCAGCTACCTGAAGCACCTCCCCGCCGACGTCCTGAAGATCGACCGCTCGTTCGTGGACGGCGTCGCCGACGACGGGGTCGACCGGTCCATCGTGCAGTCGATCATCGCCCTCGCCCGCTCCCTCGACCTGCTCGTGCTGGCCGAAGGGGTCGAAGACGAGGGACAGCTCGACGCCCTCCGAGAGCTCGGCTGCGACCTGGGACAGGGCTTCCACTGGTGCCCCGGGCTGCCCCAGGACGACGCCTGCGCCTGGCTCCACCGCTACGAAGGCCTCGAGTACCACCACTGAGCCACCGCTGAGCCACCCCGAGCCCGCGTGCGGTCCCGAACACCTGTTCGGGTACGATGGGAGCGTGGCAGCTCCGACCGTCGCCTGGCAGGCGTCGCTCTTCGCCCTCGGCGAGCCGGCGGTGCGGTCGCACGCGCCGACCGAGCGGATCCAGCTCGACGAGCGGTCGTGGATCGACGTCACCCGGGGGTTCCTCGACGGCGCCGACGAGGTGTGCGCCGAGCTGATCGCCACCGTCGCCTGGCGTCAGCACCGCCGGCGCATGTTCGACCGGGTGCTCGACGACCCCCGCCTGGCCCGCTGGTACGGCGTCGATGACGCACCGCCGCACCCCGTCCTCGCCGAGGTGCGCACCGAGCTGGGCCGCCGCTACCGGCGGCCCTTCGGTGGGCCCGGTCTGAACCACTACCGCGATGGGCGCGACAGCGTCGCCTTCCACCGCGACCGGGAGCTGCGCGAGCTCGACGAGGCGCTGGTGGCGGTGCTCACCCTCGGCGCCCGCCGGCCGTTCCTCGTCCGCCCCCACAGAGGCGGCCGGTCGATCGACGTGGCCCCCGGCTCCGGCGACCTGCTGGTGATGGGCGGCCGCTGCCAGCTCGACTGGGAGCACGGCGTCCCGAAGGTGGCGCAGGCCGGCGCCCGGGTGTCGGTGTCGTGGCGGTGGAGCCGTCGGCACGGGGCCCACACCACCGACCCCGGTCGGGACACGTCGGTGGTCGCCGTGGTCGAGCGGACCACCACCGGCACGCCCCGACCCGCCTGATGGTCAGGAGGTGTCGGTCGTCCACCCGTCGAAGTTCCAGGTGCGCACCGCGGCCACCATCAGGACCACCTGGGCGGCCACCACGAGGGCGACCGGCGCCCACGAAGGGATCCTGGCCGCGAGGGGCCGGCCCCGGGGCTGGGTGACGAGGGTGCGCGGGGCCCACCCCATGACGGCGATGGCGAAGAACGGGGCCACGTACCGCGGGACCTGCAGGCCCATGTAGGTGCCCTCGACCGTGTCGTCGAAGTAGAGGTAGCTCGACGTGTAGAGGGCCAGGATCATCGCCGCGGCCAGCACCGCCCAGATGGCCCGGGCCCCCCGTCGCAGCCCGACCAGGTCGTCGCGGTCCAACAGCACCGCCGCCACGACGACGGCGATCACGAACGCCCAGCTCACCCACGACGGCAGGGTGACCTCCACGTAGCCCACGTGGCGGACCCAGCGCTGGACGGTCTTGTCGAGGTGCCCGAACCAGTCGTCGAGGACGCGGCCGAGGAAGCCGAACGGGTCGGACAGCAGCCGCTCCTGCTGCACGTCGGGCTGGTAGGTGATGCTGCCTCCCATGCCCTCGGTGACGGCCTTGTAGCTGCCGGAGCTGTTGATCAGCGCGTACACCGCGCCCACCAGCAGGGCCAGCACCGCCCCCAGGCCCGCCATGCGCAGACGGATGTCGCGCCAGGCCGTGAGCACGAGGGCAGGGAAGGCGGCGAGCACCAGGAAGTACGGCGGCTTGGTGGCCACCAGCAGGAGCCCGGCGGCGAGCACCATGACGAACGTGCCCCTCGGCGTGGCGGTCCACGCCGAGAGCCGGGCGACGGCGCCAGCCCAGGCCCGGGGGGCAGGGGCCGGGGCGCCCTCCGGACCGGAGTCGACGATCGTCGGAGGGGCGAACCGCTCCCCGGCGGTGCTGGTCAGCGCGGCGAGGGCGCGCTCCTGCGAGTCCTCCGGCTCGGAGGCAGGCGGCACGGGTGGCACCGGCGGTGCGGGCGGACGCCAGACCCGGGTCCACACCGCCACCACCAGGAGGAACGCCGAGATGGTCAGCGCGTCAGGGGTCACCGACGCGGCGATGCCCAGGTTCATGGGGAAGACGGCGGCGAGGGCGAGGGTCCACCGGAACGCCGTGGCGACCCGCAGCGCGAGCCATGCGACCGCCAGGTAGGTGAGGAGGTTCCCGATCCGGCCGGCCCAGAGCACCTTCACCCCGACCCATCCCAGCGAGTCGGGGATCGCCATGGCGGCGGCCGGCGGACCGTAGGCCAACGGGGTGGCGGCGAGGGTGGGCTGCGTGTCGACCACCCAGGTCTGCGACCAGTCCGGCCGGGACCGGTCGAGCACCGACACGGTGTCGTGGTCGAAGGGCACGGCGTACCAGAGCCTGATGGCGACCTCACCCTGGTCACGTCGGTAGGACTCCGGGATCGGTGACCCGATCACGCCGTCGACCTCGTCGGGCACGAGTCGGCCGTGGGCCATCTCCAGGGCGCGGGCGAAGTGGGTCGCTTCGTCGGCCCCGCCGGCCCACGGCGGATAGAGCAGCGCGAAGAGAAGGCCGACGGCGAGGCCGACGGCGAGCAGCAGCCGCTCCGGCCCCCGCCCGCAGCTTCCCCCTCGTGTGTCCCCCCTCGACATCACGTCAGCGCCGTGCCCTAGACGACCGCATCGTCGACGAGGCGCTCCCAGTAGGCCGTTGCGGCCGCCGCCCACTCACGGCGACGTCGCTGGAACAGCGCGCCCGAACGGTCGCCCGGCCAGTCCTCCGGCAGGAGCTCCCGCGGCAGCGCGGGATCGACGCTGAGGAGGTGGCGCCACTCGTGCGAGAGCCTCGTGGCCAGGTTGAAGGCCTCGCGGTCGTCCTCGGGCTCGACCCCTTCGAAGGTGGCGAGGAAGGCCTCGTGAGCCGCGGCGGCGGTGTCGAGGTCCCACGCCATGGCCACCACCTCGGCCGGGGTCTCGGCGCCGTCCACGGTCTCGCTGTCGAACACCAGCAGGGGCCCGGTGACCTCGATGCGCTCGAGCATGGCCTCGAGGCCGGTGCGGGCGCGGCGGTCGGCGGCGATCCAGACGTTGGGGCCGAGGGTGCCGAAGCCCTCGAAGTCGAGCCGGGTGGCGAGCCGCTCGCGGGTGACCCGGTCGGGGCTCGGGCCGGTGAGGACGACGAGGAGGAAGCGCCCGTCCCACGGGTCGCGCAGCAGCGACCGGGAGAACCGGTCGAGGGCAGAGTCGAGCAGCCGGCGGCCGGTGGGGGTGACCCGCCACCGGGTGTAGCGGCCGACCGATTCGCCCTCCAGCCATCCGTCGGACGCCGTCCGGTTGATGGCCTGGCGGGCGGCACGGGACTCCACCCCGAGGGCTTCGAGGGCGCCGACCAGGGTTGCGTTCCACACCGGCTCGACCGCGGGCGGCACCCACTGGCCGATGACGGAGATCAGAAGGGCCCGGGCGCTCGGCCCACCGTCGGCTCGGCGCCGCGTGGCGGTGACGACGATGCCGGGGCCGGTGCTCACGTCGGCCGATCGTAGGCGGGGCGGTCGGCGGGGCCCGACTTCCGCTCGGCCTGCGGGGCCCGAGCCGGGCGCCGGTGGACGGCCACCGCGTAGTCGGGCTCGGGGCCCAGGGCTTCGCCGTCCCACGTCGCGACGCGGTCCTCGAGCTCCAGCCCGGCCTCGGCACACCACGCGTCGTACTCCCCGATCGTCGGCCACCCCGGCCGCAGCTGGCAGCCGGACACGAGGCGACCGCCCTCGGCCACGTGCACGGCCGCCCGGGCCACCGCGGCGGGACGGTCGGACGGGGCGACGAAGCCGAGGACGTTGCCGGCCATCACCACGACGTCGAAGGTGCGGCCCAGGTCGAGGTGGGCGAGATCGCCGAGCACCCACGTCAGCTCGGGGGCCTTGGCCCGGGCGCGGTCCAGCAGGTCGGGGTCGAGGTCCACACCCACGACGTCGATGCCGCGCCGGGCCAGCTCGATGGCCACCCGACCGGTGCCGCACCCGGCGTCGAGCACGTGGGACGGCCGGAACCGGCACACCAGGTCGGCCTCGCCGTGGGGGTTCTCGCCCCGCTCGGCCATCTGGGCCCAGCGGCGGTCGTAGCCGTCGAGGTCGACGCGCTGGCGCCAGGCCGCCCACTCGGGGGTGACGGTCGGTTCGGGGTCGTTCACGGCAGGTCGCTCCGGACGGTGGGATCAGGCGAAGGCATCGTCGTCGATGCGGTCGACCAGTCCCCAGTCGAGCGCGGTCGTGGCGTCGATGGGACGGCCGGCGAGGGCGAGGTGGGCCGTCCGGTGGCGCCCGACGCGGCGAGGGATCGAGGCCGTCCCGCCGGCGCCCGGCACCAGGCCCATCGCCACCTCGGGGAGGAGGAAGGTGGCGTCGGAGCGGGCCACCACCTCCCTCGCGAAGGCGGGCAGCTCGACGCCGGCACCGACGCAGGTGCCGTGGACGTGGGCCCGCACCCTCGGGGCGAGGCGGGCGAGGTGCACGCCGGCGTTGCGGGTGGTGCGGACCACGTGGGCCGCGGCCGGGTCGGCGGCGGTGCCGAACTCGTCGAGGTCGCCGCCGCTGCAGAACGCGGGCCCGGCGCCGCGCAGCTCGACGGCCCGGACCGACTCGTCGACGTGGGCCAGGTGGAGGGCTGCCACCAGCTCGTCGCGCATGCGCGTGCCGTAGGCGTTGCGGACCTCGGGTCGATCGAGGGTGACCGTGAGGACGTCGTCGTGGCGCTCGACCTGCACCACCGGCCGGTCCGGCCGGGGCTTTCGGGGCCGGGCCGCTCGGGCCGCGAGCCACGCCCGGTGCTGCTCGCCGGCCTGGAGGAGGCTGTAGACCCACGACTCGGCCACGACCGCTTCGGCGGCGGCCAGGGGCTCGCCGAGGCGCAGCAGCTGGGCGAGCGCCACCGCCGGGCCGGGTGACCGCTCCGCCGCCTCGGCCAGCCGGGCCAGCTCGACGTCGACCCCGTCGGGGCAGGCGACCCAGGGGCGGGGCGCCGCGGGGCCGTCGCACAGGAGGATGTCGAGACCGACGCCCGCACCGGGAGGGGGGCCGCCCCCTCGGGCCACGCCGACCAGCACCACCGGCGACTCACGCAGGATCGCCGCCAGACGGTCGAGGACCAGCTCGGCCGCCGGGTCGCCGTCGACCTCCACCGCCAGCAGCGGCCGGCCGGCGAGGGCGCCCACGGCGAGGTCGTCGAGCCCGTCGCCGACCAGGGCGAGGGCGTCTGCAGCGGTGAGGACGTCGGTCATCGGTGCACCAGCCTGCCCGCCGCCCACGTGGCGCGCACCCGCTCGACCGAGGGGGCGGCGAGCACGTCGGCGAGCGGGCCGTCGAGCAGGCACAGGTCGGCGGGCGCCCCGGGCCGGATCCGCCGGGGAGGGCCGCCCGGGTCGGACGGGTCGGCGAGGTACCAGCCGAGCGCGGTGCGGGCGTCGACGGCCTCGTCGGGGCCGACGGTGGCGCCGCCGCGGGTGCGGCGGGTGGACGCGGCCGAGATGCCGGCCCAGGGGTCGGCGGTGGTGACGGGGGCGTCGCTGCCCACCCCCACCCGCACGCCGTGGGCCAGCAGGGAGGCGTGGCGGTGGAGGTGGGGCAGGTCGTGGTCCTCGACGGTGGCGAGGTGGTGGTCGCCCCGCTCGGTGACCAGGGACGGCTGGGCCACGACGGTGACCCCGCTGGTCGCCAGGACCGGATCGAGCTCCGGGGGCAGCACCGAGCCGTGCTCGATGCGGTCGCCCGGCAGGGCGCCGGCCTCGGCCAGCGCGGCGACGGCGACGACGTTCTCGGCCCGGGTCACGGCGTGGATCGCCACCGGCCGGCCGGCCCGGTGGTGACGGACGATGGCCGCGGCGAGGGCGGACGGGTCGAGACCGAGGGACTCGTCGGCCAGGAGCTTGGCCGGCCCCACCCGGGCCCACCCGCCGTCGACCTCCCCCGGCTCCACGCCGAGGAGCACCACCCGCTGGGGCAGCTCACCGCTCGTCACCGCCCGCCGCAGCCGCTCGAGCCGCTCGGCCCCGAGGGCGTAGGTGGCGTCGGTGACACCGGTGACGCCGGCCGCGGCGAGGCACCTCCCGGTGACCGCCAGGTCGATCGGCGACGGCGGCACCCGCTCTCCCAGCCACCCGTCGAGGCGGAGCAGCCAGCCGGTGGGGGTGCCGTCGGATCCCAGCTCGACCCCCTTCGGGTGATGGGGTGCCACGGTGCCGTCCTCGGTGAGCAGGCCCACCGCCCGGAGGGCGGGCGTCGACAGCACCCAGCCCAGCCCGCTGCGGTGCTGGACCCGCACGGCGACCCCGGGGGCCACCGCGTCGAGCCGCCGGCGGTCCATCGGCCCGTGGCGGTGCTCGTCGTACCCCGACGCCCGCACCCACCGGACGCCTCCTCCCGCGATCCCTCCTCCCGCGACCCCTCCCCTTCCGGAAACGGTGCGCTTTTCGCGCGCTGGGACGCGCATGGAGCGCACCGTTTCGTCGGGGGGTGGGGAGTTGGGTCCGGAAGAGGTGGGTCCGAAGGTGGTGGACGGCGACGACGGGGCGGCGGCGCGGAGGGCGGCGTCGACGGCGGCCGGGGTGGGCAGGCCGTCGAGGTCGAGGCCGGCGGCCCGGGCGGCCATGGCCAACAGGTGGACGTGGTGGTCGTGGAGGCCGGGCAGCAGGGCCGCGCCCTCGCCGTCGACCACCTCGACGTCGCCACGGGGCGCGAGATCGAGGCCGACGTCGGTGACGACGCCGCCCTCCACGAGCACGTCCACCGGAAGATCGTGGCCGTCGACCTCCACCGATCGCACCAGGATGGCGGGGCCGGCCGCGGGACCGGCGTCCCGAGGTGCAGGCTCGGAGCTCATCGCGTCACCACGCCAGCTCGGCGCCGAGGGCGGCCGCCCGGGCCACCTCGCGCAACGCCACGTCGAGGAGCACCCCACCGCCGTCGCGCACGGCGCGGGCGACCACCGCAGCCGCCACCATGCCGGTGAGGGGGTCGGCGACGGCGTCGCCGACGAAGGCCGGGGTCCCGTCGGCGCCCCACGTCACCAGACCCCCGGCCGAGGCGCAGTCGTCGCCGAAGCCGACCCGGTCGCGCCACGGACCGGTGCGTCCGTAGGCGGTGATGGACACCCACACGGCGCCCGGGCGCGCCGCCACCACCTCGTCGGGTTCGATCCCGAGTCGGGCCAGGGCCCGAGGGCGGGACCCCTCGATGACCACGTCGGCGTCGGCCAGCACCCGACGCAGCTCGGCCCGCCCGGCGTCGGTCTCGAACGGGATGGCCCGCTCCTCCTGACCGGCGTGGAGTCGCTCGTACAACTCCCGGTTGCCGAAGCGGGCCCCGTCGGGCCGGGTGGTCGACTCCACCTTCACCACCCGGGCCCCGGCCCGACCGAGGAGGCGGGCGCACGTCGGTCCGGCCCAGAGCGAGGAGAGGTCGACCACGGTCATGCCCTCCAACCCCCGACCGACGGGTGCCGGCGGCGCCACCTGGCGGCGCACGGGGGCCCGGGCCGGGTCGAGCGTCCCCCGGGCCTCCAGCTGCTCGTCGCCCGCGGTGAGCCGGGCCCGGTCGGCCACGACCGCCACCGCCAGGCCCAGCTCCTGTCCGGCGGCGACGGCCTCCTCGGCGTCCCGCGGCCGCAGGGCGTCAGCGACCGCCGCCCACGGGACCCGGTCGTCGTCCGGTGCCGGCGGGTCGAGGCCCAGCCAGGCGGGCAGCAGGTCGAGGTCGTCGACCCGAGGCAGGCTCACCGCCATCCACCCGTCGGCGGCCGGCAGCAACCGCCCCGCCCCGCCGGCGGTGACGGTCCCCTGCGGCACCCAGCGGGTGAGCTCCGAGCGCTCCCGCACCAGGTCGACCGCGTCCGTCCAGGCGAGCTCCGGCTCCCGGGGCGCGCCGACGGCGTCGCCGAGGGCGACGAGGGCGGCCCCGCCGAGCGGGCCGGCCGCCTCCCAGCGCGGGTCGGTGCTCAGCGCCCCTCCCGCATCCGGCGCCGCTGGCGCTCGAGCAGCTCGGCGAACGCCGGCTGTTCGAACGACCACAGCTGCGGGCCGAGCTCCAGGTCGACGGCCTGGGCGGAGGTCGTCACGCCGTCGGTGGCCTGCACGGTGGCCCTCATGCGGCGGACCAGCTCGGGGGGAGCGGCCGCGGCCCGGCCGGCGAGAGCGCGGGCGGCGGCCACGAGCTCGTCGTCGGCGACGCATCTCCAGGCCAGGCCGATCTCGGCCGCCCGACGGCCGTCGACGACCTCCCCGAACACGACGAGGGCCATGGTGGCCTGCAGGTCGGTGAGGCACCGCAGGCGCCACGTGTTGCCGCCGCCGGGGTGGAGCCCGATCTGGAGGAACCGGGTGTCGAACCGGGCCGACTCGCCGGCGAGGATGACGTCGCAGGCCAGCGCCATGTTCAGACCCGCCCCCACCGCCGCGCCGTTCACCGCGGCCACGGTCGGCAGCGGGAAGTCGGCGAGCCGCAGGAAGCCGGCGTAGATGCCCCGGAGGGTCTCCTCGTCGCGGCAGGCGGCCAGGTCGTCGAGATCGGCCCCGGCGCAGAAGGCGCGTCCGGCGCCCGTCACCACCACGGCACCCACGTCGTCGCGCGCCTCCAGCCCGTCGAGCGCCTCCATCAGGCCGGCGTTGAGCGTCCTGGAGATGGTGTTGGCCCGCTCCGGGTCGTGCAGGGTGAGCAGGGCCACCCGGTCGACGACGTCGAGCTGGATCAGGTCGGACATGGACGGCTCCGGTGCCGGTGGGTCATGGGCTCAGCGGGGAAGGCCGAGGATGCGCTCGGCCACGATGTTGCGCAGCACGTTCGAGGTGCCCCCCATGATCGTGTAGGCCGGGGCGTAGACGAGCCCGGCAGCGAGGTCTCCCCCCAGCATCGCCTCTGCGCCGGCGACGCGCGCCACCAAGGCGGCGACCCGCTGCTCGTACTCGGTGCACAGGCACTTGGTGGCGGCGCTGAAGCCGGCCGGCGCCTGGCCCAGCACCCCTCGGATCACCATCAGCCGGCCCAGCCGGTACCCCGTCTCGAGGGCGGCCACCTCCTGGCGCACGACCGGGTCGTCCCCGTCGATGCGCTCGAGGGCCCACCGGAGGAGCCGCCGGTTGGAGACGAGGCGGTCGATCCCACCCCGCTCGTGCTCCAGCTGGCGCATGGTCTGGGAGAAGGCGGCCCCCTCGACGCCCACCAGGTTCCCCGCCGGCACCCGCACGCCGTCGAACCACACCTCGTTGAAGTGACGGGCACCGGTGAGGTCGCGGATCGGTCGCACCTCCACCCCGGGGGCGTCCATCGGCACGATCAGCTCGGAGATGCCGAGGTGGGGCCGGCCCGGTACCGAGTCGGTGCGGCAGATCAGGTAGCAGTGGTCGGCCCGGTCGGCGAACGAGGTCCAGATCTTGTGCCCGTCGATCACCCAGTCGTCGCCGTCCCGCACCGCCCGGGTCGACAGCGACGCCAGGTCGGAGCCGCTGTCGGGCTCGCTCATGCCGATGCACCACGTGCTCTCCCCGGCTCGCATGGCCGGCAGGTGGCGGGCCTGCTGCTCGGTGGAGCCGAAGGCGATGAGGGTGGGGCCGATCTGACGGTCGGCGAACCACGAGGCGGCCACCGGGGCGCCGGCCGAGATCAGCGCCTCGGTGACGAGCAGCCGCTCGATCGGTGGGCGCCCACCGCCCCCGTGCTCGACGGGCCAGGACATCCCCAGCCACCCGCGCGCGCCGAGCTCCCGGGAGAAGGCGCGGGAGAACCCGCAGATCCACGAGTCGTGCTCCGCGCCGTGGCGGGCGACGGCGTCGGCCGCGACCTCCTCCGCCTCGGCCTGGAGCCGGAGGAGGTCGTCGTCGAGGGCGAGGTCCATGGTTCCCCGCCGACCCGGTGGGTCAGCTCGTGAGGTCGGCGACGACCTCGCGGCGCAGGAGCTTGCCCGTGGGGGTGCGGGGCAGCTCGGCGCGGAACTCGATGATCTCCGGGGTCTTGGAGCCCCGCAGGTGCTCTCGGCAGTAGGCCCGCAGGTCCTCGGCGGTGAGCGAGGCGCCCTCGGCGAGCACCACCGCGGCGGCGATCTGCTGGCCCCACTCGTCGTCGGGCACACCGACCACGACGGCGTCGACCACCAGGTCGTGGCGGACCAGGACGTCCTCGATCTCGGCGGGGGCGATGTTCTCGCCGCCACGGATGATCGTGTCGTCGGCCCGCCCCTCGATGAAGAGGTAGCCCTCCTCGTCGATCCAGCCGCGGTCCTTGGTGGGGAACCAACCCTGGTCGTCGACGACCGAACCCTGGTCGTACTCGCCGGAGATCTGCTCGCCCCGCAGGTACACCAGGCCGGGCTCACCAACCGGGAGGGGCTGGTCGAGCTCGTCGCGGACCTCGACCTCGATGCCGGGCAGCACCTTGCCCACCGACCCGAGCCGAACCTTGGCGACGGGGTCGCCGGCGAACGCGGCGGCGTGGTCCTCAGGGCCGAGCAGGGCGATGGTGGAGGAGGTCTCGGTGAGCCCGTAGGCGTTCACGAACCCGGTGCACTCGAACAGCTCCAGGGCCCGCTCCAGGACCGGCAGCGGCATGCGCGCCCCGCCGTAGGACAGGGTGCGCAGGGTCGGCACGTCGGCCGGCTTGCCATCCAGGTGGGCGACCACCCGAGCAAGCATCGTCGGCACCACCATCGCCTGGGTGACGCCCTCGCGGCGGATGGTGTCGAGCCACACCTGGGCGTCGAACGCGTCGAGGTAGACGATCCGGCGACCGGCGTAGAGGTTCGACAGCAGGTTCGCCATGCCGGCGATGTGGTACGGCGGCACCGTCACCAACGCGGCGTCCGCAGGGTCGGCGGCGGCGAACTCCACCGTGCCGATCACGTAGGCGGTGAGGTGCCGGTGACGCAGCAGCGCCGCCTTCGGGGTGCCCGACGTACCCGACGTGTACAGCACCACAGCCACGTCGTCGGGGTCGACGAACGGGGGCAGCTCCACCTCACCGGAGGCGGCGAACGACTCGTCGACCAGCAGGCGACGGTCGACGGTCGAAGCCGGATCGGCACCGGCCACGCTGCCGTTCTCGGCCACCACCATGGCCCCCGAGTTGGCCTGCACCAGCGGGGCCAGCTGCTCGTCGCCGAGCCGGTAGTTCAGGGGGATGAACGGCACGCCGGCGTAGGCGGCGGCGAACAGGGCGATCGGGAAGCTGGCGTCGTTGGTGCCGCAGTAGACGAGCCCCTCGGCACCCTCCTCCACCAGCTTGGCGGCCACCCGGCGCGCAGCCGCGTCGAGCCCCGCGTAGGTGAGGCTGACGTCGCCCGACACGACCGCCACGCGGTCGTCCAGGGTCGACGCCGCCATCTCCAGCAGCAGCGAGAGGTTCACGACCGGCTCAGTCCGACGACGGGAGCGGCTTGGCGCCCTTCACCGGGACCTCACGGCCGTCGGCGGCGAGCGCACCGGGACCGGGCTTGGCGCACAGCACCTCGAGACCGGACTCCTCATCCGCGTAGCGCTTGCCCACCAGGGTGCCCTCACCCGACGCGTCGGCGTGGCCACCACCCGGGCGATCCGCTGCGGCGTCGACGACCTCGACACCGCCACAGGTCAACACCACCGGCGAGGACGGCGGACGGACCACCACCAGCTCCACCGTGCACTCCGGGCAGGCGAGGCGGCTGCCGGCCTTGATCTCCATCTTTCCCCCTTCACGGCGGCCACCCTCTGGCCGCGCTCGGACCCGAGAAGGGTACGCGCCCGGCCGAGGCGCGCCCAACTCCCCTCCCCGACCACCGTCTCCACCACCGTGGCTCACGTCGTCAGGACATGCCGGATCAGGTGAGCCAGGGTGGAAGCCACGCCGTCCGGGGGCTGCCTGTGCCACGATCGCCCCTCGGAGACCGGGGTGATCGGCGCCCCGGGAGCGAACGAGAGGTGGGGACATGGGGAACGTGGTCGAGGGCCGCTTCGACGGCAAGGTCGCGCTGATCACCGGCGCGGGGTCGGGCATCGGTCGTGCCACCGCCATCCGCCTGGCCGCCGAGGGCGCCCGCGTGTTCGCGCACGACGTGAACGCGGAGGGCCTGGCCGAGACGGTCTCCACCATCACCGGCGCCGGCGGCACCGCCGAGTCCCGCGCCGGCGACGTCACCCGGCGCAGCGAGTGCGTCGACACCGTGGCCGCCGCCGTCGCCGCCTTCGGCCAGCTCGACGTGCTCGGCAACGTGGCTGGCATCGCCAAGAGCGTGCACGTCACCGACATGAGCGAGGACGACTACCTCCGCATGGTGGGCGTGAACATGAACGCCCCCTTCTACTTCTGCCAGGCCGCCATCCCCCACCTGCTCGAGACCGGCGGCAACATCGTCAACATCGCCTCCAACGCCGGCCTCATGGGCCAGGCCTACACCGTCGCGTACTGCATGACGAAGGGCGCGATCGTGCAGATGACCCGGTCCCTCGCCATGGAGTTCGCCAAGGCGAACATCCGGGTGAACGCCATCGCCCCCGGCGGCGTGAACACCGCGCTGTCCACCAACTTCTCGATCCCGGAGGACATCGACTTCACCCTCATGCAGCCCTACATGGGCTTCCGGGGCATGGCCGAGGCGGACGAGATCGCCGGCCTGTTCAGCTACCTCGCCTCCGAGGAGGCGAAGAGCGTGCACGGGGCCACCCTGTCGATCGACAACGGTCTGACCGCGGGCTGACGGCTCCCTGATCCATCCGAGGTGGCGGGGTCCGGGCCCCGGGCCGTCGGAACCCGACCAGCTCGGCGCCCGTCCGGGTCGGGCCGTCAGGTGCGGGAGCCGGGCTCGGCGTCGAGGGAGCCCTCGGCCCGGCCGTGGCCACCACCCTCCGCCGGATCGAGCAGGCCCCGCTCCTCCGCGGTGTCGCGCTCGAGCACGCCTTCGGCCTCGGCGTAGGTGAGCGACGCCAGTCCGTCGAGGGGGCCCTCGATCCCCTCGCGCACGTCGCGGGCCCGGGCGGGCAGGAACGCGAACACGGTGGCCGCCCCGACCAGGATGGCGGCGATGCCCACCATCAGCGACGTGCTCATGCCGTCGACGAACTGCGCCTTCGCCGCGTAGATGAGGTCGGCGCTGAGCTGGCCGGGCAGCTCGGCCGCCACCTCGACGGCCCCCGCGAGCGAGTCCCGGGCGGTGGCGATGGCGTCGGCGGGGAGGCCGGCGTCACGGAACGCGTCGGTGACCCCCGGCCGGAAGACGCTGGAGAAGACCGAGCCGATGATGGCCACGCCGAGCGCGCCGCCCATCTGCCGGGTGGTGTCGTTCATGGCCGAGCCCACGCCGGCCTTCGAGGGCGGGAGCGAGCCCATGATCGACTCGGTGGCGGGGGCCATGGCCAGGCCCATGCCGACGCCCATCAGCACCAGACCGACGAGCATCCGCGGGTAGCCGTCGGTGACGGGCACGGTGGAGATGGTGAACAGGGCGGCGGCCACGATCAGCAGGCCGGTGCCGACCACCACCTTGGTGCCGATGCGCTCCACCACACGCGGGGCCATGGGCGCCACCGCGAGCATGACGACGGCCATCGGCATGCCCCGGAAGCCGGCTTCGAGGGCGCTGTAGCCGAGCACCAGCTGCAGGTACTGGGTGCCGATGAACCCCTGGCCGTACATGGCGAACGACACCAGGGTGACGGCCACGTTGGCCGCGGTGAACCGCCGGTTCTTGAAGAACCGCATGTCGAGCATCGGGTGCGGGCACACCAGCTCCCACACCACGAACCCCACCAGCACCACGACGCCGACGAGGAGGGGCACGATCACAGCCGGCTCACCCCAGCCCTTGGTGGGCGCCTCGATGATCGCCCACAGGAGGGCGACCAGTCCGACGATGGAGAGCAGGGCCCCGATCGGGTCGAGCCGGGAGCCGTGGGCGTCCTTCGACTCGGGCAGCACGTACACCGCGCCGATCAGGACGACGACGATCACGGGGACGTTCACGAAGAACACCGAGCCCCAGGAGAAGTGCGCCAGCAGGAAGCCGCCGAGCACCGGTCCGAGGGCGCTGGAGCCGCCGGCCACCGCGGCCCAGACGCCGATCGCCCGGCCCCGCTCCTTCGGGTCGCGGAAGATGTTGGTCAGCAGGGAGAGCGTCGCCGGCATGATCATGGCGGCGCCGATGCCCATCGAGGCGCGGGTGAAGATCAGCTGGTTCGGGCTGGTGGCCAGCCCCGACAGCATCGAGCCGGCCCCGAACACCACGACGCCCACCATCAGGGCCCGCTTGCGGCCGAAGCGGTCACCCATGCTGCCGAGGGTGAGGAGCAGGCCGGCGAACACGAGCGTGTAGCCGTCGATGATCCACTGCATCTGGCTGGTGGTGGCGCCGAGGTCGCGGATCAGGTCGGGGATGGCGACGTTCAGGATCGTGTTGTCGAGCGTGATGACGCACAGACCCGTGCAGAGGACCGCCAGGGCCCACCACCGCCGCTCGTGGATCGTCGCCTCGTCCATCCGTCCTCTCCTCCGCGCCGCGCGACCGCGGTGCCGGAGCGAACATAAGCGACCAACGGCCATTTCGAAACACTGACGTTTCGTGACCTGCGCCACGCGCGGGCCGAGGGGGCCGGTCCGCCCGCCTCCAGCCCGTCGGAGCGGCCCGGCCCCGGGGCTACGATCCCCGCACGCCCGTCGCTGACGCCTGGGGAGGCACACCGTGGAGAGGCTCGCGATCGATCTGCTGGCACCGGAGCTCTACGCCGGCGACCCGTACCCCGTCTACGCGTGGATGCGGAAGAACGAGCCGGCGTACTGGGACGAGGTGAACGAGCTCTGGGGCATCTCGCGCTACGACGACATCGTCCGGATCGAGAAGGACAAGGAGACCTTCATCAACTCGGACCGGGAGAAGGGTGGCTACCGGCCGAACCTCCCCGCCGATCCGGCGATCATCGGCCTCGACGACCCGATGCACCACAAGCGCCGCAACCTGGTGTCGCGCCGCTTCACGCCGCGCGCCGCCTCGGCCTGGGAGGACGACATCCGGGCCAAGGTGAACCGGCTGATCGACGGTGCCGTCGCCTCCCAGCAGGCCAACGGGGCGGTGGAGATCGTGAACGAGCTGGCCGCTCCCCTGCCGGCGATGATGATCGGCAAGCTCCTCGGCTTCGACGAGGAGGACTGGCCGAAGCTGAAGCACTGGTCGGAGACCACCATCGCCATGGGTGGCGGACCCCGCTACGCCAACGAGGTCGGCATGACCTCGGCCATCGAGTTCGCCGGCGCCTGCGCCGAGCTGTGGGCGAAGAAGAAGGAGAACCCGGGCGACGACGTGCTGTCGCACTACACGACCGCCGAGATCGACGGCTGCCCGATGGACGAGGCGATGGTGATCTCGGACTCGCTGCTGCTGCTCGACGGCGGCGCGGAGACCACCCGCACGGTGATCGCCCACACCATCCTCAACCTCTTCAAGAACCCCGGTGAGCTGGCCAAGCTGCGGGACGGGGCCGACCTCACCGTGGCGGTCGAGGAGTTCATCCGCTACGTCACCCCGGTGCACAACATGTGCCGCGTCGCCACCGTCGACACCGAGGTGGCGGGGGTGACCATCCCCAAGGGCCACCAGGTCGTGCTGATGTACAGCTCGGCCAACCGCGACGAGGAGCACTTCGAGGACCCGGAGCGCTTCGACGTCACCCGCACGCCCAACAACCACATCGCCTTCGGCTTCGGCACCCACTTCTGCCTCGGCGCCTCGCTCGCCCGCCTCGAGATCAAGATCTTCTTCGAGGAGCTGCTGCGGCGCACGAGCGGGTGGCGCCTCGCCGAGGGCACCGAGCCGGTCTGGATGCCCAACGCCTTCGTGAACGGCATCGAGTCGGCTCAGGTCCAGTTCGACTTCACCGCCTGACCAGGAGCATCCCCCCGATGACCGCCGTCGACCCCACCTCCGTCTCCCTCCCCATCGAGGGCAAGGAGCCCATCTTCCGCCACATGGACGACCCCGACGTCCCGTGGCAGCTGTGCCGCCACCAGCGCAACGCCGACGGCAGCGAGTCCTACGTCCGGGAGAAGTGGTTCTCCTTCAGCCCCGACCCGCAGTACCTGTCGCTCTACGCCGAGTACGACCCGGGGATGATGGTGCGCCGCCACGGCCACTACAGCCCCCACATCGTGTTCATCATCGAAGGCGGGCTGTGGTTCGGCGACCGCTGGTGCCCCGCCGGCACCCACGTGGAGCTCCCCTTCGGCGCCGCCTTCGGTCCCATCCGGGCCGGGGACGAGGGCGCCAAGCTCTTCGAGGTGATGATGGGCGACCCCCGCTCGTGGGGCGACCAGCCCGAGGTGTTCGAGGCCGCCCTGGCCGAGCACGGGGTCACCCCGCTGCCCGACCCGCCGCTCGACTACCCCGACTGGCTCTCGGACCTGCGCCAGAGCTGGGCCGGCGCGGAGACCGGCGAGAACGACGAGGCCTGAGCCTCCACCACCGTCACGAACCGGTCGGGTCCCACGCCGTTGCGGCTGCGCCGGACCCGACCGGCTCGGAGGGCTCCTCGTTCGGGACGCTCAGGGCCAGAGGGGCCCGTCGACGTCCCAGCCCACGGGATCGCCCCAGCGGTTGCGGTACGACACCTCGCGGGCGGGCTGGCGCTTGGCCACGCCCCACTTCCCGGTCGGGTAGCCGAACGACACCGCCCCGGCCATGTACCAGCCGGCGTCCTTCGGCACGCCCAGGATCTCCAGGGTCTGGTCGTTGAAGAAGGCGAGGGCCTGGGTCAGCGACGAGCCGATGCCCTCGGCCCGGGCCGCCAGCTGCGCGCTCCACAGCGCGGGGTAGATCGAGCTGCCCCCGGGGTCGGTGCTGAACCCGAAGAGGTAGAGGGGCACGTCCTCGAAGTGGTCCGCCAGCCACTGGGCCGACTTCTGGACCGCGAGCATGCTCCTCGACTCCGGCTCGTCAGGTGCGGCGAGGGCGGCGTCGATGCGGTCCTTGTAGTAGCCCGACCACAGCCCCGCGATGGCCTGCCGGTAGATCGGGCCGATCGCCGCCTTCACCTCCGGGGAGTCCACCAGGAGGAACCGCCAGTTCTGGGTGTTCCCGCCGCTGGGGGCCCGCACCGCGGCGTCGAGGATCCGCTGCTGGGCCTCGAGGGGGATGGGCTCGGTGGTGACCCGGCGCATGGCGCGGGTCGTGTACAGCGCTTCGCGGACGTCCACGGTCAGGCCTCCTTGGCCGCGGCCCAGGCCGCGTGGGTGTCGACGACGAGTTGCGCCCACTCGGCCCGCTCTGCGGCGTCGAGGCCGGCGAGGGCACGGCCGAAGGCGGCATCGGTGCCGGCTTCGGCGGCCTTCCAGCGGTCCTCCACGGTGGTGGCGTCGGGCAGCGTCTCGGCGTCCCAGCCGAAGATGGGCGCCATGTGCGGCGTGCGGTAGGCCACTGCCTCCTGGCCCGTGAGGCCGGACGACAGCACGGCACCGCCGTGCAGCGCGCCCCGCAGCTCCCGCAGGCCGTTGAGGAGGTACTGGGCACGGGCCTTGGGCCGGTCGGCGGGCGGACCCTCGAGCGACCGCCAGCCGGCGAAGAGCGGCGCTCCCGACGGCGAGGCGTCGGCGACCACTCGTTCGGAGAGCTCGATCAGCCGGTCGAGGCCGTCGACGTCGGGCAGGTGCGCCTCGCCGTAGGCACCGGCGAGGGCGACCCACTCCTGGGCCGACTCGCTCGGTGACAGCGTCCGGCGACCGGCCTCCCACTGGGTGCGGACGTTGTCGGGGTTCCAGAACACGAACGCGGCGGCCACGACGTCGCCGCACACGTCGCCCAGCGCCCCACCCCGACCGAGCACGTAGAAGTCCAGGCCGGAGAAGCCCAGCTCTCCGCCCCGCGCGTAGGTCTGCCCGTCGAGCATGAACGCCCCTCCCACCTGCTCGATGGCGTGGGCGGTCGCGGCGGCGGCCTCGGTCGGTTCCATCCTCATCCCCCTGTGTCGTGGTGCTCGGCGCACCCTACGCCGTCGCCACCCCGACGACGCGACCCCCTCCCCCGAGGCTGGCTCACCCGATTCGGCCCTCGCGGCGAGATGGGCCACCTGTCCGGAGGGGACGGCGTAGGTTCGTGCGATGGCGATGAGCAGGCGGGCGTTCCTCATCGGCGCCGGCGCCACCGCGGGAGTGGTCGTGGTGGGTGCCGTGGGTGGGGTCGTGCTCGTCGACCGCGAGGTCCTCCCCGGCGGGTCGGTGCTCGATGAGGTCCTCGGCCGCTGTGGCACCGCCCTGGCACCGCCTGACGTCGAGCCGGGGCCGGTCCTGCGCGGCACCTTCACCTCAGCTGCCCGCAACGGGGCCGAGACGGGGTGGTCGGTCGTGCTCCCGCCCGGCGCCGCACCGGCCGACGCCCTGCCGGTGTGCCTCTTCCTGCACGGCCGGGGCGGCTCGCACACCGACGCCACTGGTCCGATGGAGCTGCCCCGGTTCCTCGCCGGGGCGGTGCAGGACGGCGTGGCGCCGTTCGCCATCGCGTCCGTCGACGGCGGCGACGCCACCAACTGGCATCGGCGGGCTGACGGCGACGACCCGGCTGCCATGGTCGCCGACGAGCTCCTGCCCCTCCTCGCCGCCCGGGGCCTCGACGTCGGGCGCCTCGGGCTGTGGGGCCTCTCGCTGGGCGGAACCGGTGCCCTCTACCTGGCCACGACGCCGGCGTTCGCACCTCGAGCCGTGGTGGCCTCCAGCCCCGCGCTGTGGCGCGACCCGGGCGAGTGGCAGGCCGGCGCCTACGACGACGAGCAGGACTTCGAGGCCACGAGCGTGTGGAGCCGCCGCGACCGGCTCGAGCGCATCCCGTTGCGCATCGACTGTGGCGCCTCCGACCCGTTCGCACCACGGGTGCGCGAGTTCCGCGACAGCCTCGACCCGACCCCCACCGGGGGGATCGAGCCGGGCTGCCACGACACTCGCTTCTGGAGCCGTCAGACCCCTGACCAGCTGGCGTTCATCGGCGCCGCGCTGGCCCGCTGACCGCGACGGTCAGGCTGCGGCCGGCTCGTACAGGACGATGTCGGAGAGGTCGACCTTGCGGTTCTCGATGCCCTCGAAGCCGTCGCCGCCCACGTAGGAGTCCTCGCCGATGAACAGGCCGTCGGGGCCGATGGGCCACAGCACCGCCATGCGGGCCTCGTAGAGGTAGAAGGCGTCGGGGTCGTCGACCGCCTTGCCCATCGCCTCCAGGGTGCGGCCCGGGTAGGCGATGCGCATCACGCCTTCGGTGAGGATGCACTCGCGGTCGACCACCAGGCGGTCGAGGTCGAAGTGGAGCCGGTGGGCTCCCGACGCGGCGAAGCTCTCGTAGAAGGCCTGCACCGCCGCCTTGCCCTCGAGGTTGATGCCGCTGGGATTGAAGAACTGGTAGAGCGCCTTCTCGGACACCGTGGCCATGAGGTTCTCCATGTCGAGGGAGGCCTCGGCCTGCATGTGCTGGAGCAGCAGCTCGAGGTTGCGGCGCAGCACCGGGTCGGTCTCGCTGGCGAGGCGCTCCTCGACCTTGCGCCACGTCAGGTGCTGGTCGATCACGGGCATGGTGGTGGTCCCCCCTCTGATGGGTGGTGGCCTCGGACGGCGCGGGTGCGCCACCGGGTCCGGTCGTCCCCCCGGACGACCGGACCCAACGCTACGCCGTCAGACCTCCTGGGCCATGCGGTCGAGCAGGTCGGCGTGCGCGGCCCGGGCCGCGGCCCGCCGCTCGACGAGGTGCTCGCTGGGCCAGTCGCCGGGCGCGGCCGAGTAGCTCTTCAGCACGTCGCGGGCGACCGTGATCTTGTGCACCTCGGTGGGGCCGTCGGCGATGCCCATCGTCACCGACGCCATGAGCATGTTGGCGAGCGGCATCTCGTTGGACACGCCCAGGGCGCCGTGGAGCTGCATCGTGCGCAGCACGGCCTCCCGGTACACCCTCGGGGTGGCCACCTTCACCGCCGCGATCTCGCGGCGGGCGGCGCGGCCGCCCTTCTGGTCGACCACCCACGCGGCGTGCAGCACCTGGAGGCGGAAGGCGTGGAGCTCCATCCACGCGTCGGCGATCTTCTCCTGGGTCATCTGCTTCTTGGCCAGCAGCTCGCCCTGGGTGGTGCGGCTGAGCGCCCGCTCGCAGAGCATGTCCAGGCAGCGACCCACCGCCCCCACCGTGCGCATGGCGTGGTGGAGCCGCCCGCCGCCGAGGCGGGTCTGGGCCACGTTGAAGGCCTGGCCCTCGCCGCCGAGCAGGTTCTCGGCCGGCACGCGCACGGAGTTGTAGCGGACGTAGGCGTGGCTGCCGTGGCCCTCGGGCTCCTGGCCCACTCCGACGTTGCGGACCACCTCGATGCCCGGGGTGTCGGTCGGGACGAGGAACATCGACGCCCCCTTGTGAATGGGGACGTCGGGGTCGGTCACGCACATGACCACGATGAAGCTGGCGTAGCGCAACGACGACGAGAACCACTTCTCCCCGTCGATGACCCACTCGTCGCCATCACGGACGGCCCGGCAGCGGAACACGCCCGGGTCGGCACCCCCCTGCGGCTCGGTCATCGAGTAGCAGGAGGAGATGCGCCCGTCGAGCAGCGGCTGGAGATAGCGCTCCTTCTGCTCCGGGGTGCCGTAGTGGGCGATGATCTCGGCGTTGCCGGAGTCGGGTGCCTGGGTGCCGAACACGGTCGGGGCGAACTGCGAGCGCCCGAGGATCTCGTTCATGTAGGCCAGCCGCACCTGCCCGTAGCCCTGACCTCCGAACTCGGGGGTGAGGTGGCAGGACCACAGGCCCTTGTCCTTCACGATCTGCTGGAGGGGCCGGATGGCCTCCTCGTAGAAGATGCCGGCCTTGTTGTAGACGGTCTCCTCGCCGGCGAAGGCGAGGTCGAGCGGTTCGACGTGCTCCTTGACGAACTCCCGGATCCAGTCGAGCTGCTCCTGGAACTCCGGGTCGATGCTGAAGTCGGCCATGACCTCCCCCTCCGAAGATTGTCTAGACGAACGAGGGTAGGCGCTTCCCGGGCCGGGAGCGAGCCGTGACCGAGGCCAGCCGGCGGTCGGCACACGGGCGTCGCCGGTGCGAGGATGGCGGCCCGGGCGCGACGGGCGCCCACGAGGCAGGGGGACGACATGGCCGACGGGACCGACTACGAGCAGCTGGTGCGCGACTTCTGCGCGGCGTGGGCCGCCGCCGACTTCGACAAGGTCGTGAGCTACTTCGCCGAGGACGGCGTGTACCACAACATCCCCGTCGACCCGCTCCAGGGCCACGAGGCCATCCGGGGGATGATCGACGTCTTCACCAACGGGCTCACCGTCGAGGAGTTCAAGATCCTCACCATGCTCTCCGACGGACCGACGGTGATCACCGAACGCGTCGACATCTTCGTGAAGCCGGACGGCTCGAAGGTGGAGCTGCCCGTGATGGGCATCTTCGAGTGGGACGGCGACAAGATCCGCAGCTGGCGGGAGTACTTCGACCTCAACCAGTTCATGAGCCAGGCGATGCCGCCCGCCGAGTGATGCTCGCGTCGGCCGGGTCCCCAGGGCCCGGCCGGCTCAGCCGGCGAGGAAGTCCAGGATGTCCGGGAAGGCCTGCGGGTCCTGGGCGAAGAAGGCGTGACCGCCCTCGTAGAGGCGCAGCTCGGCCCCCGGCACCTGGGAGGCGATGGCCTCGGCGTTGGCCGGCGGGGCGATGCCGTCGTAGCGGCCGGCGGCCACGAGGGTGGGGCAGGTGATCCGGGGCAGGCGGTCCCAGACGTCGTGACCCGTCCGGGCCTGCATCTGCTCGTGCTGGCCCCGCGCCTTCTCACCGTCGTCGCCGGCCGGGGCGAGCGACCGTCGGGCGACCATCTCGGCGAGGCCCTTGTCGTCGGGGTGCTCGGCCAGCCACTCGTCGTCGAAACGGGTGTCGAGGAGCTGGAGGGCGACCTTGCGGGCCTCCTCGGGCGGGAGCTCGGCCAGCGTGTGCAGCGGGTACGACGCCCGCTCCGGCCCACCGGGAGAGGTGCACAGCAGGGCCAGCCGCTCGACGCGGTCGGGCACGGTGACCGCCATCTCCTGGGCCACCATCCCCCCGAAGCTGGTGCCCACCACCCGGCAGCTCTCCCAACCGAGGTGGTCGATCAGGGCGATGCCGTCGGCCGCGTAGTCGGCCATCGTGTAGGGGCCCGGCGGGATCGACGTGCGCCCGAGCCCACGCTGGTCGTGGGCCGCCACGTGCAGCCGGCTGGCGTACACGTCGAGCAGGACCCGGCTCTCCTCCAGGGTCGACATCGAGCCGTTGAAGAAGAGCAGGTTCGGGCCCTCGCCCTGCTCCTCCCAGTAGAGGTCGATGCCGTTCAGGTGGGCGGTCGGCATGGCCGGACGCTAGCGGTCGGGACGACGGCGTGCCCGGAGGATCACACGCTCAGGGCCTCGAGCTTCCGCCAGAGGTACTCCCCCGCCGTCACCGGTTCGGTGAGCACCGGCGGTGCGCCGGTGTCGCACTCCGGGAGGGTGCGGATGACCGCGTCGGGGTTCGGGTGGTGGAAGAAGGCCCACGACGTGCGGGACCGGTCGAGGGCGACGGGCGCCACTCGGTGGCGGGTCGATCGCCACCGGCGGTTCGACCACTCCGACAGGAGGTCCCCCACGTTCACCACGAAGGCGCCGGGGGGCGGGGTGACGTCGATCCAGTCGGCGTCGGGCCCGTCGCCGAGCGCCACCTGGAGGCCGGGGGTGTCGTCGGCCAGCAGCACGGTGATGCTCCCGAAGTCGGTGTGCTCACCGATGCGCATCTGCCCCGGCAGCGGGGCCACGTCGGTGGGCGGGTAGTGCAACGAACGCAGAGCGGTGATGTGCCGGTCGGTGCTGGGGACGAAGTGGTCGGCCGGCAGCCCGAGGGCGGTGGCGAACACCGACATCACAAGGTCGGCCACCCCTTCGAGGGCGAGGTAGTACTCGGTCCAGACCGCTTCGAGCTCCACCGGGGCCTCCGGCCAGTCGTTGGGCTCGAAGTACCGGCCGGCCGCGTGCGAGCGGTGGTACTCGTCGTCGGGCCGACCGACCGGCCCGATGGTGAAGGCCTCGAACAGGTCGGGAGGCGCGGCCCCGTCGGCGCCGCCGTAGGTGCGGTTCAGCGACTCGTTGCCCATGGGCTGGTACCCGCGGTTGGGGTGGCGGGTGGCGGAGACCGAGCGGGCCTTCTCCTCGGCGGGCAGGGCGAAAAAGGCGGCGGTCACCGCCATCAGCCGGTCGATGAGCTCCTGGGGCACCCCGTGGCCGACGATGGAGGCGAAGCCGACCTCCCGGAAGGCGTGGTCCAGCTCGGCGGCCACGGCCGACCGGGCCGTGGCGTCACCGTGGCGGAACGGGGCGAGGTCGACGACCGGGATCTCACGTGCGGTCACGACGTGGGCCCCGTCCAGAACGCCAGCGCGGCCTGGGTGTCCGACACCCGGAACACGTTGCCCTCCGGGTCGAGGTACACCACCTGCCGGGCGTCGTAGTACGTGGTGAACGGGCCCTTCACCACCGTCGCCCCGAGGGCGGTGAAGCGCTCGACCGAGGCGTCGACGGCCGCGGCCGTCCCCAGGTCGAAGGTGACGTGGTTCCCCGTGGCACCTCCTCGCCGGTCCCCGACCTCGAGGAGGTCGAACGCGTCGTCGGCGTGGAACCCGAGGGCCACCCCGCCGGCGACGAGGGCCCGGAAGATCGGGCTCTCGACCTCGGGCACCGGCTCGAAGCCGAACGCCGCGGCGTAGAACTCGGCCAGGGCGAGGTGGTCGCGGCACATGAAGCTGACCACCTGGGCGTGCGGTGGGGTGGCGGGGGCGTCGGGCATGGCCCGAAGCTACGAACCGAGCGTTTCGTCCGGGTTTCGGGATTCAACACTCTGTTGAAACGGGCGACGGCCCTCCCCATGTCGGCGCCACCGTGGGACCATGCCCCCATGGCAGACGAGACCACACCCGAGCGCGACTACTCCCTCTTCGGTGACGACCACATCGCGACGTACCGCGAGACGAACGGAGAGGTCGGCCACATCTGGAACGGTGCGCCGTGCCTCATCCTCACCACCACCCGCAAGAACGGTGAGATCCGGGAGGTGCCGCTCATCTACGGGCGCCATGGCGACGACATCCTGATCGTGCCGTCCAAGGGCGGGGCCCCGGACGCCCCCTACTGGTACAAGGACCTCGTCCGCACCCCCGAGGTCACGGTGCAGATCAAGGACGAGGTGTTCCCCGCGGTGGCCCGCACCGCCAGCCACCGGGAGAAGGCCCCCCTCTGGGCGATCATGACCGAGATCTGGCCCGACTACGACGAGTACCAGTCGAAGACCGTCCGCGAGATCCCCGTCGTCATCCTCGAGCGCATCTGACCCGAGGCGTGACCGGTCGCCGCTGACGGCGGCCGGTCCACCCGGTCAGAACGGCGCCCACTCCGGGTCGCGCTTCTCCCGGAAGGCCTTGCCCGCCTCCGTCATGTTGCCGGTGAAGGTGCCCAGCACCTGGGTGCGGTTCTCCAGCTCCATGGCGGCCCGGAGGCTGGGCGCGTCGAAGTTCGCCCACAGGCCCAGCTTGGTCATGATCACGCCGTACTCGCTGTTGGCGGTGATGCCCGCGGCGATCTCGAGGGCGGCGTCGAGGAGCCGCTCGGGCTCGGTCACCCGGTTGAGCAGCCCGATGCGCAGGGCCTCCTCCGCCGGTACCCGCCGCCCGGTGAGCATGAGCTCGGCCGCCATGGTCGGCCCGACGATGCGGGGCAGCCAGTAGCTGGTGCCGACGTCGCACGACGACAGGCCCACCCGGATGAAGTGCGACGCGAAGTAGGCGTCGGTGCTGGCGACCCGCATGTCGGACGCCAGCGCCAGGGCGAGGCCACCGCCGACCGCCGCCCCGTGCACCGCCGCGATCACGGGCTGGCGCGCCTCGTGCACGGCGAGCATCAGCTCGGCGATGTGGTCCTGGTACTCGTGGATGAAGCCCACCGGGCCGCGCCCCTTGGCCCGCTCGGGCGTCTCGTCGTCGCCGCCCATGTTGGCCCCGGCGCAGAAGCCCCGGCCCCGGCCCTGCAGCACCACGACGCGGGCCTCACGGTCGTCGCGGAGCCCGGCGAACACCGCCTTGAGCTCGGTGATCATGCGCCCGCTCAGGGCGTTGTAGCGCTGCTCGTCGGCCAGTTCGACCAGCAGCACGCCGTCGGCCGGCCGGCTCGTCTCCACCAGTGCCATCGGGTCCCTCCCCTGTCTGCGTGCCGCCACCCTGCCACGAGCCTCGGTGGTGGCGCAGCGGCACGCGCGCCCGGGCGCCAGGGTCAGCAGCTCAGTCCGACCCCGACGCGGGTTCGACGACCGAGCGGTCGACCGACCGGGGCAGGAGGGAGCGGCGCACCACCGAACGCCCGACCACCCGACCTGCCCGCAGCACGGTGCGGCCCTCGCTGGCCCGGGCGATGGCCGAGGTGAGGTCCGCACCCTCCACGCAGAGCAGGTCGGCCCGCAGGCCGACCTCGGGACCCGCCGGCGGGAGCCCGAGGGCGGCTCGTGCCGCGGCCCCGACCGCGTGCCAGGCCTCGACCGGCGTGAGGTGGCCGGCCATCACCAGGAGCGCGGCGGTCTCCAGCGCGTCGGCCCGGCCGACCGCGTTGAAGGCGTCGCGCACGTTGTCGCCACCGGCGGCCACGTCGGCGCCGGCGGACAGGAGAGCCCGGATCGCGGTGAGCCCGCGGGGCACGCCCGACGCCAGGTCCCTGCCCTGGAGGTAGAGGTTGGTCTGGGGCAGGGCGACGACCGACACGCCGGCTTCTGCCACCAGGGCGGCCGTCTCGGCCTGCTGGGCCTCGGGCTGCACACCGAGGCTGACGCAGTGCGAGGCGGTGGCCCGCCCGGGAGTCCACCCTCGCTCGAGGACCTGGCGGCAGAGGTGGACCAGCCCGATGGCTCCGGGGTCGAGGGTCTCGTCGGTGTGGAGGTCGACACCGACGCCCTCGCGGTCGGCGACGTCGAGCACGAGCGCGGTCGCCCCGTCCGGATCGGGATCGACGTGGAGGGCGCCACCGAGCAGGTCGGCGCCGTGGGCCACCGCCTCGGTGAGGATCCGCCGGTGCTCCTCCCCGGTGGCGCCGGTCATGGGCATGCTCGGCATGGCGACCACCTGCACGTCGGCCAGGCCCTGGCGGGCCGCGTCCTCCCGCAGGGCCACCAGCGCCTCGAGCGGCGCCCAGCCGGTGGTGGCGTTCAGGTTCACGTGGGTGCGCACCGCGGTGGTGCCGTGCAGAACCAGGTCCTCGAGCACCGGCCACGCCGTCTCGAGGATCTCGTCGGCCGACCGGTGGGCCAGGCCGGTCGCCCACGTGCGCACCGCGCTCATGAGGTCCCCCGCCGGGTTGGGCGCCAGGTCCCAGGTCCCGGCCTTGTCCAGATGGGCGTGGGGCTCCGCCGGCGCGCCGAGCACCACCATCCCGGTGCAGTCGAGCTCCTCCTCGCCGAGCGCGGGGAGCAGCTCCGGTCCCACCTCGGCGACGGTGCCACCCACCGGATCGACCCGGACGTCGGCCCGGCGCCCGTCGGCCAGCCGGCCCCCGACGAGGAGGGTCACGGCGCCACCCGCCGGGAGCCGAGCGGGTGCCGTGGCACCAGCACCCGGTGGTGGATGTCGTGCGGGTCGACCCTCATGGCCGGTCAGCCTGCCGCGCCGATGTGAGCGACGGGGGTCCGGCAGGTCAACAGCACGTGACGGGCGTGACCGCCGTCGTCAGGTCAGTGACCGCCACCCACGCAGTGCGGGCCCTCGGCCTCCTGGCCGGTGGTGTTGGTGCCGATCGGCGGGCCCTGGATGATGAGGCCGGTGTTCACGGTGAGGACGTCGCCGGAGACCTCCAGGGCGAAGTGGTCCATGCCGCGAGGCGCCGGACCACCCTTCTTCTCCCCCACCTGGTTGTACTGCGACCCGTGGCACGGGCACTCGAACCACTGCGAGGTGGTGCACGACGGCACCCGGCAGCCGAGGTGCGGGCACTTCTGGTACATGGCGATCACCCCGGCCTGGAGGCCGGCCAGCATCGACGCTGGGTAGACCTGCGAGGCCTTCTCCAGGGCGGACGCCGGGTACTCGGTGATCCACATGCGGCCCTCGGCCAGGTACAGGAAGCCATCCGCCGCCTGGATGCTGGCGATCACGTCCGGGATGCTGCCGACCCGGATCTTGGAGCCGAAGCCGCCCTTGGGGGTGGGCCACAGGTAGGCGATCACCGCGGCGCCGAAGCCGGTGACGGCCATGCCCATCACCAGGAGGAGCGACCGGTTGAAGAACTGCCGGCGGGTGACCCCGAGCGCCTCGGGATCGGGTGGGACGAACCCCGTCAGCGTGCTGCCTGCACGGGACTCGACCACCCCTCCGGCGGCGACCAGCTCGGAGGAGCGCCGGGCCCGTTCGGCCTCGGCCTCCACCTGGCGACCGGAGACCGGCGCGGCGGTCTCGACCTCCAGCTTCGAGGGTGTGTCCTTGCGTCGGGTCTCCCGGGAGAGGGCGCCGGTGGCCGAGCCGGTGTCGCGCCGGCGAGCGGCCGCGAGCACCACCACCGCGGCCAGCACGACCACGACGGGGACGACGATCACGAGAGGGTTCATCGGGCCTCCTCGGCAGCCACGGCCAGCGTCCTCGCGCGGTGCGAAACGTGGCGTAAGGCCTTTCCGAAGGATGCCCGCGCCGGGCCCGATCCGCACCCTGGCTCCTGTGGTCAGGCATCACCTGACGAGGTGAGCCGGCGTCGAGGCTTCCGGCCGGGCGGGTCCGGACGACCCCGCTCCCGTGCGCCCCGTACACTCCGGCCCGAACGGCCGGGGGGTCCGGTCGCTGCATCCAGGGGGACGGGATGGCGCGCTTCGACGGCAAGGTCGTGATCGTGACGGGGGCCGCTCGCGGCCAGGGCGAGGCCGAGGCCCGGCTGTTCGCCAGCGAGGGAGCCAAGGTCGTGCTGGCCGACGTGCTCGACGCCGAGGGCGAGAAGGTGGCAGCGGAGCTCGGCGACGCGGCCCGCTACGTGCACCTCGACGTCAGCCAGGAGGACCAGTGGGGCGACGCCCTCGCCGCCGCGGCCGACCTCGGCGGCGGACGCCTCGACGTGCTGGTGAACAACGCCGCCATCCTGCGGCCGGCCGCCATCGAGGACACCTCGCTCGAGGACTACCTCACGGTGATCAACGTGAACCAGGTGGGGTGCTTCCTCGGCATGAAGGCGGCCATGCCGGCGATGCGCGACTCCGGCGGCGGGTCGATCGTGAACATCTCCTCCATCGACGGCATCGGCTCCAAGAACGGCCTGGTCTCCTACACCGCCTCCAAGTTCGCCATCCGGGGCATGACCAAGACCGCCGCCATGGAGTGGGGTCGGTTCGGTATCCGGGTGAACTCGGTGCACCCTGGTGGGGTGAACACCCCGATGGGCAACCCGATGGCCATGGTCGAGGCCGAGACCATGCCGTACCAGCAGCAGGCCATCGCCCGGATCGGGCGGCCTGACGAGATCGCCGCCGCCGTGGCCTTCCTGGCCTCCGACGACGCGTCCTACGTCACCGGCACGGAGCTGGTGGTCGACGGCGGGTGGCTGGCGGGCCGCATCGAGCCCGGCCTCCCCGGCACCGACGCGGCGGCGTCAGACTGGGGTTACAACGCGTGAGCGACACCGCCCACAACCGCATGGACGGGCTGGGCTCCCAGGCCGGGCTCGACGACGGCCTCGGTCCCCAGGTGACCCACCCCGCCGCCACCCAGGCGACCGTCGACGCCGCCCGGGCGCTCATCGAGACGATCCGGGTCGCCGACGCCCCGCCCGAGGACCTCGAGAAGGCCGCCGCCCTCATCGCCGAGGCCGAGGCCGTCCTCCGTCCCCACCGGGTGGAGGCGATGCGGATGCAGGGCGCCCTGCGCCCGGAGCGCATGGCGCTGCCGGTGGAAGCGGACCAGATCCCGCTCGAGGGGCGCGACCCCGCCGCGCCGGCCGACTTCTTCCCGTACAGCGCCATCATCGGGCCCCTCAACCCGCTGGCTCCCCCGGCGGTGCTGCGCTGGGACGGCGAGCGCATCCGGGGTACGGCAACGTTCGGCCCGCCCTACGTCGGCCCGCCGAGCATGGTGCACGGCGGCATCATCGCCCTCCTGTTCGACGAGATCCTCGGTGCGGCCAACGTCTGCGAGGGCATGGGCGGCTTCACCGGCACCCTGACGGTCCGCTACGAAGCCCCGACCCCGCTGGGAAGCGAGCTCGAGCTGGAGGGCTGGGTCGAGTCGGTGGAGGGCCGCAAGATCACGTCCAAGGGCACCATCAGCCACGCCGGCGTGGTCACCGCCCGGGCCGAGGGCATCTTCATCCGCGCCAACCGCTGACCGCCGAGAACGACACCGAGGAGGACCCATGCCGGATGAACGAGTGCGCCTGGAGATCGACGGCGCCATCGCCACGATCACCAACGACAACCCCGAGAAGCACAACGCGTTCGACGACGCCATGGACCTCGCCCTCTTCGAGATCCTCGGCGAGCTGAAGCAGCGCAAGGACATCCGGGCCGTCATCTGGCGGGCCGAGGGGAAGTCCTTCTCGTCGGGCCGTGACGTGGGGGCCATCGGCGGGCACCAGGTGGAGCTCACCCACCACGAGCTCATGACCCGGGGCCACAAGGGCATCCTCCAGATCCTCGACATCGAGGCGCCGATCATCGTCGCCATGAAGGGCTGGTCGATCGGCGCCTCGTTCCAGCGGGCGCTGATCTGCGACATCCGCATCGCCGCCGAGGGCTCGCGGTTCATGCTCCCCGAGGCCACCCACGGCGTCATCCCGGACACCGGCGGCATGGGCCGGCTCTACCAGATGTGCGGCCATGGCGTGGTCACCGACATGGTGCTCACCGGGCGGGCCATGCAGGCCGACGAGGCCCTCGGCCACGGCGTGGTGTCACGGGTGGTGCCGCTCGAGGAGCTCGACGCCACCGCCCGGGAGATGGCCGAGAAGATCGCCGCTGCCCCGGCCGTCACCATCAAGCTCGCCCGCCGGGTGATCAAGCACCTCTCGGAGCCGACCCTCCGGTCGTCGATGGAGGACGAGCTGATCTACCAGACCTTCATCAGCCGCTCCGACGACATGGCCGAGCTGCGCGCCGCCCGAGCCGAGGAGCGGGCGCCCCGCTACACGGGCAGCTGACCGCCGGCCCCGGGCAGCGGGCTCAGGAGCGCATCCGGGCGAGGTACTCCTCGCGCAGCTCGCGCTTGTAGAGCTTGCCGGTGGGAAGCCGGGGCAGCTGGTCGCGGACTTCGATCGCCCGGGGCAGCTTGTAGCCGGCGAGGTGCTCCCGGCCGTAGGCCAGCAGCTCCTCGACCAGGCCCTCGTCCTCGGCCACGCCGTCCTCGAGCTGGACGACTGCCTGGACGAACTCCCCCATCTCCGGGTCGGGAAGGCCGAACACGGCGACGTCGGCCACCTTCGGGTGCATGATCAGCACCGACTCGATCTCGGCCGGATAGATGTTCACGCCGCCGGAGATGATGGTGAACGACCGGCGGTCGGTGAGGTACAGGTAGCCCTCGTCGTCGACGTAGCCGTCGTCGCCGAGGGTGGTCCACCACGGGTGCTCCGGGTGCCGGCTCTCGGCCGTCTTGGCCGGGTCGCCGTGGTACTGGAACGGCTCGGTGTCCTGCCCGAAGAACACGGTGCCGATCTCCCCGGGTCCCAGCTCGGTGCCGTCCTCGGCGCAGATGTGCACCACGCCCATGAGCGGCCGCCCCACCGAGCCCGGGTGGGCGAGCCACTCCTCGGACGTGATGAGGGTGAGCCCGCCGCCCTCGGTGCCCGAGTAGTACTCGGCCACGATCGGGCCCAGCCACTCGATCATCTGGCGCTTGGCCTCGGGCGGGCAGGGCGCGGCCGCGTGCACCAGGCCCCTCAGGCTCGACAGGTCGTAGCTGCCGCGCACGTCCTGCGGCAGGGCCAGGAGCCGGATCATCATCGTCGGCACGACCTGGGTGTGGGTCACCCGCTCCCGCTCGACGACGGCCAGGAACGTCTCCGGATCGAAGCGGCCCATGATCACCACGGTGCCGCCCAGCTCGTGCACCCCGGTGCTCCAGGCGAGCGGGGCTGCGTGGTAGAGCGGCGCCGGGGTCAGGAACACCGACGTCTCGTCCATCCCCAGGATGTGGCGCTCGAGCAGCGACATGCCGGCGCCGGCGGGGTCGTCGACCTGGAGGTCGCGCAGCTCCCGCTTGATGCCCTTGGGGCGCCCGGTCGTGCCCGAGGAGTACAGCATCATGTCGCCACGGGGCTGGTCGTCGAGCGGCTCGCTGGACTGGCCTTCGAGGGCGCCCTCGTAACTCTCGAAGCCGACCATGAGGCCGTCGAACATGAGGCGCACGTCGCAGCCCGGCAGGTCGGCGAGCATCGCCGACGCCACGCCGGCGAGGTGGTGCGAGGTGATCAGCGCACGTGACTCGGAGTCGTTGACGATGTAGGCGGCCTCCTCGGCGGAGAGGTGGCGGTTGACGGTGACCAGGTAGAGGCCGGAGCGCAGCGCCGCCCACACGACCTCGAACCAACGGGGGTGGTTCTCCGCGAACAGCGCCACCCGGTCGCCCCGACGCAGACCCCGGGCGGCGAGGACCCGGGCGAGCTGGACCGACCGCTCGTCGAGCTCGGCGTAGGTGACCACCTCGCCGGTGTCGGCCATGACCACCGCCGGCTTCGCCGGGTCCGTGGCGGCGTGGACGGCGGGGTACATGGCAGCTCCTCGGTCAGACGCCGGGCTTCCAGATCATCAGGACGAGGATCACAGCCAGGGAGAGGTGCAGCACCATGCTGACGGCGCCGATCTGGGGACCGATCCGGGCCAGCTCCGCCGCCTGTGGCGGCGGCCCTGCCGCCGGATCGGCGGACACCACGCCCCGCATCAGCTCGAGCAGCCGCTTCACCCGTGGCATCAGCAGCCCGTGGGACACGCCGAGGGCGAGCACGTAGATGACGATGGTCAACCAGATCCACGTCTGGGAGAACTTCCACACCTTGTCGCTGAGGCCGAGCACGCCCAAGCCGAAGAGGGCGGTGAGGTAGATGAAGACCTCCGCCACTCGGAGGCTCACCCAGGCGTTGACCTCCATGACCGCCAGCGCCTCGGCCGGTGGCCGCTGCTGGGCCCGTTGGGCGTAGAGCCCGTTGAGCATCACCCCACCGAAGCCGATGATCGCCGCGGCGATGTGCAGCCAGAGGAACGCGTTGTACCAGAACGAGTTGATCCCCACGGTCCAGCCCCCACGCTCGGTTCCGTACGCCCGAACGCTACCGAACCGCGACGGAGGAGGCCGGGATGCCGGGCCCGGATCTCGACGGAACAGCCGGGAGCTCCTCCTCGAGGACGCGTGCCCGAGAGGTCGTCCGCCGGCTCAGGCGGCGCCGAGCAACTCAGCGACGACGGGGAGCTCGGTGACGCCCTCGTCCCCGAGGAAGTGGCCGGCACCGGGGACGACGGTGAGCTCCACCCCGAGCTCGGCGGCCAGGCGCTGGCCCAGCTCCGGCGGCACGAGCCCGTCGTTGTCGGACTGGACCACGGCGAGGGTGCCGGTGCGCGCCACCGTGCGGGCGACGTCGGGAGTCGTGGCGGTGAACGGGGCGAGCGCGTCGAGCCCGGGGGGCTGGTCCAGGAAGCCGGCCACCGCCACGTAGGCCCCGAGGCGCCAGTCGCCCTCGATCGCGTCGAGCGCGTGGAGGGCGGTGATGGCGCCCAGGCTGTGGCCGACCACGGCGAGCCGCTCGTCGGGCGTGCCGATGGCCTCCAGCGCGGCGGCCCGCCAGGCGTCGAGCTCGGGGGCGGCCGAGTCGGGCAGGGCCGGCACCGACGCACTGCCACCCCGGGCCTCCAGCTGGGCGCTGAGCCAGGGGAACCAGTGGGCCGAGGGCTCGGCGAAGTAGCCGTGCAGGATGACCAGGCGCTCGATCGTCATGCCCCGGACGCTATCCGCCATCGTCGGGCCCCGACCTCCGCACCCGGCGGACGTCGGCCGGAGCGTCAGTCGGCGAGGCCACCTCGACTGGCCGGTCCCGTGGGCGAAGGGCGGATTTGAGCGTCCCCAGCCGCCGAGCCGAATGGCGCACGGAACCAGCGACGCGGTCGCGGCGTCAGGCACAACACGCTCCGAGGATCTAGCGTCCGACACGGGATGGGCACCAGGTGGAGGGGGTTGGTGGCGGCGCTTGCCTGCACCGGAGTCGTCGCCTGTGGCAGCAGCACGCCAGCGGCGGCACCCGGCACCGGCACGACACCGGAGACGCGCGCGCCGGACACCCGCTACGAGGTGACCGCGACGGTGCTCGACGACGGCGACGGACCGAAGCTCTGCGCTGGCGGTGTCCTCACCAGCCTTCCGCCTCAGTGCGGAGGACCGGCGTTGTCGGGGTGGGACTGGAACGCCGTCAGCGGCTTCGAGGAGCTCGGCGGAGTGCGATGGGGAGAGTTCGACCTGGTCGGCACCTGGGATGGCTCGACCTTCGCACTCACCGATCCACCGACACCGGCATCCCCTTCGAGCGGTGACGGAGCTGGCGAGGACGCACCCGATTTCACTCCTCCCTGCCCCGAACCGGCCGAAGGATGGCCGACGGGATCGACCACGTTCGAGCAGTGGCAGGCGTTTGTCACCGCTGCTCAGGAACCCGCCGACCTCGCTGCGTTCTGGGTCTATCGGCGCGGTCCCGACAACGACCCGAACCGGGATGTCGCTGTCGTCGCCTACACCGGAGACGTCGAGGCCCATCGCGCCGCGCTCGAGGAGATCTGGTCCGGGCCGCTCTGCGTCGTGCAGTTCGAGCGCTCGCTGAACGACCTACGGACCATCCAGATGGAGCTCAGCGATCAGGCCACGGCCAGATCCCTCGGTCTCTACGCCCTCGCGGCCAGCGTCGACGAGCGACACCAGACCGTGGTGCTCGACGTACTGGTCGACGAGCCCCAGGCGCAGGCCGAGCTTGATGCTCGCTACGGCGCCGGCCTCATCGTGCTTCGCCCCGCGTTCACACCTGTCACCTGAGAACCGAAGGCCCGGAGCCGGGCCACAGCCCGGTCGCACCCACGAGGTCACACCCACCTCGACAGAGCACGGCCGTCGTCAGCTCTTCGTCGCCGCGCTCAGGACGTTCCGCTGAGGTTCCTCGTGAGCATCCCAGTCCGTCGGGAGAGTGCGAGCTGCGTACCCTGGCGTGATGATGGGGGGTGAGGCCATGGGGCGGGGCTTTCCGATCGCCGTGCTTGCCCTCTGCGCGGTGCTCGGAGCCTGTGGAAGCGGGGCCGCCCCGTCCTCCGCATCCACTCCCGACACACCGTCGTGTCCCGCGGAGGGTGGTGTGGGCTGTGAGGTGGGGTCGCCAATGGCAGACCCCGTCCGGGGCTGCGGTGCGGTCACCGCCGATCTGGTGACGTCGGCACTCGACACGCCCGCACACCTCATCGGGCAAGACGACAGTGGATGCGGCTTCACCGCCGGCCGATGGAGTCTGGGTGTGCGTGCAGAGCCTTACGACCCGACGACCCAGTCCGGGGCCACCCAGCGATTCGTGAACAACGACCGTTCCGGGCTCTGGCAGGCGCATGGCGGCGTCCTGGTTGACGGTGTGCTCTACACCTACTGGCTTCGGAACAGCGCCACTGGAGCCGACACATATCCGGGGTTCGAGGGCCCGAAGCAGGAGTCGGTCACGGCCGCCGCTGCCGCCTCGCTCGAGGACGCCATCAATCGAGCGGGAGAGCCAGACCGGCCGGAAGCGTCCGAGATGTCACCGTCCGGACGTCTGCCCAACCCGGAAGAGATGTCCGACCGGGTTCGCCATGCCAGCCAGACGTTCACGGTGCTCCCACGTGCACTCGGCTCCGCACGCACAGCGAGGTCGTGGGCGACGTAGGTGTCCTACGCCGCGGTGTCACCTAGTCCCTCGG
>Ga0164243_10001027_pt1 | contig 48489 bp, 48 predicted proteins | sample OricompcompostOP_FD_108781 | JGI IMG/M metagenome (GOLD analysis project Ga0164243, IMG submission 108781) | Organic Plus compost microbial communities from Emeryville, California, USA - Original compost - Organic plus compost (OP) | ecosystem: Engineered > Solid waste > Mixed feedstock >... | reverse complement strand
CTCGAGGACAGGCGGACCCGGTTTGCTGGCAGCGTCGGCGCACGGCCCACACCCGCCGGGTCCTCCGGCACCCGGGAAGGCGCGCGGCCGAGTTGATCGAACCACATGTGGAGAAGGACTATGTCAGAGCTGACCGCCGAATGCCGGTCCATGATCGAGGGCCGCAATTTCGCCTACCTGGGCACCATCCGCTCCGACGGCAGCGCGGCGGTGACCCCGGTCTGGGTCGACCTCGTGGACGACCACGTCGTCGTCAACGGTGCGGACGGCCGAGGGTGGACGAAGCACCTGCTCGCCGATCCGCGCGTCACGGTATGCGTCACCTCGTTGTTGAACCCGTACCAGTGCGTGACCATCAACGGTCGCGTGGTGGCCCATGAATCCGACGACAACGCCGAGCACTTCGCGAAGCTGGTGACCAAGTACCGCGGCGGCAGGCCGCTGTCGGCACTGCTACCCGATGGACAGCGGCGAGTCATCTTCCGGATCGCGGTCGACCGGTTCGGCTACCGGACCGAGGACCCGCCGGAGGAAACTCGCGACCTGGTGTCCGCGAGTCGCACGTAGACCTCGGTGCCGGGTTTTTTCGTCGACAAGGTTCTCCGAGTGCCCACATCCACGTCGATGAGGAGAAGACAGTGAGTGCCGACATTCACACTGCGGTGGCCAGGCCGTCCCCGGCCGAACAGCGGAAGAGGGTACGGAAAGCCGCTGTGGCGGCCTACCTGGGTGGGACTCTCGAGTACTACGACTTCTACCTTTACGGGACGGCCGCGACCATCATCTTTCCCACGATCTTCTTCCCCGCCGGCAATCCCGCCGTCGCCACCATCTCGTCCTTCGCCACGCTGGCCGTGGCCTACATCGCCCGGCCCTTCGGTGCGCTCGTCTGGGGGCACCTGGGCGACCGCATCGGGCGCAAACGAACACTGGTCCTGACGCTGTCGCTCATGGGCATGGCGACGTTCCTGATCGGGCTGCTGCCCGGTTATGGACAGGTCGGCATCTGGGCGCCGATCCTGCTCGTGGCGATGCGGGTGCTGCAGGGTGTGTCGGCGGGCGGGGAGACCGCGGGCGCGGCGTCCGTGGCGATGGAGGAGTCGCCGGTCGGCAAACGCGCCTTCTACCCGTCGTTCACGATGTCCGGTATCGCCGGTGGTCTCATCCTGTCCTCGGTCGCCTTCCTCCCCGTTTCCGCCATGAGTGAGGCGGATCGGCTCGGCTGGGGCTGGCGGATCCCGTTCCTGGCTTCGGCCCTGGTCCTCCTCGTCGCCTTCCTCGTCCGCCGGACGCTCGCCGAACCGGTTGTCTTCGAGGAGGCTGCCGAGCAGCAGGAGATCCAGAAGCTCCCGGTCGTGACCATGCTCAAGACCCACCCGAAACAGCTCGCCCAGGTCGCGCTCATGACACTGTCGAGCGTTCCCCTCATCGTCATGCAGTCGTTCGGACTCTCCTTCGCGGTCCGCGCCGGTGTCCCCGCGTCGACGATGTTGTGGGTCACGATCAGCGGTAACGTCCTGTCGTCGATCACCATCCCGCTGATGGCCCTGCTGTCCGATCGGTGCGGGCGGCGGCCGGTCTTCGCCGGTGGGATCCTGCTCTGCGCCGTCTTGATCTGGCCATGGCTGAACGCGATCGCGGCGCACGACCTACCCCTGGTCTTCGTGTTCGGCATCCTCATCATCGCGGTCGGCAGCGCCATGCCCACCGGGGTGTACCCTGCGTTCTTCGCCGAGCTGTTCAACGTCAAGGTCCGCTACAGCGGCATGTCCCTCGGCATGCAGATCGGCTTCGTCCTCAACGGGTTCACTCCGCTGCTGGCGACCACGCTGGTCGGCAGTTCGGCGGACTGGTCACCCGCAGCCTGGATCGTGGCCCTCGCCTCCGTGATCGCCGCCGTGGCCGCGCTGTGGGCGCGGGAGACGAACAGACTGCCCCTGGAAAACCTCGGCAACCCGATCACCCGGTCGGATCGCCGGCACCTGCACGTGTGAAAGGAGTGGGAATGACGGCGATGAAGCAATGGGCCGAGGGACTGAGCTTCCCGGAGGGCCCGGTCGTGGCGCCGGACGGATCGGTGCTGGTCGTCGAGATCCGCGGACGCTGCGTGACGCGGATCTTCCCCGACGGCCGAGTCGAGCGGGTTCTCGAGGTCCCCGGCGGACCGAACGGCGCGGCTGCCGGGCCGGACGGCCGGCTCTACCTCTGCAACAACGGCGGGTTCAACTGGGCGCGGCGGGACGGGCTCGACGTCGTCGCCGGCAGGGCGGACGACTGGATCGGCGGAAGCGTCCAGGCCGCGGACCTGGCGGCGGGCACGCTCGAAACGCTGTTCACGGAGTGCGATGGCAGGCCCCTCGGGGCGCCCAACGACCTGGTGTTCGACCACGTCGGTGGTATCTACTTCACCGACAACGCCTCGACGTACCCCCGCCACCAGGACCGTGGCGGCCTCTACTACATCTCACCCGGCCTCGACCGCATCACCGAGGTGGGGTTCCCGCTGGGGCATCCCAACGGCGTCGCGCTCTCACCCGACGGGTCGCGGGTCTACGTGGCCGACACGTTGACCTCCGCGATCTGGTACTGGGACGTGGAATCGCCCGGCGTTCTCGCGCAGGGGCCGCACGACGGGGGCGCGAACTTCCTCTACCGGCTCCCGAACGTCAAGACCTTCGACTCCATCGCGGTCGACGCCGAGGGGAACATCGCCGCCGCGACCCTGGTCGAGGGGTCCGTGGTCGTCGTCAGTCCGCGCGGCGAGACCATCGCCGTGCACGAGATGCCGGAGCCGGATCCGCTCACCACCAACGTCGCGTTCGGCGGCGACGACCTGCGCACGGCTTTCGTCACGTCGGGTGGCCGGGGCCGGGTATACGCCATGGAATGGCACTGCCCGGGACTGCGCCTCAACTTCTCCGAGATCCGGCTTCCGGCCGCAGGCCCGGTGTGACGTGCCGGACGGTACCGACCGGAGGCCGCCATCCCACCCACCACTCGACGAGGAGGTTCCGGCGTGAGCGCGAGCCGGCAGCACAACGTCACCCCGTTCACGATCGACGTCCCCCAGCGCGACCTCGAGGACCTGGATCAGCGGTTGCGGCGCACCCGCTTCGCGCCGGACTTCGGAAACGACGACTGGCGCTACGGTCACAACGGCGACTACCTCCGCCGGCTGGTGGAGTACTGGATCGAGGAGTACGACTGGCGTGAGGTCGAGCGGCGGATGAACCAGCTGCCGCAGTACACGGTCGAACTCATGGGCGTGCCGCTGCACTTCGTGCACGTGAGGGGCACGGGCCCGGACCCGATGCCGCTGCTCCTGCACCACGGCTGGCCGTGGACCTTCTGGGACCTGCGCAAAGTGATCGGGCCGCTCACCGACCCGGCGGCCTACGGCGCCGATCCGGCCGACTCGTTCGACATCGTGCTGATCTCCCTGCCGGGTTACGGCTTTTCCGCACCGCTCACCGATCCCGGATGGACCTGGTGGAACACGGCGGACCTGGAGAACACCCTGATGCGTGAGGTCCTGGGCTACGAACGTTATGCCACCGCAGGCGGTGACTGGGGCGGGCTGATCGCGCAGCAGCACGGCCACAAGTACGAGCAGGACGTCATCGGCGTCTACACCCACTTTCCGGCGCAGCTGAGCCACTACCTGCCGACGCACCCGGATGCCCCGCCCGGGATCGCCTACGATCCGGTCCTCGGTGTGCCGGACGAAAGCGAGTACAGCGACGACGAGAAGGGCTGGTTCGAACGGGGCAAGCAGTTCGTCGAGCAGGAGAGCGGCTACGGCGCGATCCAGCTGACCAAGCCGCAAACCCTGGCCGCACTGGTCGCCGACTCACCGGCGGGTCAGCTCGCCTGGATCACCGACCGGCGCTACATCGGCGGGCTCCCGGAGCGCGGGCCGGGTATCGAGGCGTTCGAGCGGGCCTGGCCGAAGGAGGACCTCGTCACCACGGCGGCGGTGTACTTCCTGACCAACACCGGTGGCACGTCGTCGCGCTATTACTGGGAGTGCCGCGGCAACCCGTGGCGGCCCTCGCACGACCGGTTCCCCGTGGTGGGGGCACCCACCGCGGTGAGCATCTACGCCGGCGAGACGTACAAGCCGCCGCGCACCTTCACCGAGAAGTACTTCAACCTCCGGCAGTACCGGGTGCACGACGACGGTGGTCACCTCGCGCCGCTCGAAGTGCCGGCGACCTTCGTCGATGACGTCGCGACGTTCTTGCGCACCTTGCGCTGAGCCGCACTCCGGCTCGGCCGCGCACGCGCCGGCTCCACCGGCCGGGGCCGCCCCTCCGCGGGCTGCGGCCCCGGCCGGTTCACCGTTCGGTACCGGTGCGCTCCGGCAGCGACGCCGGGTCGACGGGCTCCTCGACGTTGTCGCGGCGCCGGATCCGGCGCAGGGTGCCGGCGAACTGCTGCCACAGCAGCCGGGGGCCCGCTGCCCGAAGGGCAGCCAACGGACGGTAGCGGCGGAGCGCGATGCGGCGCGAGCCCGTCACCTGCAGGGCTAGTTGCTGCACCGGGGCGCCCAGACGACGATCGAGGTGGTTGGGGTGCATCTGTCGCAGCTCGGCGGCCGAGAGCGGGGACAGCACCAGCGCCCCGGCAGCGACGGCGCGCCGGACGAGGTCGGCGCCGCGCGCCGTCCGGACGAGCAGCGCGTTCGTCCCGGGTGCCTCCTCGTAGATGGGCTTGCCGTCGCGCAGGACCCAGCCGTCCGGCGCCGACAGATCGGCGGATTCGCCGACCGCGTCCGGGCAGATCTTGCACCGGAACTGCAGGTCGTAGCGCCAGCTCTGCCCACTCGAATGCCACGCCTGCTCGTAGGTCAGGTCGTGCCGGGTGCCCCCGGTGGTCTCCACGCGCGTCGGCCCCGGCCACCCGTTTCCGCGGTAGCGGAACACACGGACCTCATCCTCCGGCACGCCGTGGTGGTGGATGATCTGGAGCGGCACCTTCTCGTTGTGCACGCCCCCGCAGAAGATCGTCAGCATGTAGGGCACCTGCCGGTCGACCCGCGGGTCGACCCGGGCCAGTGACCGCACCGCCGAGATGTCGCACGGCTTGGCGATCACCGCGAACCGCAATCCGTCGTCGAGCAACTGTTCGATGTGGACCAGCGGGGCGGCCGGCCCGTAGCGGGACTGGCTGCCGCGCAGCACCGTTTCGGGATCCGTCGAGACCAGCGCGTCGGTCAGCCAGGGAGTGGTCGTTGACGCCCGTACGTGCACCACGGCCTCGACCTCCCCGGTCTCGAGCAGGAACCGGCCCAAGGCGGTGAGCGTGCCGCCGGCCGCGGCGCGGTGCCGCACGGCCTCGTCGCCCGCCCACGATCGGTGCAACGCCCGCACCGGGCCCCACGCCGCGGTCGTGAGCGCACCCGCGGGGCGGCCCGCACCGGTGAGCGTGGCGCCCGGGCACGCCGCGAGGATGCGCTGCTCGGTCGCCACCGGCAGCGCCCCGAGGAAGGCCGGACGCGAGTGCCCCGACGAGTTCAGGCCCATCCGGATCGCTTCACCACCTGCCAGGCTCGCGCAGAGCCCGCATCCGGTGCAGAGCCCGGACGTGACGACTTCCTGCAGTGTGCGAGGTGCTCCGCGCGAGGTCACGACGTGTCGGTCCTTTCTCGGGGTGAACGATCCCGTACCACGATGCGGCGTGGCACCACCCGGGCGCGCGCCGCGTTCCGGCGCCCGGAACGAAACGTGCTCGATCTCCGGTGCGCCGCCTAGGTTCGGCCCTGTCCACGGCGGCGACGGCCGCCCACCGTCGCCACCCGCCGAGGAGCACCCGGTGCACATCGGAGTCGTTCTCCCGCAGACCGAGATCGGCGCGGACACCGCCGCCATCCGCCGGTACGCCCGGCGCGTCGACGAGCTCGGTTACCACCATGTGATGGTCTACGACCACGTCCTGGGCGCCGATCCGGAGTTCCACGCACCGTGGACCGGGTCCTACGACGTCCGCACCACGTTCCGCGAACCGATGGTCCTGTACGGCTACCTCGCTGCGCTGACCGAGCTGGAGTTGGTCACCGGAGTCCTGGTCCTGCCCCAGCGCCAGACCGCGCTGGTGGCCAAGCAGGCTGCCGAGGTGGACCTGCTCACCGGCGGGCGTTTCCGCCTCGGCGTGGGGGTGGGCTGGAACGGCGTGGAGTACGAAGCGCTGGGCAAGCGGTTCCGCGACCGGGGGCGGCGCAGCGACGAGCAGGTGGCGCTGTTGCGCCGGTTGTGGACCGAGGAGATCGTGACCTTCGCCGGCGAGCACGAGCAGGTCACGGCCGCCGGGATCGCCCCGTTGCCGGTCCAGCGCCCGATTCCGGTCTGGTTCGGTGCCCACTCCGCCGCGGCCTACCGACGGGCGGGGCGTCTGGGCGACGGTTGGTTCCCGGAGATGGCACCGGGGCCCGCGCTCGACGAGGCGATCGCGATCATCGAGGAGTCCGCCCGCGACGCCGGCCGTGACCCCGCCGACATCGGCATGCACGCCCGGGGCCGGTGGAAGGGCGATCTCGACGGGCTCGTCGCCGAGATCAGGGCGTGGCGCGACAAGCGGGCGACCCACCTCGCGGTGGACACGATGAGGCAGGGGTTGACCACGGTCGACGACCACCTCGATGTTCTGGAGCGCGTCGCCGAGGAGCTGCGGCTGGCCGACCTCCCGCGCTGACCATCGCCGCACGCGCAGGAGGGCACCCGGTCCCGTGCGCCCTCCTGCGCGTGGTGCGTGCTCCCGCTGGTCAGGACGTGGTGACGAGGCCGGCGGACGCGGCCACCCCCATGCCCGTGATCCATTCCTCGACCGGCTCGTAGGCCACCGTCGCCAGCGGCCTGCCGCCGGTGAACTGGGCCGCGACCCAGGTTCGGACCTCGGCGCCGCCGGTGCCGGCCGGTGCCAGCTCGGCGGGGGTCAGTGCCGCCAGCGCGGACCAGGAGTCACTCGCCATGCGATCGAGGAACTCTTCGTCCCAGCCCGGGTTGATCGCCTCGGCGGCGTTGGCGATGTTGTCGGCGATCAGGGCTTGCCGCTCCGCCTCGGAGAGCTTCGTCGCCCCGGGGACCAGCGATGGCGGGGCGTGGGAGATTCCGCCCGACGCGATGACGAGCACCCGCTCGTCGTCGGGCAGTGTCCGCAGGTAGTCCCCGACGGCCCCGCCGAGCGCGGCGGTCCGTTCCAGCGTGGCGAGCGGGGTGCCGACGCAGTTGACGACGATCGGGATCATCGGCACCGCGGCCAGTGAGCCGAACAGGTCCGCCGTCGTCTGTCCGAAACCGTGGTCGAGCGAGAGGTGCTCGGCCGCCGCGATGTCGATCCCGGCGGCCACCAGGTGGTCGATGAGCGCCTTCGTGTGCTCGGCCGGGACCTGGTAGTCCTCCTTTGGCGTCCCCCAGTCCCCGTAGCCCGTGGCGCTCTCCACCACCGTGAAGCACGGTGCGATGCCCGCCAGCGCCCGCATGTGGTCGGGCCCGAAGTACACCAGGAGGGTCGGGGCGAAGTCGTGGACGCGCGCGGCCACCCGGTCGAACCCGGCGCGGAACACCAGGCCCTCGCGCTTGTCGACGTCCTTGGCCATCTGGGGGCTGTGCGAGGCGCACAGCACCTCGATCGTGGGAGGTGTGCCCATGCCTGTCATCTCCTCGGTCGGTGTTGCGGTCAGGTCAGCAGTCCGCCGTCGACGCCCAGGGACTGCCCGGTGATGCTGTCGGCGTCGGGCGAGAGGAGGAACGCGGTGGCGCCCGCGACGTCGTCGGCTGTCTGCGGCCGGCGCAGCGGCATCCGCGCGGCGAACTCCGCCATCAACGCGTCCGGATCGTCGACCTGCTGCGCCTCGGCGCTCCAGATGTTGGTTTTGATCGTGCCGGGGCAGACGGCGTTGACCCGGACCTGGTGCGGCCCCAGTTCCCGGGCCATCGCGCGGGTCAGGCCGATGACGGCGTGCTTGGACGCGACGTAGTGCGACCAGAGGGGAAACCCGTCGCGGCCCGCGATCGACGAAATGTTGACGATGGCGCCGCCGCCCGCCTCCACCAGCAGGGGCGCGACGTGACGCGAGACGAGGAAAACACCCCGGGCGTTGACGGCGTGCACCCGGTCCCAGTCCTCCACCCGCATCTCCAGGAACGGGGTCGCCCGCCCCACACCGGCGTTGTTCACCAGACCGTAGAGACCCCCGAACCGGTCGGCGACCGCGGCGACGGTGGTCTCCACCGCCGCGGGATCGGCGACGTCGAGCTGCCACGACTCGGCGTGGCCGCCTGCTTCCTCGATGTCCGCGGCGACGCGCTTCGCTCCGTCGGCATCGAGATCGGTCACCGCGACCCGGTACCCGTCCCGGCCCAGCCGGGCGGCGATGGCCCGGCCGAGACCTGCGGCCGCACCGGTGACGATCACACCTTGGTCGCTCATCTGTCCTCTTCCTCCGCTGTCGTCGGGGCGGGCTCCGGACCGACGATGATCCTGACGTGGTCCGCGCCCTGATGCAGCAACGCCGTGGGGCCGTCCTGCCATGGTGATCGTGCTGTGCCGGCGCCGGGCGGGGCAGCGTCCGTTCCGGGAGCCGGGACGGACTCAGCTCTCCCGGGTGGCGCCGGGCTCCCGGCGAGGCTTCACGAAGGCAACCGGTACGGCGATGAGCGCGGCGGCGGCCAGCAGGACGACCATCCAGGTGACGCTGCCGGTCGCGGCCACGATGGACGCGGTGACCAGCGGCGCGAGGCCGGCCAGCACGTAGGCCAGGTTGTAGGACAGGGACACCCCGCTGTAGCGGATCGCGACGGGGAACAGGTCCGCGAGCACGGACCCGCGGGTCGCCTCGATGGCTCCGACCGCGAGGAACACGAGGCAGAAGGCGGCTCCCACGGCCACGAGACTGCCCAGGGCCAACAGCGGGAACAGCAGGGCTGCCGCCGGGACCTGGAGCAGTGCGACGGTGATGAGCACGGCTCGGCGCTTGCGGTCGACCAGCCGCCCGACCGTCAGGAGTGCGATCAAGCTGAACACGTAGCCGAGGTTGAGGAGCATGAGAACCGTCCCCCGGGACGCACCCGTGGTCTGGATCGCGTAGCTGAGTCCGTAGGTGTTGACGACGTAACCGGTCGCCCCGCTCACCAGCACCCACGACAGGGCACGCAACACTCCGATCGGGTGATCACGCAGGACCGGGATCAGCGGCACCCGCGGCGGCTCGTTCTGCAACGCCGACTCGAACAGCGGGCTCTCGGTGATGCGCCGCCGCAGGTAGAACCCGAAGACGAGCAGGACGAAGCTCAACCCGAAGGCGATGCGCCAGCCACCTCCGGCGAAACCGCCGGGGGTGATCGCCGAGAGGACGGCGAACACGGTGGTCGCCAGGAGCGGGCCCACCGTGGTGCCGAACGCCGGGGCCGACCCGTAGAGCCCGCGGCGCTTCGGAGGCGCGTGCTCGACGGCCATCAGCGCCGCCCCGCCCCACTCGGCGCCCGCGGCGATGCCCTGGATCGCACGCAACAGGACCAGCAGCACCGGGGCCGCGAGGCCGATCGTCCCGTAGGTCGGAAGGAAGGCGATGAGCAGCGTCGACAAGCCCATCACCAGGAAGCTGGCGACCAGCACCTGCTTGCGGCCGATCCGGTCCCCGAAGTGCCCGGCGACGATGCCGCCGATGGGGCGGAAGAAGAACCCGACGGCGAACGAGGCGAGCGCGCCGAGCTGGCCGGCGAGCGGATTGCCGGCCGGGAAGAACTGGGGGGCGAACACCAGTGCCGAGGCGAGGCCGTAGAGCGCGAAGTCGTAGAACTCGATGGTCGTGCCGACAGCGCTGGACAGCACGACGGTGCGTGCCTCCCGTGGGTCGATGCGCGGGACGGGGGTGGACGGCGTGGTGGGCGTGGCGCCCTCGCCGGTCGTCGTGGGAGTGCTGTCCGTCATCGGTGTCCCTCTACTGTGGTGGGTCCTGTGTGGGCCGGCCCGTGCGGAGACGGGGTGGCGCACAGGGTGCGACCGCCGAGCGCGGCGGCCCACACATCGGTCCGTTCCGCGGAACGCGCGATGGTGGGGCCGACGGTGGTCCGATGATGCTGGCTGCCGGCTGTACCGGAAGGGGAGATCAACCATGGATCTCGTTGTGAACCACGTCGGTCTGACCGTCGCCGACCTCGACCTCTCGACCGCGTTCTACACCGCGCTCGGGGGAGAGGTCGTCGGCGGCGACCGGTTCGATGGCCCGCACATGGATCGCGGGCTCGGGGTGGAAGGCGTCGATTTGCACGTCCGCATGGTCCGCTTCGGCTCGGTGACGCTCGAGCTGCTCCAGTACGCGGCGCCTCCCGGGCAGCCGTGGACGGGGCGGAACAACGACGTCGGCGCCTCGCACCTCGCCTTCACGGTGGAGGACATCCACGCTGTGCACGACGCGCTGGCCGCGAATGGCGTCGAGTTCTACTCCGACCCGATCGAGATCACGACCGGCGCCTACGCCGGGGGCTTCTTCGTGTACGCGAAGGACCCCGATGGTGTGACGATCGAGTTCCTGCAGGCGGGCCCCGCGGCCGCCGGCCCGGCCCGGTGACGGCCACCGCCGCCGTTCCACGTCAACGGGCTGCCCCGCGGTAAGGGCGCCCGACGGGGTTGGCGTGCCCTTACCGCCGGCGGGGCCCCGGGCCGTGGGTCAGCCGGCGAGGTCGTCGAGCGCCAGCATGTCGAGGTGCCCAGGCACCCGGTACAGGTCACGGCCCACCCGGGCCGCCGTCTCCTGGAGCGCGAACAGACCTTCCCTGGGCAGCTCGAGGTCGCTGGAGTGGGCGATCGAGACCGCCGCGACGGCGTGGTCGCCGACCCGGACCGGGACGGCGAGGCAGCGCAGACCGGGTGCGGCTTCCTCGTCGTCGCGGGCGAAGCCGTGCTCCCTGACCAGGCGCAGCGATCGGCGCAGCTGGTCCACTGAGGTGATCGACGTCGTGGTCCTGCCGGGGAGAGCGCGGTGCTCGCGCAGGACCGACGCGGTGCCGGGGGAGCTCCACGCCATCAGGACCTTGCCGGCGGCGGTGCAGTGCGCGGGCAGGCGTCCCCCGATCGAGGACGGCGACGCCGCGGTCGCCCGACTCTGCAGCTTCTCGATGTAGAGGACGTCCGCCCCGCACAGGGTGGCCAGGTGCACCGTGTGGCCGTAGCGGCGGTTGAGTTCCGTGAGGTGGGGCAGTGCGACGTCGCGCACCGTGGCCTCGCGGGAGCGGGCGCTCACGGCGAACACCCGGGTGCCGACCTGGTACCGGTGGCCGACCCGTTCGATCGCCCCGACCGACAGCATCTGCTGCAGGATCCGGTGCGTCGTCGTCTTGGGCAGGCCGCTACGACGGGTGATGTCGCTCAGGCTCAGTGCCCGCCGGGTCGGTCCGAACGTGTCGAGGACGTCGAACGCCTTGCTCAGGACTCCGGTGACGTCGTTGTCGATGGCAGTCATGTCCTCTTCCTCTTCCTCTTTCTCAGTTCTGCAGTTCGCTCGGCGGCGGGTACGGCCCGCCGTGCGGCGTGGTGATCATGCTGTTCTCGCGAGGAAGTCGCGGATCAGCGGGGTCAGCGCGGCGGCCCGCTCCTGGAGGAACCAGTGCCCGGTTCCGGCGAAGACGTGGAGGTCGGCGTCGGGGAGCAGACCGGCGAGTTCCACGCTGTCACCGAAGGGCACGACACGATCGTCGCGCCCGGCCATCACCAGTGCCGGTGCGGACAGCGTGCGCAGCTCGGCCGCGGAAGGCCCGGGGCCCGCGTCGGGCAGGCCGGCGAACAGGGACTGCAACGCCTCGTGCGCGCCCGGGGCCGCGCTGTCCCGGTAGCGCTGCTCGACCTGTTCCGGGGTCACAGTGGACGGATCGGTCGCGAAGCATTCCCGCAGCAGCTCCGCCATCGCAGCGCGGTCCGGGCGGTAGGCGCGGAGGAGGTCCTGAGCCCGCGACCGCGACGGGTGCAGCCGTGCGCTGAACAGGATCAGTCCGCGCACGAGCTCGGGGCGCTGCAGAGCCATCGTCAGCGCGACCCGCGCGCCCATGGAGTTGCCGAGCACGACCGCCTCGCCGATCCCCAGCTCGTCGAGGAGCGTGACAGCCTGCTCGACCCACAGCTGCGGGCCGTAGGCGAGCCCGCCGGGCTTGCCGCTGGCGCCGAACCCCCACAGGTCGAACGCGATCACCCGGTGGTGCCGCGCCAGGTCGGGGAGCAGCTGCTCGAAGTTCGCCGCGGCCGTCGTCCCGGGCGCCGTGCCGTGCAGCAGGAGAACCGCCGGGCCCCGGCCGATGTCGATGTGGGCGGTGACGGGACGGGCGTCTGCGGTGTTCACGGTGTTCACGGTGTGCCCACCGAGGTCCGGCCCATCGCCAGCCGCTCAGCGGCGGTGCGTTCCCAGCGCCGCCGCTCCGGTTCGTCCCGCAGCGCGCGCAGCGCGTCGTCGACCATGTCGTGCAGATCAAAAAACGGTGAGAGCAGGCCGGCCTCGCGCGCGGCGCCGAGGTCGGCGACGGTGTTCTCGTTGGTGAAGGGAAAGACGCAGTCGCGCTGGTCGAACACGGGCCGGTCCAGGCCGGTCGGGCCGCCGCCGACGCACCTCGTGGACGCCGGCACGCCCGCCACCTCGGCGCAGATCCGGACGAACCCCTCCAGCGACGTGACGCAGCCGGGCGAGGCGACGTTGTAGGCCGTGAAGCCGGGCGTGGTCGTCGTGACGGCCCTGGCCAGCGCGTCGGCCGCGTGGGTGAGGTGGATGTACTGGTGCACCGCCTGCCCGTCCCCGGGCAGCAGAACGGTCGCGCCGTCGAGCAGCCGGTTGAGCACGAACTCCTCGCGCGGGATGAAGTTGCGCGGCCCGAGCACCAGCGGCATGCGTACGGCGACGGTGCGAAGCGGGGCGGGCCGGGCGCTGCGCAGCTCCTGCTCGCACCCGATCTTCTCGACCGCGTACTGCCCCCAGAGGGGGTGCGGTCCGTACGGGGTGTCCTCGGGCCAGGGGAGCAGGGGCGATGGGCGGTAGACGTTGATCGTGGAGGCGTGCACCACGTGCGGCACGGCAGGAAGCACGTCGAGGAGCGCAGCGGTCTGCGCCCGCGTGTAGGCGGACAGGTCGAGCACGGCGTCGGCGTCGAGTGCGGCCAGTGGCTTCAGGTCGTCCCGGACCGTGCGGTCGCCCAGCACTTCACCCACCGGTGCGCGCCACCGCGGACGGCGGCTACCGCGGTGGAAAACGGTGACCTCGTGCCCGTGTTCCAGCAGGGCTGCGACCGCCTGCACTCCGAGGAACCTCGTGCCCCCCATGACGAGAACCCGCATCTGCACCCCTTCCCGGCGGCGTGCTGCACCCTCGTGTTCAGCAGGTCGAATCTCGCTCCGGCGGCGGCCGTTGTCCAATACCGTTCGGGGGTGAGCGATAAGGGGTGGTTATCGGGCCTCACCCGGGGTGGCGCTCGCGTGGAGGGCCCGGCAGATCTCGAGGAATTCGGCGACCGGGGTGCCGTTGGCGTGGATCAGGTAGGCCACCCCGTAGCCGCCGGTGACCCGGTTGCGAAACCGCCGGACCGCCACTCCTGCAGGCCGCAGCGTCAGTGCCCGATTCCGGTCCATCACGCCGACACCCGCCCCGGCGGCCACCGCACGGAGTACTCGCTCGGGGTCGGGCTCCCAGGACGTCGATGACGGTGGCACGGCGCCCCACAGGCGCGCCTGCACATCGTCGAAATAGCCGGGTGCCTGAGCGCGCGGCCAGGAGACGATGGGCAGGCCGTGCAGATCAGTGGGTTCCAGCGCGCGCCGCTTGGCGAGGGGACTGCTCGAGGGCAGTACGGCCACCAGTTCGGTTTCCCCGAGGGCGAGCACCTGCACGTCGCCGGGGTCGGCGACCGGCAGGCGCACGAAGGCGACGTCGACCTCACCGGCTCGCAGCATCACGAGGTTCTGGGTGGTCCAGCCGGTGTCGATCACCAGCCGGACCTGGGGGCGACGCTCGGAAAAGCGCGCAATCGCCTCGTCCGGGAGTGCGCCGACGACCGAGCGGGTGTGAGCGATGCGCAGCTCGGCCTGCTCCTGCTCCACCGCCTCGCGGATCCGCTGTTCGACGCGGTCGATCTGGCCGAGCAGCGGTACGCCTTCCTCGAGCAGGATCTGGCCCGCGGGGGTCAGGGCCACCCCGTGTGGCCCGCGGTCGAACAGCGTGGCGCCGAGCTCGTTTTCCAGAACCTTGATCTGTTGTGACAGGCCTGGCTGGGCGATGTGCAAGCGATCCGCGGCCCGCCGGAAGTGCCGCTCCTGCGCGAGCACGGCGAAGTACCGCAATCGCCGGAGGTTCATGGATTCACGGTAATGAGCACCATGGTGATAGTCAAAGCTTATCCAGCCGGTCGGCGCGCTATTGGACGGCCACCGGGACCCCGGTCGACGATCGGGCGATGTTCATCGCTGACAGCACTCGCCGGAGCCCGTCGTGACGCCGCCCACCGTGGCCGACGCACTGGCCGCAGGTCTGGCCCGTCATCAGGTCACCGCCGTCTTCGGGCAAAGCCTGCCGTCGGCGCTGTTCCTGGCCACGCCGCGACACGCGATCCGGCAGGTGGCCTACCGCACCGAGAACGCCGGTGGGGCCATGGCCGACGGTTATGCCCGCGTGAGCGGCCGGATCGGGGTCGTCGCGGCGCAGAACGGCCCCGCGGCCACCCTGCTGGTTCCGCCGCTCGCCGAGGCGATGAAGGCGTCCGTCCCCGTTCTCGCCCTCGTACAGGAGGTGCCGAGCGCGAACCGTGATCGCAACGCGTTCCAGGAATTCGACCACGAGGCACTGTTCGCCTCGTGCGCGAAGTGGGTCCGGCGGCTGGGTGAGCCGGCGCGCGTCGACGACTACCTCGACATGGCGGTCGCAACGGCGTGCTCCGGTCGGCCCGGCCCGGTCGTCCTGCTTCTGCCGCGCGACGTGCTCACCGCTGCGGTCCCGCGGCGAACGACGGCGCGGCGAGCCCGGCTCGGCACCTTCCCGCAGGATCCGGTGCGCCCCGCGGCCGAAGCGGTCACCAGGGCCGCGGAGCTGCTGCGCACCGCACGCCGTCCCGTGGTGGTCGCCGGGGGTGGGGTGCACCTTTCGGGCGCGAGCGCGGCCCTCGCCCGTCTGCAGGAGCGCGCGTCGCTGCCGGTCGGCACGACCACCATGGGCAAGGGAGCCGTCGACGAGCAGCACCCCCTGTCACTGGGGATCGTCGCGAACTACATGGGGCGCGGCTCGCTGAGCCGGCACGTGCGCCCGGTGGTGCAGGACGCCGACGTGGTGCTGCTCGTCGGTACTCGTACCAACGAGAACGGAACCGACGCCTGGCGCGCGTTCCCCGCGGAGGCGACCTTCGTCCACATCGACGTCGACGCCGCGGAGGTCGGCCGCAACTACGAGGCCGTCCGCCTCGTCGGCGATGCCCGGCTGACCCTCGAGGACCTCTGCACCGCGCTGGAGGCCGGGGACCTCGCTGCCCGCCGGGCGGCTCGTGACGACGTGGTCGAGCGGATCGCCGGAGCGCGGCGAGCGGCCGAAGCCGACCTCGCGCCGCTGATCGCGGGGGAGTCGGTCCCGTTGCGGCCGGAGCGGGTGATGGCCGAACTCGACGCCGCGGTGCGCGACCTCGACGTCGTCCTCGTGGCCGATGCCAGCTATTCGACGATCTGGATGGCCAACCAGCTCCGCGCCCGCCATGCGGGACAGCGGTTCCTGGCCCCGCGGGGCCTCGCCGGGCTGGGCTGGGGCGTTCCGCTCGCCCTCGGGGCCAGGGTGGCCCGGCCCGGCGCCATCGTGGTCGCGTTGGTGGGCGACGGCGGCTTCGGCCACGTCTGGTCCGAGCTCGAGACCGCCGTGCGGGAGGACCTCCCGATCGTGGTCGTGCTGCTGAACAACGGGGTCCTGGGTTTCCAGAAGCACGTGGAGCTGGTGCAGTTCGGTGCCCACACCAGCGCGACCGACTTCGTCCCGGTCGACCACGCGGCCGTCGCCCGCGCCTGCGGCGCCGACGGGGTGCGGGTCGACACCGTGGCGGACCTGGGGCCCGCGCTCGCCACAGCGGTGCGAAGCGGCCGCCCGACGCTGGTCGAGGTGCTCTGCGACCCGGACGCCTACCCTCCGATCACCGCCTGGGACGAGGTGGGCGAGCGCGCGATCCTCGGCACTGGGGGCACCGCGTGACCGGCGGTGCGCGGGACCGGGTGAGGACCGACGGCGTCACTCTGGAGCGCGTTTCCGAGCACGCATGGTGGGCGGAATGCGCGGGTTACCAGACTACCGTCGTGGTGTCGGGGACGACGGCGCTGCTGCTCGACCCGCTCAGCGGCGGGCGCGGGCCCCGGATCCGCGACGCGGTGCGGTCCGTGCTGGGGGCCGACGTCACCGCCATCGCGTACAGCCATGCCCACCGCGACCACGCGGGCGACGCGGCCGAGCTGGTCGGCGCCGCGCGCGGCGAGGTGGCCGTGCTCGCGACCCGGGACTGCGCCGCGCGGCTCCCGCGCTTGCGCGGGACCGTCACCCCGAGCCGCGTCCTCGACGACGGCGCGGTCGTCGACTTCCACGGTGTCGCGGTCGAGGCGTGCGTCGTCGGTGGCCACACCGTCGATTCGACGTGGTTCCGGCTGCCGGAGGAGGGCGTCCTGCAGCTGATCGATCTCGTCCACCCCGGCCAAGCCGAGTTCGACGGGTTCGGGATGGCGTCGGACGTCGGCGACTACCGTGCCGCGCTGCGCCGCGCGCTCGAGGTGGACTGGCAGGTGCTGACGGCGGGACACGGCCTACCGGGCACGCGGGCCGACGTGACCCGCGTCCTCGACTACCTCGCCGATCTGGAGGCGGCGGTCGCCGCCGTGTTGGAGGCCCGGTCGCCACGGCAGTTCACCGACGCGGCCTCGCACAACTACGGCCGCATCAACGCCCGCCTGGCGGCGGTGCAGCAGGACGTCGTCGCCGCGTTGACCCCGAGGTGGGGCGCACTGCCCGGTTTCGGCGACGCGGCGCCTTCGCACGTCAAGCGCATGTTCGCACACCTCGTCTGGTTCGGCTGACGGCCGGCGCCGGCGCCTCGGCCGTGGCCCGCAGACCGGAACGATCGGCCGCGGCGGCCACCGGGCGTGGGACAGGGTCACTGTTCGTGCGGGGCCGCCCGGCCCCGGGAAGGAGAACCATGACGACCCGTCCGTACAGCAGCGTGTGGTCCGACCTGGCTTCGGTGCCGTTCTCCCAGGGCTACCTGCAGGCCGGTCCGTACCGGACGCGCTACCTGCACGCCGGTGGCGAGGACAAGCCCGTGCTGCTGATGCTGCACGGCATCACCGGGCACGCCGAGGCCTACGTCCGCAACCTCGCCGCGCACGCCGAGCACTTCTCGGTGTGGGCGATCGACTTCATCGGTCACGGCTACTCCAGCAAACCCGACCACCCGCTGGAGATCCCGCACTACCTCGACCAGGTCGAGCACGTCCTCGACGCAGTGGGGGCGCGCACGGCGCACATCACCGGAGAGTCGCTGGGCGGGTGGGTCACCGCGAAGTTCGCGCAGACCCGGCCCGGCCGGGTGGAGCGGATCGTGCTCAACACCATGGGCGGCACCATGGCCAATCCCCAGGTCATGGAACGGCTCTACACCCTGTCGGTGGAAGCGGCCGAGGATCCGTCGTGGGAGCGGGTCAAGGCCCGGCTGGAGTGGCTGATGGCCGACCCGTCGATGGTCACCGACGACCTGATCCGCACCCGCCAGGCGATCTTCCAGCAGCCGGGGTGGCTCGAGGCGTGTCAAGCGAACATGGCGTTGCAGGACCCCGACATCCGCCGTCGTAACATGATCACCGACGACGACCTGCGGGCGATCGCGGCGCCCGCTCTGGTGTTGTGGACCACCAAGGACCCGTCCGGCCCGGTCGACGAGGCCCGGCGGATCGCCTCACTCATCCCGGGCGCCCGGTTGGCGGTGATGGACAACTGCGGGCACTGGCCGCAGTACGAGGACACCGCGACCTTCAACCGGATCCACCTCGATTTCCTGCTCGGGCGGCGCAACGGGTGAGGACGCGCCCGGCTCGCGGCGCGTTTCCAGCGCCGCGATCACCGGGGCGGGGCGCCGGTGGCCGGGGAACCGTCCGCGTCGCGCCGGACGTGGGCCCGGCCCGCGGCGCGCAGGAGCTCGAGCGCCGGGCCGGAGCCGTCGGTCGGCAGGAGGGTGCGGGAGGTGATGCGCCAGCCGTCGGGGCCGCGGTCGAGTGTCCAGCGGTTGGCCAGCACGCGGTGGATCCGATAGCCCTCCGACACGCCGTGGTTGGCCAGTTCCCGAGGGTGTCCCTCGTGGTCCGGGGTGATCAGCGCGAGGTAGGAGATGGCCACGGCGGTGTCGCCGTCGACATCGACCAGCGGCAGGTTGCCGAAGTGCGTGAGCCCGCCGGCGATCGCGGCGTGGTGCTCGGGGCGGTCGACCAGCTGCGCCATCGCGTCCCGGCCGCGCGCGCCGTCCAGGTCTCGGCCGCGGTCGAAGACGACGTCGTCGGAGTAGATCGCCTCGACCAGGTCGCGCTCGCCGGTGTCGGCGCTGAGCGGGTGCGTGGCCAGCAGGTCGTAGATGGCCAGGCGGTCCTCGACCGCCTGCAACCGGGCCTCGAGAGAGGGCGCCACGGGGTGTCCCTTCGGAGTGTCCAACTGATGGGTTGGATTCTGTCGCGGCCGTGCCTGCTCGGCAACCGGCGAGTTGGAATCTGCTTGGATGGGCGCCATGGCGTGGGACACCGAGGGGACGAAACGGCGGCTGCTGGAGGCCGCGGTGCACGAGTACAGCGAGCACGGCCCGCTGGGCGCGCGCGTCGACCGGGTCGCGCATCGGGCCGGGGTCAACAAGGAACGGATCTACCAGTACTTCGGGAGCAAGCAGAAGCTCTTCGCCGCGGTACTGGAACAGGAGATGACGAAGCTGGCCGCCGCGGTGCCGCTGACGGCGGACCTCGCCGAAGACCTCGGCGAATTCGCCGGACAGGTGTACGACTACCACCGCACCTACCCGCACTACCTGCGGCTGCTGCTGTGGGAGGGCCTCGACACCCCGCCGGGACCGGTCGCGGCGGCAGCCGAGCGCGCCGCGCACTACGCGGACGACGTCACCGCCGTGTCCCGCGCCCAGGACGCCGGGGTGCTGCGGAACGACGTGCGGCCCGGATACCTGCTCTACGTCGCCCGTGCGCTCGCGGCGTGGTGGCTGGCCGTGCCCTCGACGGTCGGGCTCATGCTCGGCGGTGCCTCCGGCGACGACCCCGGCGAGCGCCGCCGAGTCCTGGCCGGCCTGGTCCGCGACGCGACGACACCCCGGGGCTGAGGCACCGCCGCCCTCCGGCCGCGGTCAGATGGTGCCGGGCGGGCCTTCCGGCAGCGTCGTGCCGACGTGGACCCGTCGGAAGCCCTCTGCCGTGCACCGAGGGGTGGACGGCGACAGTCTCCAGGACCAGGTGCGCCGCCACGTCGACCAATCGCGGCGCGACCGATGCGGCGCACGGAGGGTGCGTAGGCGGTCGCGGCCGGCCGGGTGATCTCGGCTGCGTCGCCGGCACCAGGCGGCGCGGGTGGTCACCACGACGCGATGGGAGCTGGCGGGTGGCCGCCCTGACGCGACACCGTCCGGCGCGTCGCGGTAGCGGTGAAGGTCGGGCGTTCGGGTCATCGCCGTTGCCGTCGCCGCGGCAGTGTGACGGCGGGTCGGCTGAAGACCGAGCTCGCCACCACGATCCCGGCGACGAACCCGAAGTTGTACCAGTTGCCGTTGTTGCGCACCTCGTAGATGCCGACGTTGTCGTTGAACAGCGAGACGAGGAAGGTGATGGGGCAGATGATCCCGTGCCACACGCCGAGCCAGAACCCGGCGGGGGCGGGCGGGCCGGTCTGCACGGCGTCGTCGGCCCCGGGTGCGCACGCGGCGAGAACCAGAGCGGCCGTCAGGAGCGTGGCCAGGGCCAGGGCACGGCGGGTCGCGGATGGGCCGGTTCGCGGCCGACCCGCCGGAGTGCCGGGGAACCGATGACCGTCACCGCGGCGAGCACCTGGGCTCCCGCGGCGGCGGCGAGCGCGACCCGCACACGTCGCGGCGGACAGGACGGCCGTTCGTTCGGTCCGGCCGGGATCACGCCAGTGGTGGTGTGCTGTGGCCATGTCCGCGCTCCTCGTCAGACTGCTCGCCCTCAGCGTCGTCGCGGCACACCGGGAACGGACATGGCGGTTGGGCACCGATCCCGGGGACCAAAGTCAGCCGTCGTCTCCTCCGGCCGCCGTCGCGGCCGGTTCCGTCGGTGCGCCCGCCGGTGCTGTGACCGCTGGGGTTCGCGGCGTTCGAGCTCGACGGCGAGGTCACGGGGCGGGCAGCGGTACGGGGCGTTGCCACCTCGACCTTGAGGTCGCGGAGAGCCTGGACGCTGCCGTGGCTTTGGAGCGACTGCAGCGCGTGCTGTCGGCACTGGGCGTCGCGGGGTGCGCGACGACGAACGTCAGCGGGTGATCAGGCTGCCTTCCGGGCTCGTCCGCCCCAGCGAATCGCCTTCTCGCTGCGGATCCGGGCGCGCTCGCGGCGTTCGATCCCCAGGACACCGCGGTGGCGGGTGGTGGCGTTGCGCCCGAGCGCGGCCAAGGGTCGCCGGCGCCCTTCTTGCGCCGGTTGGCGGCGGGCGAGTGAGGGCCGTCGTGACGACGAAGCCCTCGTCGTCAGGACCGAGCAGGCGGGGACGGCCCGCCGCCTGGCGAGGGCAGGCAGGCAGGCCGATCTCGTGGCACCGCCGGCCGAGGCCGGCAGTTCTAGCGTCCCGCCCCCGGAGGGGCGTGCAGTGATCGCAGCCGCTCGGTGAAGACCCGGTTCTGGTCGCGGGCCGCACCCGGTGTCCGGCCGTGGCCCCAGCCGAGCCAGCGGCGGTACTCACCGAAGCGCTCGTCCCGTTCGAGGACGGCCTCGTCGGTCAGCGGTGAACCCGCCGGTGCGGCGCCGGACAGCGGTGCCACGAACAACGCGTCGGCCGGGCAGTGGGCCTCGCACAGGAAACAGGTCTGGCAGTCGGCCTGCCGGGCGATCACCGGATGCCCACCGGCGACGGCGTCGAACACGTTGGTGGGGCACACCTCGACGCAAATGTCGCAGTCGATGCACCGGTGGCTGCTGATGACTTCGATCACGGGGTGCCTACCTCCTCGGGCGCGGTCCAGACCTCGTCCAGACCGCCACTGCGGATCCGGTGCGTGTGGGCGGGGTCGGTGCGGGGCGCGTCGTCCCGGATCTGCAGACCCCGGGACTCCGGACGGCTCAGCGCGCTGGCGTACATCCACCGCGCGTGGGCGACCATGGCCGCCGCCTGCCTGCTGCGCACCCCGTCCGGCCCCAGCTCGTCCGCCGCGGCCCGCCACAGGTCGTCCAGAACGGACAGTGACTCCCGGAGCCCCCGCTCGCTGCGGAACCTGTTGCGGTCCAAGGGGAACACGTGCTCCTGCACCGTGGCGACCACCTCGTGGTGCCGAACGCCCGCCCGCCCACGCGGTCGCAACCCGGCCTGGCCCCGGGCGGCCAGGGGAGCCCGCCCGGGTGGTCGCGCGGCCGCGAACCGGGCGGCCGCGTCCCCGGCCCAGCCGCCCGAGGAGATCGCCCAGGACCCGTTGTGACTGCCGCCGCCGGTGACCGCGCCGGTGACGAACTCCCGCGACGCCGCATCACCGGCGACGAAAAGCCCCGGCACCGTCGTCGCGCACCCGTCGTCGGTGACCCGCAGGCCACCGGTCCCGCGCACCGTGCCCTCCAGCACGAAGCGCACCTCGAAGCGTTCGGTGAACGGGTCGATGCCCATCTTGTCCAGCGGGAGGAAGAAGTTCGGCTGGGACCAGCGCATCGCGGACCGTACCTCGGGCCCGGCCTGGTCGAGCCGGGCGTAGACGGGACCGCGCAGTGCCGCCCGCTGCAGCGCGACGGCGCTGCGGGCGGGCATCGAGCCGGGCAGCTCGCCGCCGTCGGCGTCGGTGAACGTCGCGAACTGGTACATCAGGCCCTTCGTCTGCGCGCCGAACGCGGGCGCGATGCCGTACTGGCACGAGAACTCCATCCCGGACAGCTCGGCGCCCGCCTCGGCCGCCATCAGCGCGCCGTCGCCGGTGTTCACGTTCAACCCGAGCGCGCCGGACAGGAACGCGCAGCCCCCGGTCGCCAGCACGACCGCGCCGGCCCGGATCTCCCACCGCGCACCGCCCTGCTGGCGGCGGATCCCGGCGGCGCCGGACACCACGCCATCGGGATCGGTGAGCAGCTCGGTGGCGGGAGACTGGTCCAGGATCGTCACCCCCGCCCGCTTGACCTGGCGGCGCATCAACCGCAGGTACTCCGGTCCCTGCAGGCTGCCGCGGTACTGTTCGCCGCTGTCGGTGACGGGGAACGGGTAGCCCCACGCGGACAGCTCGCCGACCGCGTCCCAGGTCCGCTCGAGGATGCGCGCCATCCACCTCCGCTCGGTGAGCCCGCCCGCGGCCGCTTCGCGGGTGGCGATCGCCCGGTCGCGGACCTCGGGGTCGGGTGGCAGGTACCAGAGGTTGTTGCCACCCGCGGCGGCCGAACCGGAGGTGCCGCAGTAGCCCTTGTCGGCCAGCGCGACCCGGGCGCCGCGGGCCGCGGCCGCGAGAGCGGCCCAGGTGCCCGCCGGGCCGCCGCCGAGCACGAGCACGTCGACGTCGGCGGGGACCGCGATGGAGCGCCGCATTCGAGGCATCGTCGGGCTCCCGGGCTCAGGCCGCGGCCGTGACGCCGGGCGCGACCCAGGCGTCGACGTCGAACGGCGCGGTCGCCAGCTTCTGCGCCACGAGGAAGGACAGCGTGTCCCGCACCGCGTGCAGGTCGGCGTCCGTGGGGGCCGGGTCGCCGAACACCGAGGCGGGGTAGGAGGCCCGCAGGACGTCGGGGGAAAGGCCGGTGATCCGCGCGGCGTAGGTGTAGTACGGCTCCGGGTCCGCTTTGAGCTGTGTCGCCGCCGCCGCGACGCCTGCGTTCCACGCGCTCGCGAGTTTCGGGTGCTTCGTCGCCGCGTCCTGCGAGATGGTGACGTAGGTGTTGCCGGACAGGCCCGGGTGGGCGCTGGCCTGGTCGATCGAGTGGTACCCCTTGGACAGCAGCAGGGGCGCGGTCCCGACCGGTGCGGCGTAGGCGGCGATGTCGCCCTTGTCCAGCGCCTGCTGGGCGCTGTTGGCCAGCAGGAACGTCACCTTGACCGACGAGGTCAGTCCCGCGCTCTCCAGCAACCCGACCAGGTAGCGGTGCATGTACGAACCCTGCTGGGTGGCCACGGTCTTGCCCTTGAGGTCGGCGAGGTTGGTGATGCCGGGCCCGGTGATGAGCCAGGCGTCCTGCCCACGCATCTCGACACCGGACAGTTGCGTCGGCAGATCCGCCGCGCGTCCCGAAATCGCCGGGGTGTCGCCGAGCACGCCCACGTCCAGTGAGCCGCCCTTGAGCGCCTGGTTGAGGTTGGGGCCGTTGGGGAACGAGACCCATTCGACCTTCTCGACCCCGGCCGCGCTCAGGTGCTGCTGGAGGATGCCCTGCTGGTACGCCCAGGCGTCGATCCCGGAGGGCTCGCTGCCGTTGGACACGATCACGCCGACGCGCAGGGTGGTGCCGTCCGAGCCGGCACCCGCTCCGCCGCAGGCCGTCAGTGCCAGCAGCAGCATTGTCAAGGGCAGGACGAGTCTTGTCACGGTGTGTCCTTCGTGGTGGGGGTTTCAGGGACGCGGCGCGGTCACACCGAGCCACCCGAGCAGCCGCGCGCGCAGTGCGGCGAAGTGCACGCTGCCGGGGTCGCGTGGCCGCTCCAGGGTGATCGGCAATTCGTCGGCGAGGCGGCCGTCGCGGAGGACGACGGCGCGGTCGGCGAGCACCAGCGCCTCGTCCACGTCGTGCGTGACGAGGATGGCGGTGAGGCGGTGCCGCGCCCACAGCTGCCCGATGAGCTGTTGCATCTTCAGCCGCGTCAGCGCGTCGAGCGCGGCGAGGGGTTCGTCGAGCAGGAGCAGCTGGGGATCGCGCACCAGTGCCCGGGCGAGCGCGACGCGCTGCGCCTCACCGCCGGACAGCGTTTTGGGCCAGACGTCGGCCACGTGGGCCAGGCCGACCTCGTCGAGCGCGGCGAGCGCGCGGTGCCGACGCCCGGCGGCGGGCAGTCCGAACGCGACGTTGCGCCACACCCGCCGCCACGGTAGGAGTCTCGGTTCCTGGAACGCGACGGACGTGCGCGCCGGAACGGCGACCCGGCCGCGCGCGCCGTGGTCGAGGTCGCCGATGATCCGCAGCAGGGTGCTCTTGCCCGAACCGCTCGCGCCGAGCAGGGCGACGAACTCGCCCGCACCGACGCCGAGGTCGACGCCGCGCAGGATCTCCCGGTCGCCGAAGGACCGGTGCACGTCCTGGACGACCACGGCCCGCCGGGTCGTGGCCGCGGCGATGTCACGTACTTCGGTCATGTCAGGCTCCCGCGAAGTTCTGGCGCCAGGACAGCAGGAGCCGTTCGAGGCCACGGACGATCAGGTCGGAGGACAGACCGAGCAGCGCGTAGAGCACCAGGCAGACCACGATCGTGTCGGTCTCCAGGTTGTTCTGCGCGTTGAGCATCAGGTAGCCGATGCCGCCGTCGGCGTTGATCTGCTCGCCGACCACCAGCGCGAGCCAGGCGGTGCCGAGCGCCAGCCGCACGCCGACCAGGATGTTGGGCAGGGCGCCGGGGATGATGACCGACCTGGTCAGCCGCCACCGGCCGCGGTCGAACGTGCGCGCCGCCTCGACGAGCTTGGCGTCGACGTTGCGGATGCCGACGAAGGTGTTGATGTAGACCGGGAAGCACACCCCGAGGACGACCAGCGCGATCTTCGGGGTGTCGCCCACCCCGAACCACAGGATGAACAGCGGCGTGATGCCGAGGAACGGCAGTGTCCGCAGCATCTGCATCGGGCTGTCGACGAGGTCCTCACCCGCGCGGAACAGGCCGCTGGTGAGCGCGAGCAGGAGGCCGGCCGGGACGCCCAGGGCCAGTCCGGTCGCCACGCGGGTGACCGAGGTGGCCATCGCCTCGCCGAGGTCCCCGCCGGAGATCAGATCGACCGCCGCGCCGGCCACCTGCAGCGGGGAGGACAGGGTGTTCTCGGGCGGCCAGCCGAGCGCCGAGACGAGTTGCCACAGCGCGACCAGTGCGACGACGACCGCGACGCGCCGCGTCCAGCGCGGGATCCGCAGCCCGCCACGTTCACCGCGCAGGGACAGCTCGCGCAGCCCGGTGTCGGAGATCGCGGTCACGGCGTCCTCCCGCCGGTCTCGTCGCGCAGCGGCACCACCGGGACCAGCGCGGCACCCGGGGTGCGGCCCCGGCCCCAGCCGATCGCCGCGCGGTAGCTGCCGAGCAGGCCGGACTCGCGCAGGCTCGACTCGTCCGGGTGTTCGGGCAGCGGATGGGTCCGAGGCGCCACGAACAGTGCGTCGACCGGGCAGTAGGCCTCGCACAGGAAACAGGTCTGGCACTCGTCCTGCCGCGCGATCACCGGGGCCCCGCCGGTTCCCGGGTCGAAGACGTCGGTCGGGCAGACGTGCACGCACGTGTCGCAGGCGACGCAGCGGTCGGCGGAGACGAGCTCGATCACGACGCCACCCGCTCCGCCGCACCGGCCAGGGGCCGCACCCACGGCTCGTCGAGACCCCCGGTCAGCAGGCGGTGGTGCTGCCCGGGGTCCTGCCGGGGGAAGTCGGCGCGCGTGTGCATGCCGCGTGCCTCGGTCCGGGCCGGCGCTGCGGTGTACATCCACCGCGCGTGCGCGACCATGGCCGCGGCCTGCCGGGCCCGGACCGCGTCCCGTGCCGTGCCGAACAGGGACTCCCGCGCCTGTGCCCCGACGTGGTCGAGCTCGGCCAGCGCGGGCTCCGGGCGGGAACCGTCCCGCAGGTTCTTGTCGTAGGGAAGTACTTCACGCTGCACCGCGTCGACGACCTCGCGATGGCCGTCCGCGCGGCCGGCTTTGCCGACGGGCCGCAACCCGGCCGCGCCGGTGGCGTGCACACGCCGGGTCCCGGCGTGCGGGCCGAGGGACCGGGCGTGCGCAGCCGCCGCGCGACCGGCCCAGATACCCGAGGACATGGCCCAGGCCGCGTTGTGGCTGCCGCCGCCGGTGAACCCACCGCAGATCAGCTCACGCGTCGCGGCGTCACCCGCCGCGTAGAGCCCCGGCACCCCCGTCGAACAGTCGTCCCCGGCGAGGTGGAGGCCGCCGGTTCCGCGCACCGTTCCCTCAGCGAGCAGGGTGATCTCGAACCGCTGGGTGAACGGGTCGATGCCGAGCCGGTCGAAGGGCAGGAAGAAGTTCGGCTGGGCCAGGCTCATCGTCCGCCGCAATGTCTCGCCGGCGTGGTCGAGGCGGCAGAACACGCGCTCGGACACCAGGGCGCGGGCGATCACCGACCGGCCGCGCTGGCTCCCTGCGCCCTCCAGCACGCTGCCGTCCTCGTGGAAGAACGTGGCGTAGGAGTAACAGGCGGTTTTGGTGACCGAGGTGGACTTCGGGGCGATCGCGTAGGCGTTGGAGAACTGCATCCCGGACAGGGCCGCGCCCGCTTCGGCGGTCATCATCGCGCCGTCGCCCGTGTCGACGTCGCACCCCAGCGCCCCGGAGGAGAACGCGCACCCGCCCGTGGCCGGCACGACGGCTCCGGCCCGCACGCGGTAGGGGGTGTCCTGCTGCCGCCGGTACCCCGCGGCGCCTGCGACGGCGCCCGAGGCGTCGGCGACCGGCTCGGTGACGGGGCTGTGGTCCAGGACCCGCACGCCCACGCGCCGGAGGAGGATCCGCATGCGGCGCAGGTACTCCGGCCCCTGCAGGCCGTGCCGCAGCTGCCTGCCGTCGTCACCCCTCGGGAACGGGTACCGGCCCAGCTCGGCCAGTTCCCCCATCGCCTCGGAGGTCTGGTCGAGCACCCGCGCCATCCAGCGCCGGTCGGCCAGGTAGCCGCCTAGCCCTTCGCGACTGGCCATCGCGGCGTCCCGGCGATCCGGGTCCGGTGGCACGTACCAGACACCGGTGCCCGCCGAGGCGGTCGCACCACTGGTACCGCAGTACCCCTTGTCGGCCAGGACGACGTCGGCGCCTGCCTGGGCTGCCTTGAACGCGGCCCAGGTCGCGGCCGGGCCGCCGCCCACGACCAGGACGTCGGCGGTGAGATCGAGCATCATTTCCCCTCAGGCCGCTTGCGGTGTCAGCAGGTCGTTGAGCCAGGGCAGCACCGCCGACCGCGGGTCCACCGCCCGGGGCAGCAGTCCGCCCGCGGCCAGCAGCCGTGCCGCGCGGTGCTGTTCGTCGAGGAACTCCTCGCTCACCGGGCGCAACCCGAAGGGGCGGCTGCGCAGCGCGTGCTCCCAGCGATCCAGGTCGGCCTGCGACGTGGCACCCGCGTCCTCGGCGAAGTAGCGGGCAGCCGCACGGGGGTTGGCGTCGACCCACGCGTCGGACTCCTGCAGGGACCGCACGATCTCGATGAGCTTGTTGCGGTGGTTCTCGGCGAAGTCGCGGCGGGTGAACCACAGCGACGGGTGGCTGAACAGACCTTCGGTCTCGACCAGGGTCCGCACCGGGCCCTCCTGTTCGGTCAGCGCCAGCGCCGGGTAGGCGCCGACCCAGGCGTCCAGCTCGCCCGAGCGCAGGCCCGGGGGACCATGGTGCACCGGGGTGTCCACCGGTTCAATGTCGGACCACGACAGTCCGGCCCGCTCGAGCGCGAACAGCAGCAGCGTGGTCTGCCACGACCCGTGGGCGACGCCGACGCGCCGGCCCCGCAGGTCGGCGACGGACCGGATCGGCGATTCCGGCTTGACGACCAGCCTGCCGTTTTCCACCCGCGGCCCGGAGATGGCGACGTAGACCAGGTCGCGACCGTGGGCGAGCCCGGTCACCGGCGGCGTGAACCCGGTGCCGACGAAGTCGTACCCGCCCGCGTCGAACAGCCAGTCCGAGTGCAGGGTCGGCAGCGCGTGCTTCGGGTCCACCGCCGGTGGGGCGGGCAGCGTGCGCAGATCGACCCACTCGGTGCCAGGCAGCCTGCGCTCCAGGATGCCGCGGTGCCGCAGGACGAACAGGGAGTTGTTGTTGGGGAAGAATCCGATGCGGACGGTCATCCGGCTGCGCTCCTCAGTGCTGGGGGATCAGGCCGAGGCGGCGCGCCTCGTCGACGAGACCACTGCGGCTCCACTGCGCGACCAGGTTGGTCGGGTCGAACTCGACGGAGCCACCCAGGCCTTCGGCGATGGCCTGGAACTGGGCACCCTCCTCGAGCAGCACGATGAACTTCGCGGTCTCCAGCAGACCGTCCCGGCCGAGTACGTTGACCCCGCCGTTGGCCTCGAAGATCGCAACCAGGTGCGGGTCCTGCCGCAGGCGCTCCAGGATGAACTCGCTCGCGGGCCTGCTGCGGTCGATGTGCGGTGGGATCTCCCGCGACAGGGTGAGCCGCTGGGACGCGGCGTACCGGATCGGCAGGGTGCGGTGGGTCTGCGCCCACCCGCCGAGCCACGGCGTGTGGATGTGCACGACCGTGGTGATCTCCGGGTGCTCCCGGAACACCGTCCGGTAACCGCCGATGAACCCGGCCCGACCGCTGCCGGAGAGCACGGTGCCGTCGAACGTGGCGACCACGGGTTCGACCTCCCGGCTGTCGGCCCACGGGCCCGGCTCGTTGAGGGCCACGGCGATCTCGGTGCCGGGCACCCGTTCGACGACGTTGACGGTGCCGTTGGCCGAGGTGGTGCCGGTGTCGCGGAACACGCGGAACGCCTTCTCGGCGTCGGCTCGGGCGCGGTCGACGAAGTCGCCGACGGCCGGATCGAGTGTGGTGGTCATGTTTCCTCCTGGTCAGGCGACCGGCGCGGGTTCGCGCACGGCGCGGGGCTGGGTGAAGCGGGAACGGCCGAGCAGGGGGAGGACCTCTTCGCCGACGCGGTAGGCCTCCTCCAGGTGCGGGTTGCCGGCGAGGATGAAGGCGTCGACGCCGAGGTCGAGCAGCTCGTCGAGGCGCTGCGCGACCTGCTCGTAGCTGCCGACGAGACCGAACGCGGGGCCACCCCGGAGCAGGCTGAAGCCGGCCCACACGTTCGGCTGCACCTCGACGTCGCGGTACCCGGTGATGGTGTCGGGCACCCAGCCCTTGATCCGGGCGGCCCCGACGGAGTCGCCGCGCGCCTGCCGGGTCGCGACTGCCGGATCGACGTGGCGCCAGCCCTTCTCGATCTCGGCCCAGGCAGCTTCTTCGGTGTGTCGCGCGAGGACGTCGATGCGCACCGCGAACTTCGGCGTGCGGCCGAGCTTCGCGGCGTGCTCGCGGACGCCGTCGAACTTCCGCGCGAGATCGCCGAAGGGTTCCAGCCACGACAGGTAGTAGTCGGCGTGCAGGCCCGCGGCGTTCACCGCGGCCGCCGAGGAACCGGAGAAGTAGATCTCCGGGAACGGCTCGCCGGTGAGGTGGTCGGGCAGGGCGGCGCCGCGGGTGGTGAAGAACCGGCCGTCGACGTCGTGGGGTTCGCCGCGCCACACGCCCTTGAGGACGTCCAGGAATTCCGAGGTGCGGGCGTAGCGGTCGTCGTGGTCGACCTTGTCGCCCCACCACAGCTGCGCGGGCCCGCCGCCGCCGGAGATGATGTTGTACACGAGCCGCCCGCCGGTGGCCCGTTGCAGGCTCGCCGACATGCGCGCGGCCTGCAGCGGGTGCAGGAAACCGGGCTGGAACGCCACCATGAACCGGTAGGTGCTGGTCTCGCGGGCCAGCGCGGCCGACAGCGCCCACGGGTCCTCGGTGCCCGGGAACGAGGGGAGCAACCCGCCGAGGAATCCCGCGGCCTCGGAGGCCTTCGCCACGGCTGCGGCGTGGTCGATGTAGGCGTACCCGTCGGGTTGTCCGCCGCGGACGGCGGGGGCGATGTTGCCGGGGCCGAGACCGCCCCAGTCGCCCCGGTTGCGGACTTTCGGGGTGCGCAGCGAGGCGTGGTCGCCGCTCATCCCGATGCGCCAGTACACGTCGATGGTCATGCTCGCGCTCCCCTCAGTGTTCGGCCCGCCGGATCGGCCAGGTGCAGCAGGTGCTCGCCGGCCCGGTGGATCTCCTCGATCGCCGGGTGTCCGGACAGGACGACGGTGTCGATCCCGGCGCGGGTGTAGTCGCCCAGCCGCCGCGCCACCTGGTCGTAGCTGCCGACCAGCCCGGCCCGGGCGCGGTGGCCGATGCGGTCGAAGCCGTGGAAGAGCACACCGTCCCGCGCCCGCGAGCGGAGCTCGCGTTCGGTGGCGGACGGGTCGATCTCCCGCCACAACCGCAGAACCCGGGCCCAGGCCTCGTGCTCGTCCTCGCGTGCGATGACCGGCAGCACGAGACCGGTGCGCACCGTGCGCCCGTGCTGCGCCGCCGCGGCGGCCAACGCCCGGACGTCCGCCGTCAGGTCCGGGGTGGACGCGGAAAACAGGTGCACGTCACCGTGGGCGGCGGACAACGCGATCGCCTCCGGCGAGGTGCCGCTCAGGTGCACCACCGGAAACGCGTGGCCGTCGGCGGCCTCGTCGAATCCCCCCGCGACGACGTCGAAGTAGCGACCGTGGTGGTCGAACTCCCCGCCGTCGAACCCGCCCGGGGCGGCGCCCCGCCCCGACCACACACCACGGGCGACGGTGAGGAACTCCGCGGCCCGCTCGTAGCGCGCGGCGCCACCGACCCGGTCACCCCGCCGCCGGTCGTCCTCGGGATCGGTGTCGACCTTCAGCAACCAGTCGAGCCGGTCGGCGCCGAGGCGCTGCAGCGTCAGTGACATCTTCGCCGCGTAGACCGGTGTGCCGAACGACGGGGTGAACTCCACGACGACCCGGCAGTGGCGGGTGTGGCGCAGCGCCCCGCCCGCCACGATCCACGACTCCTCACCGTCCGGGTCATAGGTCGCGACCACACCATCCACGCCGGACAACTCAGCCGCGTCGACGACCTGGTGCAGGTGGTCGAAACCGCCGCGCCGCCACAGGGTCGGATCGGCGCGCCTGCCGTCTCGGCGGGTGGGCAGCTCCCACAGGAAGCCGGTCATGCCGGACGCTCCCCGGTCAGGAGCGCCCGGGCCTGCTCCAGGGGCTCGGGCGCGACCCACGACGCGAGGTCGACGTCGGCGGCGAGGAACCCGTGTGCGTACAGAAACTGCTTCTGCGCGCCGAGCAGGTCGAGCCGTTCGGCGGACAGGTCCGGGTGCAGCCCGCGGTGGAAACCGTCGCCGTAGGCCGCCACCACCCCCTCCGGGCCGGCGAACGTCTCGCGCGCGAGGACGTCGCGGACCTCGTCGAGGTGGCCGGCGGCCCAGTCGGCGGCGCGCAGGCTGGCCGCGAGGAACCCGACGACGACCTCGGGACGCTGCTCCAGAAGGTCGGCGTGCACGGTGATCGGGCGTGGCGTGCCGTTGTTGACCCGTCCCCGGCGGGTCGTGGCGGAATCGAGGTCGACGGCGACGCGCAGGCCCTGTTTCCGTGCCACCTCCGCCGCCCGGGCACCCTTCACGTAGATCGCGTCGACCTCGCCCGCCACGAGTTCGGCGATGCCCCACGTGGTGCCGCGGGTCGCTCGGCCGCGCACCTCCGGGGTGCGGTTCACCCCGATCTCCGTCACGGTCACGTCGGCGAGGGTGCAGCCGGCCAGGCGCAGCGCGTTGGCGAACCCGTGCAGGGCCATCGCCCGCGGGAAGCTGCGGGCCCGGTCGGCGGCCCAGGACGGGATGCCGATCCGCGCGCCGACCAGGCCCGCCGCGTCCGAGATGGGGGAATCGCCGCGGACGAGGATGGCTTGCGCCTCGTCGATCCAGGTCAGGCCGATGAGCCGGGTGGGCGAGCCCTGGGCGCGGGCGGCGAGGGCGGGCACGTTGCCGCCTTCCCGGATCAGCCCGCGCAGCCGGTGGTCGTAGTGGTGGACGGCGACCTCCGGCCCGGCGTCCTGAAGGATCGACAGGGGCAGCCCGTGTTCGCCCGCGTCGTCGGAGAGCCAGCCCAGGCTGTGCGCGAGACCGCTGGCGGTGGGCACGGGGCAGCGCGTGTACCAGAGCGTGTCGACGGCGGGTTCACTCGCGATGGTCATGGGAGTCCTCCGATGCGGTCGGGGCGTCGTGCACGCCCAGTTCGGTGAGGAAGGCGGCGCGGTGGCGAAGTGCAGCGGGATCGGCGCGGTCCCGGGGACGGGGCAGGTCGACGACGACGTCGTACCCAAACCGTCCATTGTGGAGAACCAGCACGCGGTCGGCGAGCCGGACGGCCTCGTCGACGTCGTGGGTGACGAGCAGGACCGCGGGCCGGTGGCGGGTGACGAGGTCACCCACGAGGTCCTGCATCCGCAACCGGGTCAGCGCGTCGAGCGCGGCGAACGGCTCGTCGAGCAGCAACAACTCCGGCTCGCGCACCAGTGCCCTGGCGAGCGCGACGCGCTGGGCTTCACCGCCGGAGAGCGTGGCGGGCCAGGCGCGGTGCTTGTCGGCGAGGTTCACCTCGGCGAGGGCCCGGCGTCCGTCGTCCGCGGTCTGCCTGCCGCGCGGCCTGCCGATGATCACGTTGGACAGCACCCGCTTGGACGGGATGAGCCGCGGTTCCTGGTAGACGACCGTGCGCTGCCGGGGGACGAGGATCTGCCCGGCGTCCTGGCGTTCCAGTCCGAGCAGGAGCCGCAGCAGGGTGGTCTTGCCGGTGCCGCTCGGGCCGAGCAGCACGACGAACTCGCCGCGGTTGATCTCGAGGTCGATGCCGTCCAGGACGGTCTTGTCGCCGAAGCTCTTGCGCACGCCCGACAGCGACACGGCGAGTTCGGTGAGGTCGGTGAGTTCGGCGGTGGTGGTCGTCATCGCGCGGCCACCACCGCCCGCCAGGGCAGCGCGACGCGCTCCAGCACGCGCACCACCGCGTCGAACACCAGTCCCAGTACGGCGTAGAGCACCACGCACAGCACCATGTAGTCGGTGCGGTTGTACTCCTGCGCCAGGCTGACGAGGTAGCCGATGCCCTCCCGGGTGCCGACCTGTTCGGCGGCGATGAGGCCGGTGACGCTGATCGACAGGCAGATCCGCAGCGCCATCAGCACCGACGGCAACGCCGAGGGCAGGATGGTGCCGAATACCAGGCGGGGCCCGCGCAGACCGAAACTCCGCGCCGCTTCCAGCATCTTGCGGTCGACGTTGCGGACACCGAGGTAGGTGTAGGCGTACATCGGTGCGACGGTGGCGACCGCGATCAGCAGCACCTTGAACGTCTCGTCGATGCCGAACCAGGCGATGAACAACGGCACCAGGGCGAGGAACGGGATGGCGCGGTTGATCTGCATCGTCGCGTCGATCAGTTCCTCGCCGAGCGCGGACAGGCCGGACAGGACTCCGAAGAGGAGACCGAACGCGACGCCGAGGAACACCCCGGCGGCCGCGCGCTGCAGCGACGCGAGGGTGAAGTCCACCAGCTGTCCGGTGCCGAGCAGTTCGGTGAACGCGTTCCACACCTTCGGTGGTCCCGGCAGGATCTGCTCGGAGAAGCCGCCGGTGGCCGTGCCGGTCCACCAGGTCGCGACGAGGAGCAGCGGAACGGTGAACCGCACGGGAACCGACATCCAGCGCGGGCGGCGCCGGCGCCCCTGGAACTCCGGGTGCACGAGGCCGTCCCGCCCGGTGCGGGCGGGGCCGTTCGCGGTGACGGTGCTCATGCGCCGCCCCTCCGGTACTCGGCGAGTCGGGCGGGCAGGTCGTAGAACACGTCGGCGGCGGTGATCCGCCGCTGGATCACGTGGTTGCGCCAGAAGAGGTCGGCGACCGATTCGAGGTCGCGTGCGTCCTCGGCGTCGGGGTAGTGGGGGACCGCGGCCTGCGCGCCGAGCGCGAGTGCGCGCTGCAGCCGGTCGCCGGACAGCGCGCGGGGGCCGGCCTTGTCGAAGACGTTCTCGAAGTCCGCCGGGTTGACCCGCTGCCGTTCGGTCAGGTGCTGCAACGTCTCCAGGTACGTCGCCGCGACGTCCGGTCGCGAGTCCAGCACCTCGGTGCGGAACGCGACGACGGTGTTGTCGACCGACCCGATGCTGCGCTCGGTGGCGATCTCGATGCCCCCGTTGGCTTTCGCTTCCTCGTAGGGCTCGTTGAACGAGGCCCACGCGTCGACCTGACCGGCGGCGAAGGCCGAGGTCGCGTCGGCCTGTTGCAACGGGACCCGCTCGACCTTCTCCGGCGGGATGCCGGCTTGGGCGAGGGCCTGCAGCGTCATGTACTCCCCCTTCCCGGCCGGGTTCACCGCGACGCGTTTGCCGACCAGGTCCCGGACCGACCTGATCCCCGACTGCGGGGTGGCGATGATGCCGTTGCGGTCCTTGCCGACCGGGTCGGCCACGGCGATGATCCGGACGCCGACGTCTTTGGACATGGCGCCGACGACGGGGCTGTACGCGCCGTCGGAGACATCGAGCTGCTTGGTGTTGAACAATTTCAGGTTCGAGCTGAAGCCCGGTGTGCTCGGCACCCATTCGATGCGCGCACCCAGTGGGGCCAGTGCCTCGTCGAACGTTCCGTCCCGTTTGCCGACCGCCAGTGGCCCGGAGTTGCCGGGATCGGTGACTTTGAGGACGAAGGTGCCGTCCGCGTCGGTGCTCGCGCCGGCACCGGCACCGGCGCACGCCGTGGCCAGCGCCAGCAGGGGGACGAGCGCGAGGGCGAGGAGGGGTTTCCGGCTGGGCGGCATGGGGGTGACTCCTGGTGGGAGGGAACCGGTTCGAAGATCCGGTGCAGGTGCGGGCAACGATAACCACGCGGCGCCACGGGAGCTACGAGTTCCAAGGAATGGAAAGTCAGCCCACATTCTTTCCTATCAGCGCGCAATTAACTGGCGCACTTACCACTATTTGGAATCCTGTTACGCTGTTGTCCATGGCACGAGAAGGCGGGGACGGCGTCCAGACCGTCGCGCGGGCGCTGGCGGTTCTCGGGTGTTTCCGCGGCGGCGGGGAGCTGGGGGTCACCGAGCTGGCTCGCCGGGTGCACCTGCCGGCGAGCACCACCCACCGACTGACGTCCGCGCTCGTCGACGCGGGGTTTCTGGAGAAGAGCCCGACGTCGAACCGGTACCGGATCGGGGGAGCGCTGGCCGAGTACGGCCAGATCGCCTATCGGCAGCACCGGATCTACCTCGTGGAGCCCCATCTCGAGCAACTGGCGACCACCACCGGCGCGTCGGCGTCCATCGCGCTGCGGCACGGCAACGACATGGTTCTGGTGGGCACCAGCCGCTGGCGGGAGGCCGATGGGCACGAGCTCCAGGGGGTCCGGATTCCCTTGCACGCCAGCGCCTTGGGCAAGGCGCTGCTCGCGTGGTCCGACGTCACCGACGACGAACTGGCGCGGCTTCCGTTCACCGACGGTACCGACCGCGCCCCGACCGACCCCGCCGAGCTGTCGAAGGAGCTGACCCTGACCCGCGAGCGCGGGTGGGCGTTCAACGACGAAGAGCTGGCCGCCGGGGTTCGCACGATCGGCATCCCGGTGCGCGACGCCGACGGCCGGGCCCGGTTCGCGCTGGGGCTGCGCGGTCCGACGACTCTGATGATCCCCGAGCGGGTGCCCTTCTTCGTGGACCTGGCGAAGGTGACCGCCGACGACATCGCCGCGGTGCTCTTCGGACGCTGATCGGGGCCGGCAGATGAAGCGTCCACTTCGGCCCGTTCCCACGTCGTGAACACTTTCCTCGGCAAGCCCGCGGGCGTACTAGATTCGGACGAGTGCACCGGTCCGTTGTGGACCGCCTTCTTCCCAGTCTTCACCCCGAGGAAAGAGCCCCACCTATCATGCCCTCACCCAAGCGCACGATGCTCGCGTGGACGGCTGTGGTGACGAGTCTCGTACTGGCGCTCGCCGGCTGCGGTTCGGTCACCGGCGCCGTCGCGGGTACCCAGCCCCGCGACGGCGGCACGCTGATCGTCGGCCAGTACCAGGAAGTGACGCAGTTCGACCCCAACCGCCAGTACTCCTGGGAGACCTGGCGGATCGACCGCAACATCTACGAAACGCTCGTCGACGAGGACCTCTCCTCGGCCACCGGGGTACCGGAGATCGTGCCCCGGCTGGCGACGTCGTGGACGGTGAGCCCGGATGCGACGACCTACACGTTCCAGCTTCGCCAGGGCGTGCAGTTCAGTGACGGCACACCGTTCGACGCCGAAGCCGTGCGCTTCAACGTGCGGCGGTTCACCGACCCGTCGTTCGAGTACTACGACGAGGTGAGCGCGGCGACCATGTCGCTGGTCTACGGGGACCTGGCGTCGTTCGACGTGGTGGACGACCACACGGTGCGGTACACGTTCACGCACCCGTTCCTCGACTTCCTCCGTCAGATCCCGAACAGTGGCAACGCGGCGTCGGGGATCTTCAGCCCGGAGGCGCTCAAGAAGTACGGCCAGGACGGGCTCGCCGACCACCCGGTCGGCACCGGTCCCTTCGTCTTCACCGAGCGTGTGCGTGGTGACCACACCACGCTGGAGCGCAATCCCGGTTACTGGGGACAACGCCCGCACCTGGACAAGGTGATCTTCAAGCCCATCGGTGACGACCAGGGCAGGGTCGCCGCACTGCGGACCGGCACCGTCGACGTCATCAGCCGGGTGCCGCCGGACTCGGTGTCCACATTGGAAGAAGACGGGTTCGCGGTGCCCGAGAACAGGGGTGCTCCGCAGATCATCTACTACAGCTTCAACTTCGGCAACCCGTACCTGCGGGACCAGCGAGTGCGGCAGGCGATCATCCAGGCGGTGGACCGCAAGCAGCTCGCCGCGACCATCTACAAAGGCCACGCCGAGGCGGCCACCTCGATCGTCAACCAGGGCAACGAGGCCTACGATGCCTCGGCAGTCGACTACCCCTTCGATCCGGCGGCCGCCAAGACGCTGCTGGCCGAGGCCGGGTACCAGCCGGGCCAGGTGAAGTTCACGATCCTGTCGGACACCACTGGTCAGCCGACCGCGGAGTACGTGCAGCAGTCCCTGACCGCGGTGGGCATCGACGCCTCGGTGCAATCGTTCGAGTGGATCACCTACGGCACGCGCACCGCCAACCTCCAGCCGCAGGACGGCCTGTACCTGGGCGAGTGGGGCTACGTGGCGCCGAGCTGGGTCGCGATCGCCCACGACCACACCGTCGTCGAGCACGGCGGCGACGCCTTCTCGGCCACCGGCGCGGCGACGGTGCAGGCCATCGACGCGGCCGCGGGCAACCCGGACCCGGCCGGCGCGACCCGGTTGTGGCAGGCGGCGGCCCGGGCATGGGCGAAGGACGCGACGATCTTCCCGCTGCTGTCGTTCAACCGGTACTACGCGGTCGCACCCCGGGTCGGTGGATTCGTGTGGCCGCAGCAGAACCACTACGACCTGTCCCGGGTCTGGGTGGCGGATTGACCATGGTGCGCCGGATCCTGTCGCGGCTGGCCGGTCTGGCCCCGCTGCTCTTCGTGATCAGCCTGCTGGTGTTCTTCATCGCGCAGGCCGGTCCCGCCGACCCGGTCAAGGACGTGCTGAGCCAGAGAATGTCGGCCGAGCAGATCGAGCAGATCCGCGCGGCGTACGGGCTGGACCGGCCGGCGTGGGAGCAGTACCTGACCTGGCTGAAGGACATCGTCACCGACGGCGGCGGGCTGTCGTTCAGCGCCCGCAGCCCCGTTTCGGGAATCGTGTTCCCGGCGTTCGTCAACACGCTGATCCTCGGGGCCGCGGCCACCGTGCTGAGCGTGGTCCTCGGTGTCGCGATCGGTTTCGTGTCGGGGATCCGCCACGGCCGGGCGGCCGACCGGGTCGTGATGCTGCTCGTCCAGATCGGCAGCAACCTGCCGGTGTACTGGTTCGGGCTCGTCGTCATCTGGCTCACCGCGGTGCGCTGGAAGTGGTTGCCACCAGGGGGAATGCACGATCTGCGCGGCGACGGCGGGTTCGGTGACCTGCTGTTGCACCTGATCGCGCCCGCCGTCGCGGCCTCACTGGTGTCGATGCTGATCATCGCCCGGTTCGTCCGCGCGGCCGTCATCGAGAGCGAGCAGTCCGACTACGTCCGGACCTACCGCTCCCAGGGGTTCGGTCGCGCGGCGATCCTCGGCAAGCACATCGGGCGCAACATCCTGTCCCCGATCGTGAACACCACCGGGCTGACGGTCGGCTCGGTGATCACCGGGGTGGTGTTCGTGGAGACGATCTTCTCCTGGCCGGGGATCGGCACGGTCCTGCTCAACGCGATCGGCGGTTCGGACTACCCGGTGATCCAGTCGGGCATCCTCCTGGTCGCCGCCACGTTCGTGGTCGTCAACCTGATCACCGACGTGCTGCTCGACCTCCTCGACCCCCGGCTCCGGCACGGTGGCGCATGAGCACGGATACCCACGGGGCGGCTCCACCGCGGCTGAGGCGGTCCTTTCCCGCGCGTTTCGTGCGTAATCGCGAGGCGTTCCTCGGTCTCGTCGTGCTCGTCGTCGTGATCGGCATGTCGGCGCTGGCTCCCTGGCTGGCACCGCAGGACCCCAACCTGGGTGACGCCCGCAACGTCCTCGCCCCGGTCGGCGCGCCCGGCCACCTCCTGGGCACCGACGACCAGGGCCGGGACGTGCTCAGCCGGGTGATCCACGGTGGGCGCGGCGCGCTGGTGGTCGCGATCGCCTCGGTCACGGTCGCGGTCGGAATCGGTACCGCGCTGGGGCTGCTCGCCGCGTTCGCCGGCCGCCGCACCTCGGGGCTGCTCATGCGGGTGGTGGACCTGATGTTCGCGTTCCCGGTCATCCTGGTCGCGTTGTCGCTGGCCGCGATCATCCAGCCCGGGGCGTGGGTGCTGATCGGAACCGTCGTGTTCGCCGCGGTGCCCTACGTGACCCGGATCGTGTTCGCCGAGGCCAGGATCGAGCGCGAGAAGGACTACGTCGAGGCCGCGCGATCGCTGGGCGCGTCGGAGGCGGCCATCGTGCGCACCGAGGTGCTGCCCAACCTGATCTCGTCCGTGGTGATCTACGGAACCAGTCTCGTCGGCGTCAACATCGTGTTCACCGCGAGCCTGAGCGCGCTCGGCCTCGGGATCCAGCCGCCCGACGCGGACTGGGGCCGGATGATCTCCGAGGGAGCCAAGGTCCTGGTGACCGGGCACCCCGGCGTGGCCTCCTTCCCCGCGGTCGCCATCCTCCTCGTCGCGCTGGCCTTCAACTGGCTCGGCGACGGTCTGCGTGACGTCCTCAACCCGTGAATCTGCAGGTGATGAGATGACAGCGGTACTCACCGTCCGCGACCTCCACGTCGAGTTCGCGCTGCCCGGTGCGGCGGTCAACGCCGTCCGGGGCGCCGACCTCGAGGTGGACCGGGGGGAGGTGCTGGCGCTCGTCGGCGAATCCGGGTCGGGCAAGAGCGTCACCGCCGCGGCGGTCCTCGGTCTGCTGCCCCGGACCGCGCGCATCGCGCGCGGCAGCATCCGGTTCGAGGGCACCGAACTCGTCGGCCTGACCGACCGGCGGCTCAACACCTTCCGCGGCGCCGGGATCGGGATGATCTTCCAGAACCCGGTGACCTCGCTCGACCCGTCCTTCACGATCGGCAGCCAGCTCGGCGACACCGCGCGGTTGCACCTGCGGGTCTCTCGCACGCAGGCCCGCGACGTCGCGCACACGTGGCTGGACCGGGTGGGGATCCGGGAGGCGGACCGGGTGCTGCGCGCCTACCCGCACGAGCTGTCCGGCGGGATGCGACAGCGAGTCATGATCGCCCTGGCCGGGTTGTCGGGGCCCCGCCTGCTGATCGCCGACGAGCCGACCACCGCGCTGGACGCGGTGGTGCAGAAGCAGATCCTGGATCTGGTGCTGGGCCTGGCCGGTGAGACGAAGACCGCGGTGCTGCTGATCACGCACGACTTCGGCGTGGTGTCCCACACCAGCTCGCGCGTCGCGGTGATGCGCGAGGGCGTGATCGTGGAGGCCGGCAGCACGGCGCAGGTGCTCGACGCGCCGCAGCACCCCTACACGCGCACGCTGATCGACGCCGTGCCGGAGATCGGACGGCGCTATCCGCGCGCCGACCGCGCCTCGTCCGGTGACACGCCGATCCTCGAATTGCGGAGCGTGTCCACCGAGTTCGTGGCAGGCGGTGTCGGCACCGGCAGGCACCGGTCGGTGGTGCGCGCCGTCCGCGACGTCTCGCTCAGCGTGCGCCGCGGCGAGACCTTCGGCCTCATCGGCGAGTCCGGCTCCGGGAAGTCCACGCTCGCCCGGCTGGCGGGCGGTCTCGTCCCGCGCACGTCCGGGACGGTCACCTTCGACGGTGCCGACATCGCCGACTCCGGCGCGCACGAGCTGCGGCGGCGGTTCCAGTACGTGTTCCAGGACGCCACCACGGCGCTCAACCCGCGGATCACCGTGGGCGAACAGATCGCCCGTCCACTGCGCAGACTCGGCAAAGCCACCGACCGCGGGGACGCGACCGCGCAGGTGCACAGGGCACTGGAGCTCGTGGGCCTGCACCCCGGGCACGCCGACCGCTACCCGCGGGAGTTCTCCGGAGGGCAGCGCCAGCGCGTCGGGATCGCTCGGGCGATCGCGCTGGAACCGGAGCTGCTGATCCTCGACGAGCCGACGTCCGCGCTGGACGTGTCGACGCAGGCGAGCATCCTCGATTTGCTGCTGGACCTGAAGGCCGAACTCGACCTGACGTACCTGTTCATCGGGCACAACCTGGCGATCATCGCCGCGCTGTGCGACCGGATCGGCGTCATGCGCGAGGGCTCGCTGGTCGAGACGTTCCCGGCGGGGGAGCTGTTCGCCCCGCAACGACATCCGGACACCCGCGCACTGCTCGACGCGGTGCTCCCCCCGGTACCCACCAGAGACAGAGAGGCATCATGACCGCCACCGGTGACCGCACCACCCTGACCTATTTGCGCCCCGCGACGGCAGCCACCGACGAGCTCTCGGCGCACTTCCAGCCGGTGTTCGACCGGGTGGCGGAGGGCAACGTCGAGCGCGAGAAGAACCGCGTCTTCCCCCACGAGCAGGTGCACCGGCTCAAGGAAGCGGGGCTGGGCCGGGTGCGGATCCCGGTCGCCTCCGGCGGCTTCGGCGCCTCGCTGGAGCAGACCTTCGCGTTGCTCGCCGATCTCGGCGAGGCGGACGCCAACGTCGCGCACATCTGGCGCAACCACCTCGCGTTCGTCGAGGACCGGCTCAACGCCACGCCCTCGCCCGGCAACGATCGGTGGATCCGGCGGTTCCTCGACGGCGACTTCGTCGGGGGCGGCTGGACCGAGGCGGGCAACGGCACCTTTGCCACCCTCCAGACCACCGTGCGCGAGGACGGTGGCCGCTGGCGGGTGAACGGTGCCAAGTTCTACGCGACCGGAAGTCTCTACGCCGACTGGCTCGACGTGCTCGGCAAGGGCGAGGGGGACACCGTGCTGACGGCGCTGGTGCGCCGGGACGACCCGGGAGTCGAGCTGATCGACGACTGGACCGGGTTCGGGCAGCGCACCACGGCCAGCGGCACCGCGAACTACCGTGACGTGCCCGCCGAGGACGGTGACGTCTTCCCGGCGGGGGAGCGGTTCGTCTACCAGGGGCACTTCTACCAGACGGCGATGCTGGCGGTGCTGGCCGGGATCACGCGAGCGGTGGTGCGGGACGGCATCGCCGCGCTGAAGGCCCGTGGCCGCAACTACCCGCAGGCGCTGTCGCCCGAGCCCGCCACCGACGCGCAGCTGTTGCAGGTCATCGGAGGGGTATCGGCGCACGCCTTCACCGCGCGGGCCGCGTTGAGCGCGTCGTCGCGGACGCTCGACCTCGTCGCCGCGGCGCACGCGGCCGGCGACGAGGCGGCCCGCGCACAGCGGGTGCGCGAGGCCGAGGTGGCCACGGCACAGGCCCAGCTGGCGATCATCGACGCCGCACTCCAGGCGACGACGACGGTGTTCGACGCGCTCGGTGCCTCCGGTGTGTCGCAGAAGTGGCTGCTGGACCGGCACTGGCGCAACGCCCGCACGCTGGCCTCGCACAACCCGCGCGTCTACAAGGCCCGCATCCTGGGCGACTGGCTGGTCAACGGGACCGACCCGGTGCCCAACCTGGCGGCGGCCGGCCGCGGCGGCCAGGGCGACTGAGCCGTGGCACCGCCGCTGCGAACCGGCTTCGCGCTGAACTTCCGGACCTCCTCGCGGGACATCGATGCCGTGGCTCGCGTCGATGAGGACGTGCTCGACACGATCGCCTACGCCGACCGGCTCGGAATCGACAGCGTGGGGGTGGGCCAGCACCACGTGGTCAACACCGGCGGCCCGTTCGCCTCGCCGTTGCCGTTCCGGGTCGCGGCGGCAGCGCGCACGTCGCGCATCACCCTCGGCACAGGTGTCACCACCGTGCCGTTCGAGGATCCCGTCTTGGCCGAGGACGCCGCGTTCGGGTTGCGGCCGAACCACCGGCACGCGTTGTGCACCGAGAAGGTGGCCGCGCTCGAGGGGCGTCCGTTGTCCGGTGGCGCGGACGGGCCGCCCCTGTATCCGCCGGGAACCCGGGTGCGCGGGCGGTGGTGGCAGGCCGCGACGAGCCTGGCCGGCGCGGCGGCGGCCGGGGCCGCCGGTGACGGGTTGCAGCTGGATGGATTCTTCGACCCGGCGGGCACCGGTCAGGCGCCCACGGTGCGCGCCTACCTCGAGGTGCGGCACGGACTCCGGCCGGGCGAGGCGCCCCGCGTGGCCGTGTTCCGGTTCGTCTACCCCGGACGGGACAAGGAGCCCGTGCTCCGCGAGGTCGAGCCGGTGCTCGGGCCGCGTCTGGCTGCGCCGGCCGAACGGGCGGCGCGCAGCGCAAACCCTGCCCTGCGCGGGTTGAGCGTGCGGGAGTACCTCGACCTGGTCCCGTTCCACGGCTCGCCGGACGACATCGCCGAGCGCGTCGCCACCGACCCGGCGGTGGCCGCGGAGGCGACGGACTTCGTCGCCAACTTCTCCTACCGCGACGAGGTCGACGTCGCGAACGCCCACGCTCACCCGCACACGCTGGCGACCGAGATCGGGTGGCGGCCCGCCACGGCAGTCCGATGAGCTCGCCCGACGAAAGGACCCCCATGCCCGCTCCCTACCTCGCACTCGGACTTGCCGGACCGCACCTCGTCGAGCTGACCGGCAGCGCCGCCCTGCTCGCCCGGTGGGACGCGCTGCCCGCGGCGTTCACCGTGCTGGGCCTCGACCGGGTCGAGGGCAGCGCACCGGCCGGACAGACCCTGGACAGCAGCGCGGTCGGTGCCGCACTGGCCGGCCGCACCGCCCGGGGGCGCTTCCTGGTCGTGGCGAGCCCGCAGCGCGACCACCCTTACAACCTGGCCCGGCGCGTCGCCTCGCTCGGGCACCTGTCGCGGGGCCGCAGCGGGCTGCTCGTCGGCGTGCGGGACGCCTACGCGGGGGTCGATCCGGCCACCCCGGCCAGGGCCCACGCGGCGGCTCGCGCGGTCCGGGCACTGGAACAGAGCTGGCCCTACGACTCGATCGTGGGGGACACCGACACCGGGATCCTGGTGCGCTCGAACGAGATCGTGCACGTCGACCTGGACGGTGAGTTCCCGATCGCGGGCCCGCTGACCGCGCCGGAGCCGCCCACGGGAGCCTCGGTGATCGCCTGGTACGGACCCGGAGCGGTCAGCCCGGGACCGGTCGACCTGGTCATCGGGGAGGGCGGGTCCGTGCCGGTCACCCCGCTGGGCGCGACGCCACCGCGCGACGCCGCGGGGGTGCTCCTGCGGCCCGCGCTCGGGCAGACGGCCGACGAGCTGCTGACCGCCGCCGAGGAGCTGCTGGCCGAGGGGTTCCGCCCGGTCGGACCCGGCTCGTTGCGCGCGGCGCTCGGGCTGGCCGCCCCGGCACGACGAGCCGGCGGGCGCGCCGCGTTCCCTGTTCCCCAGCCGAATCCGTCGCTGCCGACCTCGAGGAGCCGTTCATGACCGACCGTCGCGCAGGCCACGTGATCCTGGGCGTCAACGCACTCGTGCTGGGGTACCTCCCCGCCGCCTGGCAGTCGCCGCTGCTGAAGAAGGACTCCTTCGTCGATCCCGCGTACTGGGAGACCATCGGCCGGACCGCGGAACGCGGCACGCTGGACGCGCTCTTCCTGGCCGACGTCCCGCTGCTGAGCGATCCGGCCCACGATGCCAACCCGATCCGGCTCGAGCCCACCGTGAACTGGGGGCACGTCGCCGCGGCCACCGAGCGGATCGGGCTTGTGGCGACCGCGTCCACCACCTTCAACGACCCGTTCGAGCTCGCCGAACGGTTGCTGTCCTGGGACCACCTCTCCGGCGGTCGCGCGGGCTGGAACATCGTGACCACCCGCGGGGCCACCGCGGCGCGGAACTTCGGCCTGCCCGACGTGCCGCTGCGCGACGACCGCTACGACCGCGCCGCGGAGTTCGTCGACGTGGTGCGCGCGCTGTGGGACTCGGCGGTCACCGGTGCCGACGTCAGCCACCACGGTGAGGTGTTCGCACTGGACGGGCGGTTGCGGGTGCCCCCGTCGCGGCAGGGCCGCCCGGTTCTCCTGCAAGCGGGCGGTTCGCCGAAGGGGCGGGAACTCGCCGGCCGCGTCGCCGAGGGGGTGTTCGCGGCCGAGCTCACCAAGGACAAGGCGATCGAGCACTACCGCCTCGTGAAACGTCTCGCCCACGCCCACGGCCGTTCGCCCGACGACGTGAAGATCCTGCCCGGGCTGCTGCTGACTCTCGGCAGCACCGAGGAGGAGGCGCGTCGGCGCAACGACGAACTCCACGACGCCGGGCCCGCGGCGTACTCGGTGCAGTGGCTGTCGCAGTCGATCGGGCACGACGCCTCGAAGCTGGACCTCGACGAGCCGTTCCCGGAGGACGTGCTCGCAGCCCCGGAGGATCCGCAGACGTTCCAGGGCAGCATGGGTTTCCGCGAATCGATCGTGGCGCAGATCCGCCGCACCAACCCGACGGTGCGCGAATACCTCCGGCAGACGCGGTACAGCGGTTCCGGGCACGCGGGTTTCGTCGGGACGCCCGAACAGCTGGCCGACCACATCGAGGACTGGTTCCACTCCGGCGCGATCGACGGGTTCAACCTGCAGCCCGACGTGCTGGTCGACGGGCTGGAGGTGATCGCCGACGAGCTGGTTCCCCTGCTGCGCCGGAGGGGGCTCTACCGGCACGACTACGACACCGACACGCTGCGCGGTCACTTCCGGGCCGCTGCGCCGACACCGCGCTTCGACTGAGTGCGGGCCGGGGACGCCGCGCACGCATGCCGCCCCGCCGCAGCCCGGCCGACGGCAGGTGTCCCGGTGTGGCGGGCGTACCTGGGTGGGCCGGTGCGCGGGATGCGGATGGCCGGCGGCAGCCTCGACGCCGTCGTCGCGCTCGCCCGCGAGGCCGCGCTGCCTGCGTTGCCGGCCCCGTTCACCCGGCAGGCCGGGAAGGAGTGCCCGGCCGCGCTCACCGTGTCGCGTCGGTCCACCCCGCCGTGCGGCTCGCCGACCTCTCCGCACAGCCGCCGCTGGTGCTGGTGAGCGGGGGAACGCCATCGATCCGGCGAACGCGCTGCGCGCGGTGTACGAGCGCCCCGCCGATGTCGAGCTGCTCACCGTGCCGGGGCCGGCACCGCGGTGATCGACAGCTCGGGAGGTCGACACGGTGCTCACGAACTGGTTCCGCCCCCGCCTGCCGACTGACCGCGGCGGCGAGCGGCAGGTGCGGCTCGTCCGGGCACGCAGCGGTCGGTGGTCCGGCTCTGCCGCGGCGCGGGTGCGCTCACACCAGCGTCTGCGTGATGGAATTGGCTCCGCGGCGCAATTCCTCCGCCACGGTGCGGACCCGGCTCGGGGGGAGGCGGTGGGCCGGCGTCGCGACGGCGAGTGCGGCGACAGGGCGGTGGCGACGGTCGTACACCGGGACCGCCACGCCGTGGACGGAGTCGTCGCTTTCGGCGAAGTTGCTCGCGTAGCCGCAGCGTCGGATTTCGCGTAGTTCGGCTTCGAAGGTGTCCCAGTCGGTCATCGTCTGTGCGGTCACGCCGGGCAGGCCGTGCGGGAACAGGGCGCGGACCTCCTCCGGCGGCAGTGTCGCGAGCAGCACCTTGCCCCCGGAGGTCACGTTCGCGGGCAGGAGCACTCCGACGCGTGAGCTGACCTTGACCGTCTGCTCGCTTTCGACGCCGTCGACGACCCGCGTGCGAGGGCCTTCGAGTAGAAGCAGGTTGACCGTCTCGCCGGTCTCCTGAGCCAGGCGCCGCATGGCTTCCTTGGCCTTGCGGCGCACGTCGAGGTCGCCGACGGCTGCCAGGCCGACGTCGACGAGCATGCGACCGGCACGGTAGCTGCGATCGATGCGGTCCTTCTCCACGAACTTCTCGTGCTCCAGCGTGGCCAGCAGCCGGTGCGCGGTCGCCTTCGCGACACCGAGGTGGGCGCTGACGTCGGAGACGCGGATCGTGGGCCGGCTGCCGAGCATCGCCAGGATCTTCAGCGCGTTGGTGACCGAACGGAGGAGCTGACTCTCTCCGGGGGACGAAGCGTTCCGCATGGAGAGAAAAGTAGGCGCCGGTATTCCGCATGTCGAGGGGATCGGTTTGAGTGGCGTCCAGTTCCGGACGGGATCGCCAGGCGCGGTGACTTCGAGGAGTGGCATTGACCAGTGACGCAGTGGACGGAGCCCGGTTGGGCACGGTCGTGGTCGGCGGTGGGCCGGTCGGCCTGACCGCCGCACTGGCCCTGGCCCGGCGGGGACATGACGTCACGGTGTTCGAGCGCGATGAGCGCCCGAACACGCAGTGGCGGGCTTCCACGTTCCACCCGCCGACCCTGGAGATGTGTGCCCAGCTCGGCGTCGTGGACGAAATGCACCGGCAGGGGCTGGTCGCGCCGACCTACCAGCTCCGGGATCGTGCGGAAGGTCTGATCGCGTCCTTCGATTTCGGCACGCTCGCCGACGCGACCGCCTACCCGCACCGGCTCCAGCTGGAGCAGTACAAGTATTCGGCGATCCTGCGAGACGAGCTCGCCGCGTTCGGCAGGGCCCCGCTGGCGGGCCGCCGGGTGACGGGGCTGCGGGTGGGCGCGGACGGCGTCGAGCTGGATCTCGCGGGCACCCGGGTCAGGGCCGATCGGGTGATCGCCGCCGACGGGGCGCGCAGCACCGTGCGCACCGCGCTCGGCCTCGACTTCGCGGGCCTCACCTACGAGCACCGTTACCTGTTGCTCAGCGTCGACGCGCCGATCGAGGAGCACTTTCCGGACATCTGCCATGTCAACTACATCGCCGACCCGCACGAGCACCTGATGCTGTTGCGCATCCCCGACCTGTGGCGGGTGATGTTCGAGGTGCACCCGCAGACCGGGGAGGGGGAGGCGCTGTCCGACGCGTTCGTCTCGGCCCGGCTGTCCTCCTTGCTCGGCGAGGTGTCGCTCGACCAGGTGCGCAGTCGTCAGCTGTACCGGGTGCACCAGCGGGTGGCGGAGAGCTTCCGGGTGGGGCCGGTGTTCCTCGTCGGTGACGCCGCGCATGTGAACAGCCCGATCGGCGGAATGGGGCTCAACAGCGGCATCCACGACGCCTACGAGCTGGTTGTCGCGCTCGACAAGGGCGGCGACCTCGACGTGTGGGCGCAGCGGCGCAGGAGGGTGGCATCGGAGGAGATCCAGCGGATCACCGACCGCAACACCAAGACCTTGTCCTACGCCGAGGGCGAACGCGAACACCTCGACCGAGTGGCGGCGCTCGCCGCGGACCCCGCACGTGCACGGGACTGGGTGCTGGAGGCCTCGATGGTCAGCATGGCGCGCCGCCACCGGCTGCCGGTGCCCTGCGCCCGCGTCGCCTGACTCGAAGGAGCAACGACATGACCGTGGCGCAGGCCGGGAACACCCGAGCGGTCACCGCCGCCGGTGGCCGCGCGGTCGCCACACCGGGCGCGACGGGACCGTCCGAAGTGGCCGGAACGCTGATCGCCACCGGCGCCGTGGCGGTCGAACGGCGGACGGAGACCATCGGACGGCCCCTGCCGGGTCACGGTGCCGTCGAAGGGGACCTTCGTACGCGAGGTCCGCGCCAGCCCGCGCTCGGCTGATGAGACGTCCGCGGCAATCTCCGGAGACGAAACCAGCCGATGAGCGGGTGGCGTGAACCAGGTGCCCCCCCCACCCACCCTCGGCTGGATCACGCTCGCGCGGGCACGAGTTCGTCAAGCAGCGCACGCACGCGGCGGTCGATTTCATCGCGGATGGGGCGTACCGCGTCGATGCCTTTGCCTGCGGGGTCGTCGAGTTGCCAGTCGAGGTAGCGCTTGCCGGGGAAGATGGGGCAGGCGTCGCCGCAGCCCATGGTGATGACGACGTCGGCGGCTTGGACGGCCTCGGTGGTCAGCGGTTTGGGGAATTCCTTGGACAGGTCGAGGCCGAGTTCG
>Ga0164243_10001026_pt1 | contig 48500 bp, 44 predicted proteins | sample OricompcompostOP_FD_108781 | JGI IMG/M metagenome (GOLD analysis project Ga0164243, IMG submission 108781) | Organic Plus compost microbial communities from Emeryville, California, USA - Original compost - Organic plus compost (OP) | ecosystem: Engineered > Solid waste > Mixed feedstock >... | reverse complement strand
TCACGCCACTGGCCCACAAGGGTAAACATGTACTCTCTACGCTCTTTCATAACCTTATTATTTTGGGCGTAAAGCTAACGACGATCAATTAATCCGAAAATATGCAGTTGGTCGGGCGGATACAGATGAACATCATGTACATTCGCTTTGGTAATATCAATGGAATGGAAAACTCCAGAGAGGGTACACACCCCATGTAGTTTGTAGCCATAAAACCAATTGTTCTGAGAAGCGCAAAACCCTTTTTCGGGAGCAGTCTCATAATTCTCTTTACAGATCTTCACACGGTTTTGCCGTGCAGTTCTACAGATCTCCAAAGGCATGCTGTCCACAATGAAATAATCTTCCAGTTCAGTAAACCTTGAGGATTGGGCCAGGCGAATTGTCTCAGAAAAACAGAACAGCTTTCTACGTCTTTTATTGAATTGGCTACGTTCGATCAGGTTTGGGATATCAACATTGCTTATCTGCCTGAACAGGTCATTCTCGCTATCTATCGACATAAACTCAGCCGTTAGGCTTAGTGCTACCACCTCTATATCAGCCATTTTGGGCTTTCTTCCAATACTGTTTGGAGAATAAGAATTGATATTTAATGAGTTGATCACTTCTAAGACTTTTAAATAGTTATTGCGTATATTTGACATTGATATTGGGTTGTTTGGCGACATCAAGATACTGAATTTCAGTATCTTGACCAATATCATTCTTGTTTTATTTTAACATTTATTTATCTAATTCATTTCACCCAACGGGTTATAATTATCGAGATTTATCGAGTTATTTTACAAATTCTTTTGAAATTGGCATGATGAGAAAATAAAAGGTAACTTTGTAAAGTAATTTAGAGACATAAGATTATATGCCCCAACCATTAGTATCTATTATTTGTCCCTTATATAATAAGCTTGCATATGTAGAAGAAACGATTAATTCTGTGTTAGATCAATCGTATGTAAATTGGGAAATGATTATTGTGGATGATGGATCAACTGATGGTTCCTTTGGTGTGGTGGAGAAGTTTATTAGTAATAAGATAAAATTATATAAAAGAGAAGATTATAAAGGGGATAAAGGTGCATCAGTTTGTAGGAATATTGGGATCCATTTAGCAAAAGGAAAGTTTGTTATATTCTTGGATGCGGATGATTTGTTACTCCCTGAATGTCTAAAAGATAGGGTATCGTTGGCACAAAAGTACCCCGGCACTCATTTGTATGTATTTAATCATGCGTTATTTTATGATGTCCCTCATAGGTCCTTTCAACAAAAGGTCCATTCTCTGTTCCATACGGCAGGCTTTTATTTGTCCAGGGATAAAGAATTATGGATGCTATCTCGATTCTTAACGTATGACCTACCTTGGACAATTACGAATGGGTTTTGGAAGATCGAAACCTTGCGGATGGTCGGAGGGTTTGATGAAGATTTTCAACGGTTTCAAGATCCAGAAATTCACACTAGGATATTATTACACAAATGTACGGTGCGTTGTCTTAAATATACACGAAAACCAGACGTATTGATTCGAATTGACAAAAAAAGACATAATGGCACATTGGGTGGTCAAAAGGCTAAGTTTTCAATCTATATAGATTCTGTGGAATTGTATTTGACAAAATTTTATGTAGAATTAAAAAAAACAGGCAGAAATCACTTGTTAAAAAAATTGAATGGCTATTTGTTTTCTGCGGAAGCGAATATAAATTATCTACTAAAAGACTGCAAGGCGGAAGATAATGTTTTTTATGAGAGCAAAAGAGTGGAGGTGATGAATCTAAGGACGTCTTTAGAGATGAAGAAAGATTTTTTGTATGATCTATCCATCAATTTACATTCAGCTGCTGTTAAATCAGATATCGGAAATCGCATAAAACTTCCAGCTTTAATATATAAGTTATATATGTTCATTAATTAAGATCTCAATAATCGCATAATGGTATTCGTTCATAATTACCTTACTTTCTTTATATCATTGGCGATCATATCACTGCTTTCTTTTTTTATCACCTTATCGATCATCAAGAAAAGTACCCTGTCATTTTTACTCGTTTTATGTAAATTTAGTCTTTTCACAATTTATTTTGTTATTTGGTCTCATTTTAGCCCTGTTACTTTAATTGATGACCAAACCTATTTTCAAGATTCACTGGAGGTTTTTGATCAGGCAGAAACCTTTAGATTCTTATTTAGTAAAGAAGGTTTAGCTTATTTGGGCTCATTGGCGGGAGGGTGGCATATCGGTTATTATATTTACAATGTAATTGCCTTTTACTTATTCGGAGCGAGCTACTATGCTCCCGTATTGTTAAATATACTTTTCTCAGTATGCACAGCCTTCCTGTTTTATAAAACGTTACTGGTTGCTGGAGTTGAGAGAAAATTTTCTTTATTCGCTTTTGTTTTTTTTATGTTGCACTGGGATATTATGTCGTGGTCGAGTTTTATTAATTTAAAGGACACTTTCGTTCTTTTTTTGACTATGGCGGCATTATTCAATCTCATCAAAATGAAAGTGAAGGGATTTAATTTGATGAATTTGTTTTGTTTGCTTGCCATTCTATTGATATTTCAAGTCATCCGTTTTTATTTTATTTACTTTTTGCTCGTTACGGCAATCGTATATATACTTCTCGTTAAGATGGATAAGGTGAAAAGCAGGTGGAAAGGCTTTATAATGAAATGCGGTCTTTTCTTTGTTTTGCCTTTGGGCTTTTACGTCGTGTTTTTGTATGCTTTTGCTAATCAACTAGCGACTTTGGGTGCGAAATCAAATGTTGTTTTCGGTATGGTTAGATACATGCTTACACCTCTACCATTTAATATCGATCCTGATTATTCATTCATCACGGTCGCATCGCTCCTACACTGGCTATTTATTCCAATTGCTGTCTATGGTCTTTACATTTTTACTAAAAGACACTATAAAAATCTAATGCCTTTTTTAATCATGGCATTACTTCTAACTGTTTTTTATGGTTCTTTTAGTGAACTACAGGGACCTAGGCATCGCATTGGTATACTGGGGTTTATAGCATTGATCCAAGCATTGGGCTTGTGGGAGATCCTGAAGGTTATTGGTTCTGCCCCGCGAGCGCGGTTAGGAAATAGTTGATTTGTATAGTGCAATGAGTTTTGTTACGGCAAGAAAAATAATGCATATCGTTCCCTCATTGAGGCGAGGAGGGGCGGAACGCTTTGTTGTTGATATATGCAATAGGTTGGCGGATGCAAAGGAGAATGAAGTTTATTTGGTTTCATTATCCGATAATGCTCCAGAGGGTACATTTATGGACGATCTTAGTTCTAAAGTGAAGTATCATTCGCTTGCGAAAGGTAAAGGTTTTAGCTTAGTAACTTTTCTCGAGTTAAATAGAATGTTGCAACGAGAAAAACCGACGATTGTTCATACCCATACTAATGCTTTTGAATATATATTGTTGTTCCGGTTATTATCTATTTCATGCTCGTTTTTTCATACTATACATAGTAAAGCAGAAAAAGAGTGTCCTTTCAAACCCATCAAATGGTTGAGACGATACTTCTATACACGAAATACAATGCCTATTACAATCTCCAAAGACGGTCGTTCGACTTTTAGAAGTTATTATAACCTGTCGACAGATATACTTATAGAGAATGGTCGCCCAACTGTTCAACCCACAGAAAGATTTGCTGAGGTCCAATCTATATATAAAGATAGAAACAAATTCATACTAGTACATATTGGTAGAATAATTGACGTGAAAAATCAGCGTCTTTTAATTGAAGCAGTGCAACTATTTAACAGTCAATCAGAAAAAAAATGTAAATTATTGCTAATCGGTGGGGTAAGAGATGAGCAGTTATATAGCAAACTATTAACTCTTTCTAAAGAGGATCCGAATATTGTTTTATTAGGAGACAGAAATAATATTGGAGATTTTCTCCTGATTGCAGATGCGTTTTGTTTATCGAGTAAGTACGAAGGAATGCCTATATCTATTATCGAAGCATTTTCAGCTGCGTGCATTCCTGTCAGTACCCCAGTGGGTGGTATTCCAGAAATGATTGTTAATGGAGAGAATGGGTTTTTAAGTTCGGGTATGGACAGTAAAGCTTATTATCAAGCATTAAAGAGTTGTTTATATAGTTCTCATAGGGAGACTCTAAAAAAGAATTGTTTACATACATTTAAAGAACGGTATGATATTGGTATCTGTGCTCAGAAATATATTGATGTGTACGACATGTGTAATAAAAGTTCAATTAATTTAATGAATAATGAAACCCAGTAACTTTTTATATCATTTCAATTTGATCTTGTTTTTTTGTCTTACAACAAGTTGCGCGACCTTCAGTCAAACTGTGAATGTTAAACAATTCGGGGCAGAGGGAGATGGAAAAACTGATGATTCTAAGGCGATTCAGGCAGCTATGGAACAAGCGAAAAGGAAGGGAAGTACACTCTATTTTCCAACTGGCATATTTCTTGTCTCAAATATTGAAATAACAACGGACTTAAAAGGAGAGAAAAATACCATAATCAAAAAAATAGACGACGGTAAACTTTCCAGATATGTATTTTGCAATATAAGGAACCAAGATAGTTTACATATTAGTGATATTACTTTTGATGGGTCAGTGCAAACGGATACAAAAGGAGAACCGACCACTGGTTCTATTCCATTGTTCATATATAATAGTAATTATATAGAGATTTCAAATTGTACTTTTATGAATTCACCCATGAGTGGGCTTCGTATTGAATCTTCATCACATATAAAGCTTTCATCATGTACAGCAAAAGGGTCGAAAGGGAACTTTGGAGATGGATTTTATTTTGATGGTAGTCATTTTGTGAACGTTGAAGGCTGCACTGCAGATGATTATACTCGGATTGGTTTTGTAACGGAACAAGGTTCTTCTGATTTTATATTTAAGAATTGTACAGCTATGAATGGTCATAATGCTTCTATTCTTACAGGGGGTAGGGAATATAATGCGGGGTTTTGGTATGAAAATTCACAGAAAATTACGACTATTTCTTGTACTTCAACAAATAATACGCATATTGGATTCGTTGCCACTACCGGGAAAAAGGTTGAAAGCAAAAATTTAGAATCATTAGCGGAGTTTAAATTCACGAATTGCGTAAGCAATAAGAGTCCAATCGGCTTTCAATTATCGTCGAGTGGGAAGGCTGTAAATATGATACTAGCTGACTGCCAAGTAAACGATGCAGCACGTGGTTACATTGCAACAGCTCGAGATGTTAATGATCAATTTGATTTCAGAAATTGTAAAGTATCGTTAATACAACTTAGTACTAGAGCATTAAATAATATGGGGTTTATGTGGGAAAGTCCAATTACAGTGAAAGCAGTTAGTTATAAAAAACTTCCAACCTTTAACTATAAAAATTGCTATGTTCATTATGAGGAGCCCGTGAATTCAACACATCTTTTCGATCGCAACAACAATAATGGAGATATTAGTACTTATACCGGAGGGAAAGCGAATATAAATGTTGTAAACTTGAGAAATTCATTGAGGACGGGTAATACAATTATTAAAGCAAGAAGAGGGAGCCCTACTTACAATTTGAAGCGAACCAAAGCGGATCCACGATTTATAAAAAAATAAGATCCAATTCGCTATAAATAATGCGAAAAAATAAAGAGACTTCGGAAAGAACGTATTACGAAATGGAGATATGATAGAACTTGTCAATAATCGTTACCATAAAAGTATATAGTGTGATTAATAAGCGTATTCTTTACATTGTAAATGTTGATTGGTTTTTCCTGTCCCACCGACTCCCCTTGGCTCTTGCGATGAAGGAGGATGGCTACGATGTTTATATTTTAACTAAAGATACCGGGAAAAGGACAGAGATTGAGGGTTATGGTTTATCTTTCATTAATATCGATTTTGAACGTTCGGGCAAAAATCCTTTCGATGAATTATTCGTACTGATTAGAATTCTAAAATGCATCTATAAATATAAACCATCGTTGGTTCACAATGTTACTATAAAGCCATCTATATACGCGTCAATTGTTTCTAAACTCACCCGCCGTTCTGAAATCAATATTATTAACGCTATTACTGGGTTGGGATATAATTTCATTGGAGATAAAAAAGGATTTGTTCAACAAATACTTAAAAGTTTAATGAGTATTGCGTTTAAAAGAAAAGTGAATTTTATTTTTCAGAATCCAGACGATTTGGATTTATATCAGCAATTAGGTTACCTAAAGCATAATAAGTTTAAGTTAATTAAAGGTGCAGGTGTAGAGCATACAGAATTTTCATATCATCTACCGAAACCGAAGAAAAGGTTACAAGTCGTTTTGACGGCTAGAATGTTAAAAGATAAAGGAATTTTGGAATTTATAGACGCTGCAAACATATTAGAGTCTCGATGGAAATCAAACGCAACTTTTAAATTAATTGGTGATATTGACATTGAAAATCCTTCAGGAATTACGATTGAAGAATTGCAAAATCATCTTGTCGGTGAGTATATTGTATGGGAAGGCTTTTGCAGTGATGTTAAGCCTATATTAGCCAATGCTGATATTGTCTGTTTACCTTCATATAGAGAAGGATTGCCTAAATCATTAATAGAGGCTATGGCGATTGGTCGTCCTATAGTGACCACAGACGTGCCGGGTTGCAGAGAATGTGTTGAACAAAATTATAATGGTTTACTAGTTCCTCCAAAGGATTCACGTAGATTAGCGAATGCTTTGGAAACACTTTTACTGGATGCGGATCTTCGACTTCGAATGGGAGAAAATTCTAGGGAGAAAATGGTAAAGGAGTTATCATTAAACAAAGTGATAGCAGATACATTAGCTTTTTATCAGGAGGTGCTTAAATGAAGATTATTATCACAGGTTCATCCGGTTTTGTCGGACAGAATCTGATACGTTATTTTGAAAGGCAGGGGGTGACGATTATCCCTTTAAATCTTCGTGTTGAATTTCCTCATAGTATTCCGTCAGCTAATGCCCTTATTCACCTTGCGGGGAAAGCTCATGACCTAAAGAATACTATTCATTCGGAAGAGTATTTTAATATCAATTATGCTAAAACAAAGGAGTTATTCGATTTGTTTTTAGCATCCGATATCAATGATTTTATTTTTTTTAGTAGTGTGAAGGCCGTTGCCGATTCTGTAAATGGTATATTGCGGGAAGATGTTATTCCTCGACCTAAAACACCATATGGACAATCCAAATTGAAGGCTGAACAATATTTGTCAAGTAAGCGGCTTTCGGGGGGGAAGCGATTGTTTGTTTTACGCCCTTGCATGATCCATGGACCGGGAAATAAAGGTAATCTCAATTTATTATACAATATAATAAAAAAGGATATTCCCTATCCTTTAGGAGCATTTAAAAATTATCGATCATTCTTATCCATCTCCAACCTACTCTTTATTATTGAGCGGATTTTAAAAGATACATTTGTTCCTGGAGGAGTTTATCACTTAGCGGATGACGATCCATTGTCTACAAATGAGGTGATTGAAATTATAAACGAAGTCACTAACAAAAAAACTCGTATTTGGGCCATATCGCCAAGCCTTATCAAAACATTGGCCCGAGTCGGTGATATATTGCCTTTACCTTTGAATTCGGAACGTCTAAAAAAACTAACGGAAAGTTACATGGTGAGCAATGAAAAAATAAAAAAGGTATTCCGTGTACGAGAAATGCCTGTATCGTCGCATGATGGTCTGGTTGCTACAATCAAGAGTTTTACGGACTATTCTCTATGAGGTCGCATCTGATTTCAGTGCTCTTTTTAGGATCATATTGCAGATAGATATAGTTGATAAACCTTGATTCAGAGCCAATTGGAACGGCAGGTTTAAATGATATACAAAGCGAATGAAGATTTACCATATTATTAATCAGCTAGCAAAAGGCGGGGCAGAAAAACTATTAGTAGAGATTCTGCCTATGTATGCTCAAATGGGTCACAATGTAACCTTGGTAGAGCTGACCTCGATGACGTCCGAAATTGATGAACCTAAATATCGGCAAATTTTAATAAAAAAGGGAGTGCGGCTACAATCGTTAAGTAACGGAAATTTATGGAACCCTTTATTAGTGTTTAAGCTTGCCAGATATCTTAGGAGTCTTGAAGCGGATGTTGTTCATGTTCATTTATTTCCTGCTTTATATTTTGTTTCTTTGTCAAGTTTGTTGATTAAAAATAAGGTGCCTTTTATTTATACTGAACATAGTACTCAAAACAAAAGGTCAAAAAAAAACTATTTTAAACCAATCGAAAAGTTTATCTACAAGAGATTTGATGTTGTAATTGCAATTTCTGCTATAGTGTTTAAAAGATTGGAAACGATAATAAGTGACAAAAGAAAGATACGGTTAATTCGAAATGGCATAGAAGTTAGCAGATTTATGGATGCTATACCCATTCCCAGAAGCGATTTGTTTGATTATAATAATACTATTTCAGAAGTTAAAGTAATATCAATGGTAGCCAGATTTAGGCCGCCAAAGGACCAGTTATCAGTCGTAAAAGCAATGTGTATCTTACCCGAGAATTACGTTGTTATCTTTATTGGCGAAGGAGAAAAGAAACCCGAAGTAGAAGAATTAGTAAGAAATAGTAATCTACAGCATAGGGTCCACTTTTTAGGTTTTAGGACTGATGTCCCCAGGATTATGAAGTCGGTTGATTTAAATATACTTTCCTCAAATTATGAAGGTATGTCAGGTGTAACGCTCGAATCTTTAGCTTCGGGGAAGCCTTTTATTGGATCAAATGTTAATGGTATAAATGATATTGTTCCGGATAGCAGTTTTTTATTTGAAGCAGGGAATCCAAAGATGATCGCTGAAAAAATTTTGACAGTAATGGAGGATCCAATTTGTTCAAAAGTAATGATCAATAAAGCAACGCAGTTTGTTAAACAATATGATATTCGGTTTATGGTTAAAGAACACATTCGTTTATATCAAGAGATCATACAAAAAACTTATTTGTAAAATGTGTAATTTGACAATTTTGAAATTAATCCGATTAAGTTAATTGGACCGTTTACTCAAATATCTGACCAAGTAACTCTTTGTTTGTTTTGCAACTTGTTGGTGACCATAACAAGACCAATGTCCATCGTTACTGTTAATTGACCAGGTTCTCTTATCTCCATCTGAGTTTAATAAAATAGTCTTAAATCCGTATTTTTGAACTAAATTAATTATTTCATTATCAGAGCTGGGGTGAAATACCAAAATTATTTTTTCGGTCTCATAATGGGCGACACAATAGCGAAATAAAAGATTAAAATTGTTGATATTGAACCCTACTTCCTCTTTTTTTGTCGGTAATTCATTGTGTTTATCTTTATTTTGTGCATTCACAAACAAAGGGAATCTTAAATAAAGATAATACAGAAGTTTCCAGTTATACAGCATTTTTTTTATTCCTGGAGCTCTTAATGTCCCGTTGATTATCGTACTCTTGGCGACATCAATTTGCATTCGATCCGTATACCTATATTCATTGGAAATGCTTTCATGAAAATCATTTGAACTAACATATACTAAGTGTAAGTCAGGGTGAATTGTTGAATCCAATAAATTTGTTATTTCCATTGCCTCAATAAAGGTAATACCTGATCTTCCTGCTTCGAAGAAACCAATATTTTTAAAATAAGAATTGAGCAGCGTTCCTTGGTTACAAGCTATCGGATTCATTATGTTCTCAATATATGAATCACCTATAACAGAAAATAAGGAATCCCTCCACACTTCGGTTGTACCTAACCAACCATAATCATTTACTCGCCACTTTTCTTTAGATTTTGTGTAAAATCCTGTTTGTCCTTGAATATATCGTTGTATGCCCGTATTGTCAACATATCGTTGCGGTATATCTGGTACTAACCGATAAAACCGGATAATGATTTCGCCCATACAGCTTATAAACGCTATAAACAAAAAAAACCTTATAATAAACTTTTTCATTTTTCTTTAGAACTGGAAGTATATAAATGCTTGGGCTTCTCCTTGAAAGATGAACATCAACAAGAGAATTCCAAAATAAAACAACCATCTAACAGGCTGCGGAATTTTATAAAAATTACTGAGAGCAAATTGTCCTTCTCGGCCAAGCCATTCGACAATCATAAAACCTAATACTAAGATTAAAATAGTTAGGCCAGATTTGGGAATATCTGGAGCAGTAAAAAGTGATGGGGAAAATATTCCTGCCACATAATGAAATGCATGATGTATGCTCTCTGCCCTGAAGAAAATCCATGCTAAAACTGTCAGGCAGAAAGTGAGTATAATACTCAGAAAATCCCTAAAGGAAGGAATAAGCTTTCCTTGTGCAACGATGTCTAGGTTTTTCCTATTTGTTTCAAAAACAATCGAAGGCATAATAAATAAAGCATTTAAAAAACCCCACATTAAAAAAGTCCAATTTGCTCCATGCCAAAAGCCACTTACCAAAAATATAATAAATGTATTCCGTATTTTCATCCACGTTCCACCTCTACTACCGCCCAAGGGGATATATAAATAGTCCCTGAACCAAGTGGAAAGGGAAATGTGCCAACGTCTCCAAAACTCTGCGATATCCCTGGAAAAATACGGGAATGAAAAGTTTCTTAATAATTCTATACCGAAGAGTCGAGCGGTTCCTAACGCAATGTCAGAATAACCGGAAAAATCACCATAGATTTGAAAAGTGAAGAATAAAGCTCCGAGAAAGAGGGTACTTCCAGATTGATCAGACGTATTATTAAAAATTACATTTGCGTATTCTGCGCAATTATCTGCAATAACGACTTTTTTAAAAAGACCCCATAAAATTTGCCTCAAACCATCAACAGCGCGTGTATAATTAAAAGTTCTCTGGCTTTTTATTTGAGGTAATAAATGAGTCGCTCGTTCAATGGGACCAGCCACCAAAAGCGGAAAGAAGCTAACAAATAAAGAGTAATCAATAAAGTTTCTTTCCGGCTTAATTCGGTCTTTATATAAATCAATCACATACGATAATCCATGAAAAGTATAAAAAGAAATTCCTACAGGCAATATTATATTTAATGTCCACGGGTTTACCTGTAAACCGATTTGTTGCAATGCCTCGGCAAAAGATGTAGAGAAGAAATTAAAATATTTAAACATTCCGAGAAACCCAAGATTGATACCGATACTTAGCCATAGCCAGAATTTTTTCATTTTTTGGCTCTCTGCCTCTGATATTTTTATACCTGTAAAATAATCGAGAAGTGTCGAAAAAACAAGGAGGAATAGAAAACGCCAGTCCCAACATGAATAAAAATAATAACTGGCTATCAATAAAAGAATATTCTGGTATTTTGTATTTTGTTTTGTCGCAAACCAATAAAGACAAAACACTACCGGTAAAAAAAACGCAAAACTAAGCGAGTTAAATAACATTCTGATAAAAAAGTAATTGTCAAAGGATAAAGTTGTACGGCAAATATATATTATAAATGTGGATATGATGTTGTTGTTGCTAATTATGATAAGAGATAATTTATTATGCAGCTATACTCTGGTTCTAATGAATTGCGGGAATAATAAGTAATTTATGAAAGAAACGGAATGACATTGTACTTATATAAACTACGCCTGAAAAACTCATCGATAAGATAATAGAAAGGTCTTTATGATCACTGTTAACCGATAGTCAATAGATAAATTGCTTGGCTGTCTGATACATTTGTATAAAAATAATATAAATTCGGGCTAAAGATGTTATTTTTGCCATTTGCATAATCGCTTGATTAATTTTAAACAAAAAATGAATAACAGTTCATCCGAACACGCCACTATTCTTATCACCGGTGGCGCGGGCTTTATCGGCTCCAATCTTTGCGAACATTTTATTGGGAAGGGGTATACCATTCGTGTCTTAGACAACTTTTCAACCGGCCACCGGCATAATATCGAACCTTTTTTGGATAACCCGCAATTTACTTTGCATGAAGGTGATATTCGAAACCTGGAAGATTGTCAAAAGGCGATAGATGGCACTGATTATGTATTGCATCAGGCGGCACTTGGTTCTGTTCCACGTTCGATCAATGACCCGATAACAACCAATGATGTCAACGTATGCGGTTTTCTCAATATGCTGGTTGCGGCAAAAGAGGCGCAGGTGAAACGTTTTGTATATGCTGCGAGTTCTTCCACCTATGGCGATTCAAAAGCTTTGCCCAAAGTGGAGGATACGATTGGGAAACCCTTGTCTCCTTATGCGATTACGAAATATGTGAATGAACTATATGCGGATGTTTTTTCGAAAACGTATGGCTTGGAATGTATCGGATTGCGCTATTTTAATGTATTTGGAAGAAGGCAAGATCCGAATGGGGCTTATGCTGCGGTTATTCCACTCTTTGTCAGGTTATTGATGGCACATGAAGCGCCGGTTATTAATGGTACTGGTGATTATTCGCGTGACTTTACCTACGTCGACAATGTGATTCAAATGAATGAATTGGCGATGTTGACCGATAACCCAGCGGCAATCAATACAGTTTACAATACCGCGGTGGGTGATCGTACGACCCTAAATCAATTGGTCGGGGATTTAAGGATGCTGTTGACTGATTATGATGCTGCGATTGGTACGGTTCAGGCTTCCCATGGTCCTAACCGGGCGGGCGATATTCCGCATTCACTTGCCAGTATAGAGAAAGCTGAAAAATTATTGGGGTATAAACCTAGCCATACGGTAAAGGAAGGATTAAAGGAAGCCGTATCCTGGTATTGGGAAAATCTAAAATAAGCTCACCTTCTTTCTTGATAAACCTAAACGGAATTATAAATTAACGATGGAATCAACAATAACACAACATAAAATAGCCGTTATCGGACTGGGTTATGTGGGCTTGCCTTTGGCACGTCTATTTGCTACAAAATACCCGGTCATCGGTTTTGATATTAACCAGGCACGTATCAAGGAGTTAAGGTCGGGTACGGATTCAACGTTGGAAGTTTCGGATGAGGTTTTGCAGGGGGTGCTGGTTGACCGGCCTTCGGATTCAAATGGTCTTTACTGCTCGAGTAACTTGGAGGATATCCGCGCTTGCAATGTGTACATCATTACGGTGCCGACACCGATCGATAAAAACAACCGGCCTGATCTTATGCCCTTGTATAAGTCGAGCGAGACCGTGGGCCGGGTGCTGAAGAAGGGCGATATCGTGATCTACGAATCGACCGTTTACCCGGGGGTAACGGAAGAGGAATGCATCCCGGTATTGGAAAGGGTATCGGGACTAAAGTTTAACAAGGATTTCTTTGCGGGCTATTCACCCGAGCGGATCAACCCGGGCGATAAGGAACATACAGTAGAGAAGATATTGAAGGTTACCTCGGGCTCGACCCCGCAGATTGGGAAGGTGGTGGACGCACTGTACCGGTCGGTCATCGTAGCAGGTACGCATTTGGCGCCAAGCATCAAAGTTGCGGAGGCAGCCAAGGTGATTGAGAACTCACAGCGGGATATCAATATTGCTTTTGTGAATGAACTGGCGAAGATCTTCAACCGGCTGGGCATTGACACCCGGGATGTGCTGGAAGCGGCGGGAACGAAATGGAACTTTTTGCCTTTCAAACCCGGATTGGTAGGGGGGCATTGCATTGGCGTGGATCCTTATTACCTGGCCCAGAAGGCACAGGAGCATGGCTATCACCCCGAGATTATTTTGGCGGGGCGCCGTTTGAACGATGGGATGGGGGAGTATGTTGCCCATGAGGTGGTGAAGCTGATGGTGAAGAAGGATATTGCCGTCAAGAATGCAAATGTGCTGGTCTTGGGCATTACCTTCAAGGAGAATTGCCCGGATGTGCGGAATACCAAAGTGGTGGATGTGCTGAATGCCTTGAAAGACTACGACATGAACATCACGATCCATGATCCTTGGGCCGACCCGGCTGAGGTGAGGCATGAGTACGGATGGAATTCGAGCAAGGAATTGGGTGATGTGCAGGATTGCGATGCGATTATTCTTGCCGTATCCCACGATGAATTCAAGACGTTGGATTTAACCAAGCTTTGCAAGAAGAACAAGGTGATCTATGATGTCAAGGGCGTACTCGATCCAGTACTTGCAGATGCGAGGCTTTAATTGACATACTAAATTTGCTCTTGTTAGTCAAAAGAATAAACCATATAAAGACTTAAAAAGATAAAAAAAGCACTTAACATTCAGAAGATACACGTATATTCGTGGGAAGGATTATACATCACGATGAGGAGGCTTAATTAAGCATGCTATACCTTCTTATAATAATATTACTTTTCGTTGCTATGCTCGTTTATTTTCGGATAGCGCTTGCTTACCGAATTATCGACAAACCGAATGAACGGAGTTCGCATAGTAAAATAACGATACGGGGAGCAGGGATTATTTTTCCCATAGCTGTCGTTTTATACCTTGTCTTTTTTCACCAGGTTTCTGCCATCCTAATGGGTGGAATGTTATTGGTTAGTATAATCAGTTTTTGGGATGATGTTGTGGAATTACCGCGTAAGCTTCGTTTATTGATCCATATAACGGCAGTAAGCGCTTTACTTTATACCGTCCATGCTTCTTTGCCCTCGCTGTGGTTACTTCCGGTTTTGTACATTCTGATTATTGGTATCATCAATGCTTATAACTTTATGGATGGCATCAATGGCATTACAGGTCTGTATAGCTTAATTGTTATACTCTCTTTAGCCTACTTGAATGAATATCAAGTATCGTTTACCGATTCAGCTTTTATCATGACAGCCGGCCTTGCCTGTCTGGTTTTTCTTTTTTTCAACTTCAGAAAGAAAGCGCGTTGTTTTGCTGGCGACGTAGGTAGCGTGAGTATTGGTTTTTGGATCTGTGCACTTTTACTCATGGTCATCTTAAAAACCCAGGAACTTAAATATATTCTCTTCCTGGCGGTGTATGGGGTAGACGCTGTCTTGACGATTATCCACCGGCTTTTGTTGAAACAGAACATCTTTGATGCCCATCGCTTCCATTTTTATCAACTCATGGCCAATGAAGGCAAGATGCCCCATTTATGGGTGTCTGGAATATATGCGGCTCTGCAGTTAAGCATTAATGCTTTTATACTTCTTACTAATTTCCCCTTTTGGCTAACATTCTTGATCACCTGTTTCCCTTTAATATTAGTATATGTCACTATTAAGCCGCGTTTAATACTGGTACGATAATTTATCATGGTAAAAACCCTGCTCAATCCTTTTTTTATTTTCTGGATAGGGATATTGTTGGCGATTGCTTTGGCTGTGGGGAAGAAGGAAAAAAGAGCAAAAGTATTGTTCTGCCTCTCACTCGCCTGGCTTTTTCTGGTCAGCACCTCCTTATTGCCAGATTGGCTCATGAAATCCTTGGAAGATAGGTATGCGGTTTACCAACCTCCCGCGAACGACAGCACCGCCTACCACATTCTTGTATTGGGTGGGGGGCATGTAGCTGACCCACGACTACCTCCCCATGCCCAGCTGAGTGAGAGTGCTTTGGCCCGTTTGGTAGAGGGAATCCGGATTTATAGGTTATTGCCCCAAAGCAAATTGGTACTATCTGGATATTCTTCGACCGGTGGGACTTCACAGGCAAAAGTCCTGAAACAAACGGCGGTATCCTTGGGTGTCGACGAACAAGATATTCTCCTTCAGGAAAAACCACAAAATACCTATCAGGAAGCAAAGGAATATACGGATAGGTATGGTGATCATCCCCTGGTTGTGGTCACCAGTGCTTCCCACATGCCCAGGGCCATGAAGATGTTTGCCATGGTAGGGAGGACAGCCATTCCGGCTCCTACGAATTACCGGATTAAAGAATCGGAATACGACCGCAGGCCATGGCTTCCTTCAGTAGACAACATCCGGAACATGCATGCAGTAATGATCGAATATGTCGGTTACTGGGCGGCCAATTGGAGGTATTGATGCTATACCGGTGATACTACCATTTTGACTCAATGTCTATTAGGCTATAGCTCGTTTCCTGTTTTATTTCATAGGCACAGCTAAAAAGAAGAAGTTTCAATTTGATTTCCTGAAAACAGGTATAGACAAAACCTGCAATGCGTACAATATTGTGATGGATCTGTACAATAAGGATTGACAATGGCATCTATTGTTTCCACTTTTACCGGCGTACAAATGGAAAGGTTATTGAAGGGTAGCCAAAGGGATAAGGACTACGATCAGCAGGTAATAGTATCATGGTGGAATCAAAGAATATACAAAAGAAAATAGCGGTTATCGGACTGGGTTACGTGGGTTTGCCTTTGGCGCGCTTGTTCGCAACGAAATACCCGGTTATCGGTTTTGATATCAACCAGACGCGGATAAAGGAACTGCGGGCGGGGGTGGATGCTACCCTGGAGGTTCCCGATGAGGTGCTGCAGGCGGTATTGTTGCCGGGCTCGCCTTTGCTCCTTCCTGCTGATGATAGAGAACTTGAATTGCCTAATAAACCTAAATTCACCGGATTGGTCAACGGACAGGTCGCTACGGGCCTGTCCCGCTCATCCGGGGAATTGGAAGAGCTCATTGTGCAGCCGCCGGGAAATGGCCTGTATTGTACTTCCGACCTGGAGGATATCAGGGCTTGCAATGTGTATATCATTACCGTTCCGACACCGGTGGATAAAAACAACCGGCCTGATCTTACCCCGTTGTACAAGTCGAGCGAAACTGTTGGCCGGGTGCTAAAAAAGGGCGATATCGTCATCTACGAGTCGACCGTTTACCCAGGGGTAACGGAAGAGGAGTGCATCCCGGTATTGGAAAGGGTATCGGGACTAAAGTTCAACAAGGATTTCTTTGCGGGCTATTCGCCGGAGCGGATCAATCCCGGCGATAAGGAACATACGGTGGAGAAGATACTGAAGGTTACTTCGGGCTCGACCCCGCAAATAGGGAAGGTGGTGGATGCGCTGTACAAATCGGTCATTGTCGCGGGTACGCATTTGGCGCCGAGCATCAAGGTTGCGGAGGCTGCCAAGGTGATTGAAAACTCGCAGCGGGATATCAACATTGCTTTTGTGAATGAACTGGCCAAGATCTTCAACCGGCTGGGTATTGATACCCGTGACGTACTGGAAGCCGCGGGCACGAAATGGAATTTTTTGCCTTTCAAGCCCGGATTGGTAGGGGGGCATTGCATTGGTGTGGATCCTTATTACCTGGCGCAGAAGGCGCAGGAGCATGGCTATCACCCCGAGATCATTTTGGCGGGGCGCCGTTTGAACGATGGGATGGGGGAGTATGTTGCCCATGAGGTGGTGAAGCTGATGGTGAAGAAGGATATTGCGGTCAAGAATGCGAATGTGCTGGTCTTGGGCATTACCTTCAAGGAGAACTGCCCGGATGTGCGGAATACCAAAGTGGTGGATGTCCTGAATGCCTTAAAGGACTACGACATGAACATCACGATCCATGACCCCTGGGCCGACCCGGCGGAGGTGAAGCATGAATACGGATGGGAGTCGAGCAAGGAATTGGGCGACGTACAGTATTGCGATGCGATTATCCTTGCCGTACCCCATGATGAATTTGACACTTTGGACTTAACCAAGCTTTGCAAGAAAACCAAGGTAATCTATGATGTAAAAGGGGTCTTGGATCGTAGCATTGCGGATGCGAGGCTTTAGGGAGAAAAACGTTCCTTGATCCCTTTATTGATTAGCCCATCTATCATTTTCCACGAAGTCGATTTCTGCTCCCAATAGACCTTTGCCGCTTCCTTTCCAAACCACACACGTTTGCTACCATTTGCACAAGAAGAACCACCAATGGTACACTTCGACTTTCGCGACGGTAAATAAAATCTACTTTTATGTATCAATCATATAGATATTAAAACATGGAAGTACAGCGAAAATCGAACATCAGCTACGAGGAGTTTATGGAAGAACACCATAATCCAGGGATCCCTGTAGTGTTTACCAATGCCAGCCAGGTTTGGCGCGCCAATGGCCTCTTCACACCCGATTGGTTCCGAACACATTATCCTGATAAAAAGGGGCATGTGAGGAATAAGGAAACGGGCGAATTCTATACCATGACGGAGATCATGGACCTCGTGGAAGGCAGTACGGTAGAAAATCCGGCTCCTTATCCACTGCTCTTTAATATTCCGGTTCATCTTCCCGAGCTGATGGACTTGATAACACCGCTTAATTTAAATTATGCCAAACCCAATTGGCTTGAAGATAAGCTTTTTAAACGCGGCTATTGGGGAAGTGCGATTGAGTTGTTCGTGGGAGGTCCGGGCGGCAAGTTTCCTTATGTGCATAAAGATTATTACCACATGAGTGCTTGGATCAACCAGCTCTACGGTGAAAAACGTTTTACGGTATTTCCCCGGGGACAGGAGGAGTTTCTGTATGTCACGGAGAAAAACCAATGGCAATCGGAGGTCAATATCTTTGAGCCCGATTACGAGAAGCATCCGAAATTCAAATATGCCACACCGATCAGTTTTACGGTTGGCCCGGGTGAAACTTTGTACATTCCTTTTGGCCTTTGGCATTCCGCTTATTCGCTTACACCGACCATCTCGGTGGCTTTTGACCAGTTAAATGGCAAAAACTTTCGTTCCTTCGCCAATGATGTGTGGCACTTCAATAAGGGGAAGGGGAAGGTGAAAGCCGGACTGACTTACGCTTATGCCATGGCGGCTGGGCTCAAGTGCAACATGAAAGACAGGATGGCGAAAGTCTAGGGTGGTTTGATAGGAACGCAACATCGATAAAAAATCGTTGGGACTTTGGTTTTAGCAAAAAATGCCTAACTTAAGCCCTTTACCGATTGAAGCGATGTTTTCATTTTTTTCCTCTAAAAGAACGATTAAGGCGGGTGAGTTGTTGCAGACTGATATGCACTCTCATATTTTACCGGGTATAGACGATGGCGCGGCCGATGTGGAGGCGTCCATTGCCTTGATCGACGGACTGATAAGCTTGGGCTATAAAAAGCTGATTGCCACGCCGCACATCTTGAAGGATTACTATCCCAATACGCCGGCAAGCATTCGTGCTGCCCAGCAGGTATTGCAAGAAGAACTGGATAAACGTGGATACACTATTCCCATTGCTTATGCCGCGGAATATATGCTGGATGAACATTTTTCTTCTTTAATGGAGGAGGATGATCTCCTCTCTTTCGGTGATCGATATGTTTTGCTGGAAACGATGTTTATCGGTGCACCGGCGAATATGGAAGAGGTACTTGCCCAGGTCAGCGCAAAGAGTTATCGGCCGGTGTTGGCACATCCGGAACGCTATCATTATGTGGATAAATCCTTGTCGTGCTTGTTGCCCTTGAAAGAAAAGGGATGTTTGTTTCAAGTCAACTTGCTTTCTTTTGCAGGCTATTATGGCAAGCGCGAACAGGAGCTTGCGCTTCGCCTATTGGAAGCTGGCTTCATTGATTTTATAGGGAGCGACATGCACCATAAGCGGCATTTGGACAGTGCGCAACGTTTTGCCCTACCCGCCAAGGTAGCCGATCAGCTGGAGCGTATTGCCTACAAGAACTTATCGCTGTAAGGACAAGAGTCGCTCCACAATCCGTTCGGCCGTCTTTCCATCCCATAAAGGGATTTCGCCACCTTTTTTCCAATCGCCGGCAAATAAGCGTGCCAGGGCTGGTTGAATGGCTTTGGGGTCAGTTCCCAACAATTCATTCGTCCCCATCGTCATCGTCTCGGGCCGTTCGGTATTGTCCCGCAAGGTCATGCAAGGGATGCCCATTACCGTGGTTTCTTCGGTGATGCCCCCTGAATCGGTGATCACGGCCTTTGCCCGCTCTACCAGGTAATTGAACTCCAGGTAACCCAAAGGTTCTACCATGTGCAAACGCGGATGGGAGACGCCGGCTTGCGCGAGGATTTTTGCTGTTCTGGGATGAACAGGAAAGAGTAGGGGCAGCTCTTGGGAATGATTGATAATTTCATTCATCAATTCCTTGAGTTTGCTTTCTTCGTCGACATTGGCCGGACGGTGAAGGGTCATGACGAAGTATTCTTGTTCTTTTAGGTTGAGCTCATCCCAAAGCGCCGGCTTCCTAAAATGGGGGCGTTGCTTCAATAGGGTGTCGATCATGGTATTGCCCACGAAAAAGATCCGTTCGTCTTCCACGCCCGAAGCACGAAGGTTTTTATTGGCAATTTCCGAGGTCGTGAAGAAGTAATTGCTGATGCTATCGGTTACCAAACGGTTGATTTCTTCGGGCATTGTCCAGTCGCCCGACCGGATGCCGGCTTCCACATGGGCGACTTTGGTATGCAGTTTTTGGGCCGTAATGGCGCAGGCCATGGTGGAGGTGACATCCCCCACCACCAATACCAGGTCACTCGGGTTTTCCTGTAATTCTTTTTCAAAACGGACCATGATGGCGGCCGTTTGTTCGGCCTGCGATCCGCCACCTGCTTCCAGGTTGGCATGGGGTTGGGGGATTTCCAGCTGGTCGAAGAAATCACCCGACATTTTTTTATCGTAATGTTGGCCGGTATGTACCAAGCGATACTCGATGAGCGCTTCGCCCTTGGCAGATAAGTCGCTGTTTTTTTTATGGATAGCGTGAATGATGGGCGCTATTTTCATGAAGTTTGGGCGTGCGCCGGCGATGAGGGTAATTTTCATTGAATACGTTATTTTAAAATGGCAATGAAGTGATCATGAGTGAATTGTTCATCTTGGTTTGGCTGTAATAGCCGCTATTGGAAACCACGGTGCAAAGCTATTGAATATTGCCGGAATTAGCAATGGAACTTGCAATATGCACTTTGCGTTTTTGCAGGGACAGTTTACGGCAAATGCACCCTGCAAAGGAGCAGTTTTCCTCGATATTGGCGTTTTATGAGGGAATAGGGCTTCGGAAGGTTAGTAGTGGTGGAACCGTATATTTCCGCTGTTATTATCGAGATGAAGCGTTAAAGTGATCTACTTAACAAGGTACCTAATTTCGTCAGCGGGCCACTCAGCGTTTGAAAGGTTATCTTACGCTTAAATTCAATAATATTTTTCTATTAATCCATGTTTTAATAAGTTTACATAAGGATATATCGTTGTATAGACTGGGTGGGATGCGGTTTATTAGAAAAAACAGATTATTGAATTGAGAAAAGAAGTAAGATTTTATGTAATTACTGGCGGACCAGGCGTTGGAAAAACATCATTGGTAAGCGAACTGAATAAATTCGGCTTTTTAACGGTACCAGAAGATGCCCGCAAAATTATCAAAGAACAAATAAAGATTGGGGGCGAGGGTTTTTATTTCGCCACCGTGGCGAGAAATCTAGGAAACAGGCACGGAAAGAAAACAAACATGGGAAGAAGCAGCGTTTTCAGGTGAAAATCCAGGATGGTAAGAAGCTGGTCATACCTTAGCGGCCATTATAAAATGACACAGCACTAGACAAAAAACACGATATGAAAAAGGTAATAGCAGCATTCAACATGACGATTGACGGGTTTTGCGACCATACCGCAGGCTTGCCTGATGAAGAAATACACCAACATTATACCGAATTGTTGGGTCAGGGAGACGCTATTTTATATGGCAGCACAACTTATCAATTGATGGAATTTTGGCGGACATTTTTGGAAAATCCATCGGAAGAAAAATCAATGAACGATTTTGCCCGCGCAATAGACAAAATTCAAAAAATTGTTTTCTCCCATACGCTTAAACAGGTGGATTGGAAAAGTGCGACCCTAGCAGATCGTGGTTTAATGGAAACGGTTTTAGAACTTAAACAACAACCAGGAAATGACATTTTTATCGGTAGCCGTAGTTTAATTGTACAATCAATGAAGTTCAATTTGATTGACGAATACCAACTTTGTGTCCACCCGGTGGTGGTGGGAAAGGGTTTGCCCTTATTTGAAGATATAGGCGATAGGACCATCCTTAAACTTGTGGGCACCAAAACCTTTAAAGGTGGTGCCGTAATTCTTTACTATCAGCCGATACGCGAAAAGCAATGAGCTATTGCGGGCAATGAGGAGGATAATGTGATTTATAATTCTTTTAAGAATTTATGGACATTATGGAAACCTTGCAAGTAAGGCATCTATACTAAAAGAACTTGTCATCCATCCGACTGCAATGATCCACGTTAAGTTGTTTTTTCTGCTTATCCTGCTGTTGGCTTTGCCAAGTATACCTGTGTTTGCTCAGGATAGACCCATCGTATACATGCTCTTTGACGAACAACCCGACAGTGGGCAGGTAAAGATGTTCGAATCAGCTACGGGTAACACAAGGCTGTATGCTTATAGTGATTTTAGTTCTGAAATACCTAAACGAAGGCATTTCAATGCGGTAGATAGTTCAATCTATCGAATTGTGGATTCCATCTATTTGAAGCAGCTTATTATCAAACAACCGTCATGGCATTTTACTAAAAATGAGGATGAAGGATTCTGGCATGATTTTGATAGCCAGGGAAACCTGACCGATAAGAAATCTCCCTTCAAGAAGGCCTTTATTGTCGAAAAAATAAATGACAATACATTTAAGATAATCCAGGTGGTACCTTTCATGGGTTCGATCTTTTATGCCCCGGTGCGCCGGCAAGGACTTTAGGATTATCTAAATATGCCGAGAGAAGGTCGGACAATACAATATTACCCTATTGGGTTTGGAACAGGATAAGGTGGATCCCGCGACGAGAAATAACAATAATACCTTCATTGATTTATCTTATTGATTGTCTTGATATAACGAGAATTTGTGGCGGTTTACTCCACCTGGAACAAAGGTATTGCTTAGCCGAACCCTTGCACAATTCTAAACAAAGCGGGGGCCTCGCTGTTGTATTATACACGGAGATGCCCGATGGTATATCTGCATTCCCAAAAACAAGCTTAAATGGAATTGGAAAAGAAACGAACTTATTTTACAGCAGAAGATATAAAGACAAGCGCTGATAAAAGGATCCTGGAAATAAATCATGAATTTTTGAAGAAGATCGATGACCCCGATTACCCATGCCTAGGGGCAAAATCAGCGTTGCATACCCATCAATACAGGATGGGGATGTATGGCCTAATGGGTAAGGAAGAAACTACCGCGGCTCTCGGCGAAGACCTAAAAACATACATACAAGAAACCATTGCCGCCGATAGCCAGTATATGTCGATGATTGCGGTATTCACTGATCGCGTGCATTCAGAGCTTGATTTTGAAAAAAGGCTTTGGATGCAATTGCAAAAGCTGCATGATAGTGAAAAGCCCGAACAGCCGTGGGATCCCGCTGTAGGCAGCGATCCGGAAAAAAACGATTTCAGTTTTAGTTTTAATGGCACTGCCTTTTTTATAGTAGGCTTACATCCCCATTCCAGCAGGAAAGCAAGACGGTTCGCGTTTCCCGCCATGGCCTTCAATCTACATCGGCAATTTGAACAGCTGCGTGAGCTTGACAACTACGGAAAGATGAAACAAACTATCCGCGACAGGGAAATAAACTATGATGGTTCGTATAATCCCATGCTCAGCGATCATGGCGAAGGTTTAGAAGCACCCCAATATAGTGGGCGCAAAGTGGATAAAACCTGGAAATGTCCTTTTCACAGGCAGTAAAAATTGCGAGAACCAGAAAACTCCCATTATATTGCAGAATATATAATCATGATATGGTGAATACAATAGAAAAACAGAGCGGAACAGCCTTCCAATTGAAAGCCGGCGATCAATTAAAAGTAATTGATCCCCAAGGCCAACAGGTAAGTGATATGGTTCTTTTTAATGCCGACGATAAACGCGAGAAAATTTCTTCCGGGAAAACGCTCGATTTTGAGAATACCATCTTGATTACAAAGGGCCATCATTTATGGAGCAACAGAAGCCATAAAATGATGAAAATATTGGAAGATACAAATGGCCGTAATGACTTTCTTCTGGCACCTTGCAGTCCCGAAACTTTTCAGATTCTCTATAACGATACCGAATACCACCCAAGCTGTTTTGAAAACCTCTATACCAATCTTGCTAAGTTCAACATAGAACCGGATGAAATACCCACGGCTTTCAATATTTTTATGAATGTACAATTTGCCGAAGATGGGCAGCTTTCCGTAGACCCACCACAAAGCAAGGCCGGGGACTATATGATCTTCGAAGCAAAAATGAATTTAATTGTGGGCCTTACAGCATGTTCTGCGGAGCAATCCAACAATTACTCTTTTAAGCCCATTCAATATGAAATTATAGCGGCGCATTGAGCTCGTTGAACCTGTGCTTTGCTAGTTCGCTTTTTCAGTTAAACGATTGCCGAAACTCCAAAGGCGAAACATTGGTCTTCGCCTTAAATAGTTTACTGAAGGATTGTGGATGTTCAAAACCCAATTCGTAGGCAATTTCGCTTACTGAAAGGTTGGTAGTCGCCAGTTTTTCCCTGGCTTTTTCTATCAGTTTGTCGTGAATATGCTGCTGTGTACTTTGACCCGTTACCGCTCGCAGCAAACTACCTAAATAACTTGGAGAAACATTCAGTTCTTGCGAAACATATTGAACAGATGGCAAGCCCCTGGTTGCCAAATCATCACTGTTGAAGTAATCGATCAATAGTTTTTCCAAACGTTCCAAGATATGATGATTGGCCTTTTCCCGGGTGATAAACTGGCGGTTGTAAAATCGTTCGGAATAGCTAAGCAAATTTTCAATGTGTGTAATGATGATTTTTTTACTGAACCGATCAATGTTGGAATGATATTCCCGCCTGATATTTTCTATAATACTATTGAGTGTTTTTTCCTCTTTTTCTGACAATAGTAAGGCTTCATTTACCGAATAATCAAAAAACTCATATTGCTTAATAGTTTTTGCAAGTGGCGTGTTCCAAATAAAATCGGGGTGAATGAGCAATACCCAACCTGATTGTATTTTGGAATTTACGTGTTCATTAATTTCAAGTTCGAGCACCTGGTTGGGCGACATAAAGAACAGTATGCCGTCATCTTCAAAATCGTATTGCAGTTGTCCGTATTTATATTTAACGCCTTTCATACGTTTCAAAGCAATAAAATAAAAATCAAATACCGCTTTGATAGCGATTTGCTCCGGCAGTTCGCTAAGATCATCCGCCGTTATTACGCTGATTAAAGGATGTTCAGGTTTGGGAAAACCCCTTAACTTATGAAAATCACTGATGGATTCTATTCTATGAGGTTTCGAATGTTGCATATATAAAGATAACTATTCTTGATGGTAAGCCTTTGCAAAATCTTTCGCGAATTCCTTCAATTTTGTATTACCTAAGACAGGCCTGTTTTTGAGATAATCCTCAAATGTTTTTCCGCTGTGGGTCTCCATCTGCATTTTTACGAAATCCGCTGCCAGCTGTTGCGGAAAACCGGCTTGAAGTAATCCGCTTAACAATTGCTCTTCTGGTAACGCGATCCATTTCAGGTCTGGCTTGCCAATGGCCTCGCCTAGAATTCTAGCTGCTTCATTGCAGGTCAATTCCTCGCTTGCTACATAGCGGACTTTTTTCCCTTGAAACGGAGTAGCCAGTTCCTCAAAAACCACATTTGCAATATCATTTGGGGAAACAAAAGCGATTTTATCATGCTCGCCATAGCCTCCCATTAGCGCACCATATTCTTTTATGGTTTTAATATCATTGTAAAAATTGGTGTAGAAGGAACCGGGGCGCAGTTCGATAACCGTTCTGTCTGAGAGCTGGTTAAGCAAAGGAGAGCCTTCCACATTGGCTGCCCAACCGGTTAGGAATACAACTTTCCCAACGTCGTTTTTCCTAATGGCCTGGACATAATTGGTTTCAATTTTTCTGAAATATGCCTTTTGGTCTTCCACCATAAAATTGAAAGGTATCATGCAATAAACGGCGTCTGCCCCTGCAAAAGCTGTTGTTAGAAAATTGATATCTTCTATTGAACCTATTGCAGCTTTAGCTCCAATAGTTTCAATATCTTTTTGTTTATCTGCGTTGCTGCTGATAACGGTTACCGAATGGCCTTCTGCAACCAATGTTATTGCAAGAGGTTTGCTGATGTTGCCCAATGAGCCTGTAATTACGATATTCATATTTTTCCTTTTTTTTGATACAAAAGTGCAACGCTTTCAAAAAAAAGATGTAGCCAAAACGACTGTTTTTGAAGTCGCAATGAACAGAAAACGGTAAGTGTTTCCCCTCCTAATATCTTTAATCCTCAAACTTAAGCAATACGAGTGCTTGGACCGGTTTGCCTTCATCAAGAAGTCGCCGATACTCAAATTCGGGATCATGCAATATTTCGGGCAAGAACCTATTTCAAGTTAAGATGACATCTACTTTGGGAGTTCGATGAAGAAAGTTGTTCCTATATTTTCCTTACTGTCAAACCAAATCTTTCCATGGTGCAATTCCACCATCAGTTTAGCGGTAGCCATTCCCAATCCGAGGGAGGGCTCTCCTTTAAGGCCAGTTCTTCGGCCCCTGAATTTATCAAACAATAGCGGCTGGAGGGTTTCGGGAATGCCAATGCCATTATCGTTCACGCTGATCACGGCAGTATCTCTCTTTTTTTGGATATGAACCTCGATAATTCCATCATCAGGGGTAAATTTAATTGCATTGGATATGAGATTGTTCATGATATGGGTGAGCTTCAGCTTATCTGCTCGTATACATATCATATCGTGCGAGCAGGTCATTTTAAAAACTTTGGTACTATTTACTTCTGCTTGTTGATAATTGGATAGGATAGCTTTCATTTCTGATACCAAGTTGATTCTTTTTTTGCTGATTTCATGTTTGGAAGCCTCCAAAAACTCTTGATTGGCGAAATGCTGGATCAATTCAACATTTTGTTTGCAAATTTCCCTGATAAGCACCGCTGATTCAGCAACTTTTTTTTCTGAGGGGCATGCCATTCTCTCTATTAAAGACGCCAGGTTTTGAACCAGGCCAATAGAGCCTTGCAAATTATGGGAAAGAATTTCCATTGCCGAGTTTTTCCACGCATTGATTTTTTGCATGTTGGTAATCACATTCCTTTGTGCAGACTCATCTTTCACGATTCCGGCCATGTACCTGCGGCTGTCTTTTTGAATGGGATAAATTTTAAGCTCTAACCAGCGTTCGTTTTGCTTTGGGCATATAATCCGGAAATTGACGTTTGTTTTCGATTGGGTTTCAAAACAGTTGCGGTAGCTATTAACCACAAGGTGCTTGTCTTCAGAATGAACCGTTTCTATGATACGAGAAGGGTTTTGCAATATCTCTTCCCGGCTAATTTTCCAGATTAGGCCGAATGCGGCGTTAACATATTGAAATTTATTGGCAAGAAAATCATAAATAAAATATACGTCATCAGATTGATCGCCGATTTCCTTAAAGGTTTCAAAATCGATTTTATCCATTATTCTTTTTAACCCAAGCTGCAATTATTGAGTCCAAACTTCTGTATACTTCAAAATGAGCGATTGGAACTATAGAGAAACCCCGTAGCGGCTTTTTTGTTTGAAAAAAATAATAATAGTTGTAAATATGGCTTTAAATGCCACCGATTCGTGCCCCCGATGTTGATTTTTGATTCCGATACCGCTATGCCGGCTCTTTGGTGTTGGATTTCTGCATGGCGATTTCCGTTAGCTTGCTATCGGTTGCTTTCTCTTCCGCAAGCGTTTCAGACAATAGCTTATCAGCCCCCCATGCTTCATGAGCTTGGCATAAGTAACCAAACAACCGCAGCTGGCAATTTCATAATGTTCGACTTTTTGCGCCGCTGCTATTACTGCCGCATCAAGTATTTTTTTATCTTCAAAGCTTTCGATAGACTTCGTCTGCCTCTGCAAGAAGCCCCTGCCTAACGGGGTGTCTACAGAAAAAGTTTTCAAAAATTGAAATCACCTCTAATGTTCTAATTGAAAAAATGCAGGGTTACTAGCTGATTGGATATTTATAGAATCAGTATTTGTAAAGTTCTCTATTACATAAAAGCAAGAAGAAAATGTATGCGGTAGCAGACGGCAGTTCAAACTTTATTTAGTTAAATCTTGAAAACCTGTTTTCAATACTGATAAGCCAATTTTCTCTTTTCTTTTGGCTTACTGATTTTACCGATGTGAAACTTATCCAATTGAGGTTTTTATAGCCCATAGTTTTGAAAACACTCCGTAACATTGCTTTTTTAATTAAATTCCCAATGAGTAAGGAATACATTATTTTGGGTTTATTCATGGTCGTGATTATGGTAACACCTTTTAATTTTTTTAGAAGTGGTACTAATCCGAAACCTCTTGGGTGGTGGTCATAAACAACTTTTGGAGATAGCACCCTATCAATGAACCCTTTGGTCATTGCCGGCATTAAATCCCACCATATAGGGAAGATGAAAATCAGGTGGTCTGCTTTTTCCAACCGCCTTTGATAATCTATGACTTGTGGGTCAATAGGTTTGTGGTCAACAAATGCTTTTAAGTCTTCCTTTGACATTACAGGATTAAATCTGTCATTGTCAAGGTGCATGAGGTCAATGCCGTGGTTTGCTTTTTGAAGTCCTTTTATTACTGAACTTAATATAGCATTGCCATAGCTTCCCTCGTAAGGGTGATTAAATACAATTACTATTCTCATTTTTTACTTTGTCAAATTTTACTCTGCAAAGTTGAGACGTAGCAAATAGCTGGACGATAACAATTGTAAAGAAATGGATTTATCTCCTGTTTCGTATCCTACTCAATGAAACAGATGTAATGCCTAAATAGGAAGCGATATAATGTTGTGGAACACGTTGAATTATTTGGGATTGTTTTTCTATCAGCTCTTGATAGCGTTGTTGAGGCGTATTTTTTAGAAATGAAAAGAAATGTTCTTGACTTTGTACAAATCGCCTAAATAAATGTTCTTGTATTTCTTCTCTTATTTCAGGTGAATTTACTAAAACGTTTTGAAAATCTTTTTGCGAAATTGTCTGTAAAATACAAGGCTCAATGCTTTCTATGCTATATAAACTCGGTTGGTTTGTTCTGAAACTTTCAATAGATGAAATCTTGTCTCCCTCAAAAAAGAATTGAGTAGTAATGTCTTTACCGTTGGCATTTACCCAAGTCCGCAAACAACCCTTTTCAATAAAGAACATAGTCCTGGAAATTTTACCCTCTTGCAAGAGAATTGTTTTTGCCGCTACTTCTTGGCGTGTAAAAAGATGACTGAATTTATCCCATTCACTTCGCATTGTTTATAATTGATTTAGGGTTAATGCTAATTAAAGATTAAAAGCCTCAAAATTACACAAATTCATTAACGGTCTTTTTGCAATCTATTTTTAATTGGTGTATTTACCTACAGCATTGTATCCGTCCGACTAATTATTATTCCGTATTTCTATTCAATCTCATTCCGCCGTGTCGTCTTTTGTCAGTTCCAGTTCAATATGGATCTCCGTGCCTTGCTCTGAAGAGTAAATGTTCATTTCCCCTTGGAAGGCTTCCACACGCTGTCGGATATTCCGCAATCCCATCCCCTCGGAAACGGTATGCTGGTCAAAGCCTTTCCCATCGTCTTGCACGGTGAAGGATATCCGGTCGGGCTCCTGCACCAGCTGTACGTTGATATGCTCGGCTTCGGCATGCTTCAGCGCATTGTTCACCAGTTCGTGGATGGAGCGGTATACCATGATCTCCAGCTTGTCGGGCAAGCGGGCTTCATCTCCGAAATAATGAAAATCCGCAGTGGGGATAGCCGCGCAGAAATCTGCTAGAGAAACCTTTAAGCCATGGCGCAGTAGCGATTGGGGCATCATGTGGTGCGCCACCCGGCGAAGTTCCTGGATGGAGTCGTCAAGCATGCCCAGGGCCTTCTGGAAACGGGAAACATCCATTGCTTCCAGCAGCGCGTTGCCTTTCACCTGCGGCAGGTTCAGCTTTACTGCCGAAAGCATGCCGCCCAGTCCGTCGTGCAGGTCTTTGGCAAGCCGCGTACGTTCTGCCGCCTCACCGTCCAGCGTGGCCTGCACAGCCACCAGCTGCTTCTCCTGTTTCAGGCGCTGGGCTTCTTCTTCGGCCAGTTTGCGGCGGCTTACTGCCAAGCGGTAGCGCAAGAGTGCGAAAGCCAGGGCGATAAGGAGGATCGTGAGGCCGGCAACACCGAGCCAGGTGCGCAATTGCCGTTGTTTTGTGAGGGTGGCTATTTGAAGTTCTTTTTTTTCTGTTTCGTATTTCACCTCCATCGCCGAGAGCGAATTTTGGAAGGATTCGTTGGCATAGCGATCCAGCGTTTCCCCATATTTCGTTAAATAGTTGTGGACGAGTTCTGGGTTGCCGAGGTAAGCGTGCGCACCTACCAGGTTTGCGTATGCGCTTCTGCTAATGTTGATGTCGGTGGAATCGGTGGCCAGCACTTCTATTGCTACTTCGGCTGATTGTGCATAGCGATCCTGATTGTAGTGGATATTGGAGATGATTTCCAAGGCTTCGGCGGTATTGCGTTTAAAGCCCAGCTCTTTGGCTTGCGCGGCGGCTTGCTCTGCCAGGGGTTCAGAGGTGACATAATCGTCGTGGTAATAGTATGCTTTGGCGAGCGTTTGCAGGGCTTTATTCTCGAAAAGCGTATTGCCTGTCTGCTTGAATAGCTCAATCGCTTTCTTGGCATAATCAACTGATTCCTCCATCGGCGCCCCTTGGTAGAGGCTGATATCGCCCAGGGAAATATAAACGCTCCCCAGTCCGTCTTTGTCATCTGTTTCCAGGGCCAGCTGTTCTGCCTTCTTAAAATAGCGGAGTGCCTGTTCATAGTTGTTCATAATCTGATAGACACCACCGACATTGGAATAGACGAGGCTAAGTTTGTCAATGTCGTCATGGGCCTCGAGGTTTTTGGCGGCGTTGAGGTAGTTGGCGATGGCCTCGTCGTACAGGCTTTGCACGCGGTAGATATTGGCATAAGCATTATAGATGGAAGCCTGCATGCGGTAATCGCCTAGTTTTTCGGCAAATGGCCAGGCTTTTTCCAGATAGTGCATTGCCGTATCGTATATGCCGTCCATATAGTAGCTGATGCCGATGTTTTTGAGGAAGGTGGTGGTCATTTTCTCATCTTCCACCTTTTCGGCAAGTGCCAGCCCTTGTTTGCCGAAATAAATGGAACGCTGGGGGTTTATGCTGTTATAAAACCAGTTGAGGTCGTCCAATATCCCGATTTTTTCTCCGTTCGTGAGGTTTTCCCTTGTCAGTGCTTGTTCCAGTGAATCCAGGTTTTGGCCGAAGCTATACAAGGGTACCAAAAGCCATAGTATGAGTGTGTATCTAAGCATCATATATTTTTAGTGGGTTTGTCCCATCTTGTTTATGCGCAAAGATAGGCGCGGACGGTGGGATAAGCTACCCCTTTTTGGGGGTATTGGAGGAAATTTGCCGCGGTAACTTTGCTTCCATCAAACAAAAAAATGGAAACATTAAAAATACAAAAAATGACGATAACCCCGTCATGAAAGTAGTCGGATTGTTTGCCGAGGTTGATGCAGATAGCGGTGAGCAATCAGCGGTGAGCTATCAGCAATCAGTTGCCAGCTGATTTCTCGGCTTCGTTGCATTTCGCTCGAAATGACGTGGTTGCTTCCTCTCGACTAAGCGTGAAACGCGCATGGAATTCCGTCATTCCGACTAAGCATGCAATGTGCATGGAGGAATCTAAGGAAGATAGATTTCCTTGCTTCGTTGCACTTCGCTCGAAAGGATGTGGCAAATAGAAGCTGAGCGCTCAAAGCTCATAACTGACAGCTGCTTTACGCTAAAAACTCGATAATCTGCTGCTTTGCGTGGGTGCAATACGACACTGCGTAGGTGATCTACGCCGTTGCGTGGGCGGTTTGTTGTAAAGTAGGGGCACAAAGTGGCATTGTTGGGTGCGTTAGACGCAAAAATGCGGTGTACAAAGGCTTAATAAAGCGAGGCCATCTCGAAATGACGATAGGATTGGGCTTTCGAGATGGCCTCTTTTTATCGAATCAAACCGGGGAGCGGCTGCTTACCGTTGTACACGGCCAGAGCCATCTCCTTTAACGAGGTTGTTCACATCAGATAAGGTGGCATGGTTAAGGTCGCCCGGAATGGTATGTTTAAGTGCAGAGGCGGCCACACCAAAATCTGCGGCATCTTGCATGGATTTTCCGGTAACCAAACCATATATAAACCCACTCGCAAAAGAATCCCCACTTCCCACACGGTCAACGATACGTACATCGTATTTTTTGGTATGGTAAAATTCATTACCATCATATACTAAGGCAGACCAGCCATTGTCTGACGCACTGTGGCTTTCCCTTAATGTCGAAGCAATATATTTAAAGTTGAACTTTTCTTTCATTTGTTTGCAGACATCTTTGAAACCACCCAAGTTCAATTCACCTTTGGTCACATCGGTGCCCTTGCTGACGAAGCCCAGGGAATCATTGGCATCTTCTTCATTTCCAACACAGACGTCGACATATTGGCAGAGCCGGGTCATCACTTCCCTGGCCTTTTCTTTACTCCATAGTTTTTTACGGTAGTTTAAGTCGATGCTGGTCGTGACACCTTTTGCCTTTGCGGCTTTGAGGGCAGCTTCGGTCAAGGCGGCCGCTTTATCGCTCAGGGCTGGTGTAATACCAGTGGTATGGAACCAGTCGGCATTTTCAAATATTTTATCGAAATCGAAATCCGAAATGTCGGCTTCAGCGATAGAAGCATCCGCACGATCGTAAATCACTTGTGATGCTCTCATGGAGGCTCCTGTTTCCAAAAAATAAATACCTAATCTTTTTCCTCCTCTTGCAACGTATTGGGTGTCTACACCATACCGGCGGAGGTGATTAATGGCTGCTTGCCCAATGGCCGTATCCGGTACTTTGGAAACGAAGGTGCCTTGCAACCCATAATTGCAAAGTGCAGCAGAGACATTTGCTTCTCCACCGCCATAGGTAACATCAAAACTATCGCTTTGAACGAATCTTTTAAAATCTGGAGTTGATAATCTCATCATGATCTCACCCAGTGTTACGACTTTTTTAGACATTCTTTTTATTTAATATGATAATAAGTGAAAAAATATTTGTTCAAATCCTTGGTAAAGAATTTCAAAAATACAGTTAATACAAGATAAAGAAGAAAATCTTCGAAATTATTGTCGATAACGATTGCATAATAAAGTGGATATAAAGCGGCAGGCTTTTGGTATTTCTTCTTTATTTTGCATAAAATACCTAATTTAGCCTTTATATTCCAGACTATAGTAAATAGATAAAAATGAATAAGAAATCAATGATCCTTGACTTAATAATTGAGCAAGGGATGCTTCCTCTTTTTTTTCATGAAAGTGAAAAGACGACCTTAGAGATCACAAAGACAGTTTATGATGCAGGAATTAGGGTGATTGAATACACAAATCGCGGAAAAGAGGCATTAAGTAATTTTAGTGCACTCAAGAAAGAGGTACTTGCCAATATGCCTGGTTTAAAGTTGGGTATTGGGACCATTAAGACAGCGACCGAGGCACAGCAATTTATCGATGCCGGTGCTGATTTTATTGTTTGCCCTACAATGAATCCCCAGGTGGCCGCGAAGACGAAAGAGGCTGGCCTGTCGTGGATTCCGGGTTGTATGACGCCTACGGAAATTTCCATAGCACAGGAAAATGGTGCGGCCTTGATTAAGTTATTCCCTGCAAATGTATTGGGGCCGGGATTCATCAGTGCTGTTAAAAGCGTTTTTTCTGACCAGGATTTTATGCCTACGGGCGGTGTTGAAATTGAAGAAAGCAATTTGAAAGGTTGGTTTAAAGCGGGAGCCTGTGCGGTAGGAATGGGTAGTAAGCTGATTACAAAGGAAATGATGGCAAATCGGGAGTTTGATAAACTTAGTCAAAATATCGCGAAAGCAGTGGAACTCATCAAACAAAGTAGGTAAGGTTATAAGGTTGATAAACATAATGAACAATACAGATTTATTTTCTTTAAAAGATAAAGTGATTATTATCACCGGGGCGACCGGTGTACTGGGCGAATCTTTCGCCAAGGCGATAGTGCAGGCCGGGGCAAAGGTGGTGGTACTGGGCAGGAGCGAAGAGAAGGCAAGGGCGCGTGTGGAAGCCCTGGAGAAGCTGGGCGGCGCGGCGATCTATAAACTGGGGGATGTGCTGGATGAAGGATCCATGCTGAAGGTAAGGGAGGAAATACTGGACCATTGGGGGACGATAGATGGCTTGGTGAACGGTGCCGGCGGGAATTTCCCGGGTGCCACCATCGGCCCGGACCAGAACCTGTTCGACAGTGATATTGCCGACACAAAGAAAGCGGTGGAGCTGAACCTGTTCGGTACGGTGATCCCGACGCAGGTATTCGGCCGTACGATTGCCGAAAAGGGGAAGGGCTCCATCGTCAACATTTCCTCACTGGCTGCCCAAAGGCCATTAACCAGGGTCTTGGGCTATACCATGGCCAAGACGGCCATTGAGGGTTATACGAAGTGGATGGCTGTCGAACTTGCCCAGCGTTATGGCGATAAGGTAAGGATGAATGCCATTGCCCCCGGGGTTTTCCTGACAGAGCAGAATAGGACCCTGCTTACCAACGAGGATGGCTCTTATACCAGCCGGGCACAAAAGTTTGTGGATAACACCCCCTTTGGTCGGCTGGGCAACCCCGAAGAGCTTATGGGGACATTGGTCTACTTGTTGAGCGATGCCTCGGCATTCGTAAATGGGGAGACGATAGTTGTAGATGGAGGTTTCAATGCCTACAGTGGCGTTTAATTATAAAGAATAGATGAAAACAGAGAATAAATTAGTTGAGGGATGGCGCTGGTACGGTCCATCGGATCCCGTTAGCCTTCAGGATGTCAAACAGGCAGGTGCCAGTGCCATTGTCACGGCCCTGCACCATATCCCGCATGGGGAGGTTTGGCCGGTGGAGGATATTTTAGAAAGGAAATCCATTATTGAGGCGGCAGGTCTGAGATGGTCAGTGGTTGAGAGCGTTCCTGTCCATGAGTCGATTAAAACAAACAGTGCCGATGCGGCTTCTTATATCGAAAACTACCGGCAGACGCTGAAGAACCTCGGCAGCTGCGGCATCCATACGGTCTGCTATAATTTCATGCCTGTGCTCGACTGGACGCGGACGCAGCTGGACAAGGAGATGGCCGATGGTTCGAAAGCCCTGTATTTCAACTGGGTAGATCTGGCGGTCTTCGACCTTTTTATCTTCAAGCGGGAAGGTGCCGAAAAGGATTATCCCGCTTCGGTGCTGGAACAGGCCAGGACCCGGCATGAAAGTCTTAGTGAAGGGCAGCTTGAAGAGCTGGGCAAGGTGATCCTGATGGGTATCCCTAATGAAAAGGACATCAGTATCGAAGATCTCCGCCGAAGCATAGATAGTTACGCTACTATCGGGACTGACGGATTGAGAGCGAACCTGATCCGGTTCCTGTCTGAAATCGCGGATGCCTGTGAGTCGGCCGGTATAAAGATGACCATTCATCCCGACGATCCGCCCTATCCTATATTGGGCCTTCCGCGCATTGCGAGTAACAAAGAAGACCTGACCCACATCATCAGAGCGGTTGACAGGCCATTCAATGGGATCTGCTTTTGCACAGGTTCCCTGGGTGCGGGGATGGACAATGACCTCCCGGCCATCTTCGATGCGGTGAAGGAACGCGTGTACTTTGCCCATTTGCGGAATGTGCGGAAGGATGCCGAAGGGAATTTTTATGAGGCTGACCACCTGGACGGGGATGTGGACATGTATGCGATCATGAAGGCACTTATCGCAGAGAACCAACTGCGGGAGGAGCCGATACCTTTCCGTCCCGACCACGGGCACCAGATGCTTGACGACCTGAAAAAAGTTTCCAACCCCGGGTATTCGGCAATCGGCCGCTTAAGGGGACTGGCAGAACTCAGGGGGCTGGAACTGGGAATAAACCGGAGTGTCTGATTGTGGGAACCACAAGCTTGTATATATCAATAGAGAATAGCTCATGTTGTTGATTATTGTTAATGTTATTTTTTGTGTAAGCTTCATCGGTTTTGCCTATGTCAACCTGAATGATAAAGACGCTTGGGTATGGCTTCCGATCTATTTGGTCGCTGCCGTATGTTGTGGCTTTGCTGCTTTTGGTAATTATTTTCCAAATGTGTACCTTGCCTGTATCGCTTTCTATCTTGTGTATGCTACAATGCTTTTTTTTGCGAAGGATGGAGTACGTGATTGGCTCGTTAAATACAAGAAACCGAGTATTGTGGAGAGTATGCAGGCAACTAAGCCCTACATCGAAAAAACCAGGGAGTTCTTTGGTCTGTTGATTGTTAGCGCTGCGCTATGCATTAATTATTTATTCGGTGTTTAGATAAGGAGGATCAAGAGGGATGTATTCATACGATTTTGAAAAGCTGCAAAAGCATGTCGCCGATATCATTGGCCAGCACGTAGAAAGCCATAGTTGGCAATGGTTGGAAAAAGGTTCCTTGTTCGCAAACGATGATCAAGCCTATACTAATTTTAGAATAACCTTTTCAATGGCTGCGCGGAAGGTTCCGAAGGGTACGGTTCGCATAGAAGGGAAACAACAGCAGGAAATTCAAACGCTTCTTCCTGGTCTTCATATGGAAGGATGGCCTGTGCTGCAACTCTGTAGGGCCTGGTTGATTTTGCAGATAGATGCTTCCAATGAAACGACCTATGTTCAAAAAGTGGAAGAGTTGTTTTCCAATGCCGAAATGAATGAACTGACAGCTTTATATGCCGCTTTGCCGCTCTTGGCTTATCCAACGCGGTGGCGCCTACGCTGTGCGGAGGGGATCAGAAGCAATATCGGCTCGGTATTGGATGCCATTATGTTGAATAATCCGTACCCTGCAGCATATCTGGATGAAAAAGCATGGAACCAGTTGATTTTGAAGGCCGTTTTTACAGATAAAGACATTCAAAAAATTATTGGCGTAAAGCAGCGGGCAAATCTTGCCCTGGCTGCTGCACTTCGCGACTATGCGGAAGAAAGGCAATCCGCCCACCGTGCAGTAAGTGATCAGATCTGGAAACTGATCGAAGTAAATGAAAGTCCGGCTTAACAAGAACAATCAAAAAATAGATCATGTGTGGCAAACATTCATTAGAAGAAAGGAAAAGTAAACTCGGGGAGAATGTACCCTTGGATTTAAGCGTGATAAAGGGAATGCATTTTTTTGATCCCCATATTCACATGACGTCGCGTACCACTGACGATTATCAAGCCATGTTTGATGCAGGTATTCTCGCGATCATCGAACCTGCATTCTGGCTAGGCCAACCAAGGACCGGTGCAGATAGCTTCCGTGATTATTATAGCAGCCTGATTGGCTGGGAACGCTTTAGATCTTCGCAGTTCGGTATCAAGCACTATTGCACCATTGGCCTCAATTCCCGTGAGGCGAACAATCAACCTTTGGCAGAACAGGTAATGGAAATGCTTCCTTTGTTTGTTTCCAAAGAGGGAGTAGTAGGGGTTGGGGAAATTGGCTTTGATGACCAGACTGCTGCGGAAGAGAAGTACTACCGTTTACAATTGGAATTGGCCAAACAGGCAGAGCTACCCGTTCAGGTACATACGCCCCATCGGGACAAGAAGGGGGGTACCTTGCGGAGCATGGATATCGCTCTTGAACACCAGCTGGATCCTTCCATGGTCATTATCGACCATAATAATGAAGAAACGGTCAAAGATGTGTTGGACCGGGGCTTTTGGGCTGCTTTTACGATATATCCTTTTACAAAAATGGGGAATGAACGTATGGTTGAGCTGGTCAAACAATACGGGGCAGAGCGGATCATGGTCAACTCGGCAGCCGACTGGGGAATAAGTGATCCATTGGCGGTACCTAAAACTGCCGCTTTAATGAAAGCCAGTGGCATCGCCTTGAAAGATATTGAGTTGGTTACCTACAGAAATGCCATAACCGCTTTTGCCCAGAGTGGTCAACTCGATGAAAATGATTTCAATCAACAGGTAAATGTTGATCAAAGCCAGAAATTTGAAGGAAATACCATATTAAGAGGAGGGCAGACCCCGCGGATTGATAAATCGTCTATCATTATTCAGTAAGGGGCCTTATATATTGAAAACAATAACCGGATATATGCGCCTGATGCGTCCTGCCAATATCGTCACATCCGTGGCTGATGTCCTGGCAGGTATTGCCATCTCAGGTTTTTTTACGCAAACACCACTTCATCCGGGGAATGACAGGGATTTCTTGTTTATCTGCCTTTCAACGATGGGCCTGTATGGCGGGGGCATTGTGTTTAATGATGTATTTGATGCGGCATTGGATAAGATTGAAAGACCCGAGCGGCCGATACCCAGCGGCTTGATCTCCTTGCCAAATGCGGTCGCATTGGGATCTCTACTGCTCTTGATGGGCCTCGTTTTTGCGGCTCTTGTGAACAAGGTATCTGGGATTATTGCGTTATTAATTGTGATTGCCGCCCTGGTATATGATAAATGGGGAAAACACCACCCTTATCTGGGTCCGCCCAATATGGGCTTGTGCCGGGGCTTGAATTTACTATTGGGTGTGAGTATAATACCATCAGTGTTGCCGCATTGGTGGTATCTCGCCTTTATACCTATTATATATATTTCTGCCATTACCATGATCAGTCGCGGTGAAGTACATGGAAGTCACCAAAAACCATTGATCTTTGCTGCTTTTTTGTATGCCTTGGTCATTGTCCTGATTTTTGCTTTTGCTTGGCATAAAGGTATGGTATGGGTAACCCTTCCATTTTTGCTTCTTTTTGCTATCATGATTTTTAAACCCTTGCTGAATGCGGTTAAAATACGTTCAGGCGAGGCGATAGGGAAAGCGGTAAAAGCTGGCGTTATTGCCCTTATTCTCATGAATGGCGCCTGGGCGGCTGCATCGGGCACATGGTGGTTAGCTTTGGCCATCGTTTTATTATTGCCGTTATCGATTTGGTTATCGCGTATATTTGCGGTAACATAGTGTATTTATTATGGATTTTTTACAACAATCTTTTAGTGTTGATTTTCACTATAACGTATATTTCACCCAGCAGCTTTTCAGTCGCTCCAATCCGCTATTGAAGGAGGTTTTAAAAGGAGCACATCAAGCCGGCACGGTTCAGAAAATCCTCTTTGTGGTAGATGAAAATGTGGTGCTGCATTTTCCCGATCTCCTCAAGCAAGTTGATGGATATTTCGAAGGTATGGAGATGATTAAGCTTGTGCCGGAACATATCCTCGTCGCGGGAGGGGAGACAGCGAAAAATGAAGGAAAGTATTTTGCCCGGATCGTTGAGGCAATTAATCACTATGGGATAGATCGGCATTCTTATATTGCTGCCATTGGGGGTGGCTCCGTGCTTGACCTGGTGGGCTATGCGGCGGCGGTATCCCATCGTGGGATCAGGCACATCCGTATCCCCACAACGGTTTTGTCTCAGAATGATTCCGGAATAGGGGTGAAGAATGGCATTAATTATAAAGGGAAAAAGAACTTTTTGGGCACATTTGCGCCGCCTTTTGCGGTTTTCAATGACAGTGGCTTCCTGACTACCTTAAGCGACCGTGACTGGGTATCGGGTATCGCTGAAGCCATTAAGGTGGCCTTGATCAAAAATGAGTCTTTTTTTTATTGGCTGGAAGCGCATGCCGGAGCTTTAGTGGAAAGGGATAGGGAAGCGATGGATTATTTAATTAAGGAATGTGCCCGCTTGCATATGGAGCACATTGCAAGTGGCGATCCTTTTGAATTTGGAAGCTCCCGCCCCCTTGATTTCGGACATTGGAGTGCCCATAAGCTGGAACAAATCAGCGGTTTTGAAATTTTACATGGCGAAGCAGTAGCAATGGGAATTGCACAGGATAGTCTTTATTCGACTCTTGCCGGATTGTTATCTATAGAAAGTGCAGAACGTATCGTGCAGCTTCTGATAAAAATGAGATTGCCGGTTACCCATCCTTTGATGGTCATGGATAGGGATGATCATCCCTTGTTTTTGGGCTTGACCGAGTTTCAGGAGCATTTGGGTGGGCAGCTGACCATTATGCTGCTGGAAGAAATAGGAAAAGGGGTGGAAGTACATGAGTTGAGTCCGCAGCTTATTATGGATGCATCAAATCGATTGCAGAATTTCGAGCGCGAAGATCATTTAACAGCCGGGAAATAGATGAGGACAAAGAAGGGACATCTTAGCTATTGCACAAATATTCATGCCGGAAATGATTGGGAGAGCCATTTTTCCACTTTGAAGCAATACTTTCCGTACATAAAGAAAGAGGTTTCCCCCGATGCGCCCATGGGTATCGGGTTGCGTTTATCGAATGAAGCCAGCATGGAACTGGTAAAAGGAGAGCGGCTTTCGGAGTTCGTCCAGTGGTTGGAAGGGGTAGATGGCTATGTGTTTACGATGAATGGCTTTCCTTATGGAAATTTTCATCATACTGTCGTTAAAGACCAGGTACATGCGCCTGATTGGACAAGCGATGAGCGGCTCGCTTATACGCTACGTCTCTTTGCTATTTTGGAGGCCTTGCTTCCGGAAGGAATGGATGGCGGTATTTCCACTTCCCCTTTAAGTTATCGCCATTGGTTCCATGATCCGGAAACTACCTCGCAGGCGAAAGAACAGGCTACTCGCCAAATCTTACTTGTCGTGGAGCAGCTTATCCGGATTAGGAATAAAACTTTAAAGATACTGCACCTGGATATTGAGCCCGAACCGGATGGTTTATTGGAGACGGGGCGGGAATTTATAAGCTGGTATACGCAGCTGCTATTGCCCATGGGCAGCCAATATTTGGCAGGTGTTTTCGAGCTTTCCCTCATGGAAGCCGAAAAGTTATTGAAAGATCATGTAGGTTTATGTTATGATGTCTGCCACTTTGCATTGGGCTATGAGAAGCATGATCAGGTAATAAGTGAATTGGGGGCACATGGCATTCAAATTGGAAAAATACAGATCAGTGCTGCCTTAAAGGCAGTTCTTCCCCATGTAGCCGGGGAGCGACGGAACATAGGCGCCGCCTTTTCGGCATTTAACGAGCCGGTTTATTTGCATCAGGTTATTGCCCGGAGCAAAGATCAGGCACTTTTGCGCTACCGCGATTTGCCGGATGCACTGGAAGATTTGGAGAACCAGCAGGTAGAGGAGTGGCGGGCACACTTCCATGTCCCCTTATTTATAGAGCATTTTGGGGTACTGGAATCTACCCAGGATGAAATTATAGAAGTGTTGCGTATGCATGAGGCGGAGGATTTAACTGGGCATCTTGAGGTAGAAACCTATACATGGGAGGTGCTTCCGCAAGCACTCAAGCTTCCGATTGAACAATCGATAGCAAGGGAATTGACTTGGGTAAAAAAACAAATAGGCGAATAAAACATACATCATATGGCCATGCAAAAAACAGTTGTCATTGACGTTGTGGGGCTTTCATCTTCATTGATCGGTGATGATACTCCCTTTCTGAAAGAATATATTGCTAAACGTCATCTTCAAACTATTCAGCCTTTGCTTCCGGCGGTGACGACAAGCGTACAATCTACCTACCTAACGGGCAAATGGCCGTCGGAACACGGCATTGTGGGCAATGGGTGGTACGACCGGGTGGATAGCGAGATCAAGTTTTGGAAACAATCGAATAAATTGGTTTTGGCCGAGAATATCTGGGAAAAGGCCAAGCGGGAGAATCCTGATTTTACCTGCTCTCAAATGTGTTGGTGGTATAATATGTATTCAACAGCTGATTTTACGGTAACGCCACGCCCCAATTACTTGGCGGATGGACGTAAATTGCCCGATTGCTATTCCAAGCCCGCTGAATTGAGGGATAGGCTTCAGGAAAAATTCGGGCAGTTTCCTCTTTTCCAGTTTTGGGGGCCCGGGGCGGATATCCGTTCTTCGCAATGGATTGCAGATGCCGCCATGTATGTCGATGATCAAGAAGATCCTACGCTTACTTTTATCTACCTCCCGCATCTCGATTATTGCCAGCAAAAGTTTGGCCCTGATACCGCTAAAATCGGGAAGGAACTCCGTGAAATTGATGCCTTGCTCAAGCAGTTGGTTGACTTTTATGAAAAGAAGAACACCCAAATCATTATCCTCTCTGAATATGGCATAGCGCCGGTTAAAAGCCCTATTCATATCAACCGCATTTTGAGAAATGAGGGATTATTGCAAATGAGGGTAGAACGCGGGCTGGAATTGCTGGATCCGGGAGAGTCTAAAGCTTTCGCTGTGGCCGATCATCAGGTGGCCCATGTATATATCAACGATGAAACAGTAAAGGAAAGGGTAGCCGCAATTCTTAAGAATATAGCGGGTATAGAGCGGGTTCTCGATCGCCGGGAGCAGGCAGCGCATCATATCGATCATGAGCGGGCTGGCGATTTTGTGTTAATGGCTGATAAAGAGAGTTGGTTTACTTATTACTTCTGGCTCGATGATGCCAAGGCCCCGGATTATGCACGGGTAGTGGATATACACAAAAAGCCGGGCTACGACCCTGTGGAGATGTTTATGAGTTCCAAGCTCCGGGCAGCTTATAAGCTGTTAAGGAAAAAGCTGGGCTTCCGCTATGTGATGGATGTGATTCCTTTGGATGCTTCTTTGGTTAAGGGATCTCATGGCAGCCTGGCGGTGCCGACGGAATTTCATCCCGTTTTGATCACCGATGAGTTACAGAGTGATCAACCTTTGTCGCCTGTGGCCATACACGATGTGATATGGAAGCATTTGATGGGTTGAGAAAAATGATCATCTTTGTCGTTCATTCCGACTAAGCATGCAATGCGCAGGGAGGAATCTATCTTAGATTTCTCGACTTCGTTACACTGCGCTCGAAATGACGGGGAAATAAGCTGAAAGCTGATCAGCATCTCGGCGTCATCTCGACCGTAGCGGAGCCGTCATCTCGACCGTAGCGGAGAGATCTATTGAATGAGATTTTTCGACTCCACTTCGTTTCGCTCAAAATGACGTAAACATTTACGTTTGAGATAGCCTCGACGTAAGTGCCAAGCTCAAAATAACGTATAAATCAGCTCAGGATAACATAAATTATTCATAACCCCATAAAAAATGAAACGATATCTTTTTCCCCCTATTTTTATCAGTTGCGTGTTAAGCTTACTGCTTTTCACCTCTTCGGCTGTTTCCGAAAAAACGCCACCGGTAATCCAAGACGGTGTGGACAGTAATTTTCACCTTTATTTATTAATTGGTCAGTCGAACATGGCCGGAAGGGGTAAAGTAGATGAACAGCACAATCAGGCAGATCCGCGCCTTTATATGTTGGATAAAAATGATGAGTGGGTATTGGCCAAAGATCCGCTGCACTTTGACCGTCCGAAGGCGGTGGGTGTCGGTCCGGGCTTAAGCTTTGCAAAGGCGATGATAAAAGGAAAGAAAGACATTCAGATCGGCCTTATTCCTTCTGCCTTGGGCGGTTCGCCGATCAGGGCCTGGAAGAGTGGCGGGGAATTTACCGATGTGTTCCCTTATGATGAGGCGATAAGGCGGGCAAAGATAGCTATGAAACGGGGGGTTCTTAAGGGTATTTTATGGCATCAGGGAGAATCAGACAGTAATGTGGAGGCTTCTAAGGTGTACCTGGAGAAATTGGTCGCGTTGATTAAACAGCTGCGGGAAGATCTGGGAGATCCTGATTTGCCTTTCGTCGCCGGTGAATTGGGTTATTACCGCCCAAGGTATGACCTCATTAATGAGGAACTTAAAAAACTACCGGAGGCCATTGAAAATACGGCTGTCGTTTCAGCAAAAGGGTTGACCCATAAAGGGGATACCACCCATTTCAATACGGAGTCTGCCCAAAAGTTTGGAAAAAGGTATGCAAAGGCAATGAAAAAATTAATTCGGTAGTTTCTGGATTTTTTTCGCTCGCCTTTGGGGGTAAACCCTTTTTTCGGGTACATACATACAGCAGGGTGTTCCTAAGGATATCATGGGAGACATGAGACCTTGCCATTTTTTATTTTAACCACATTATATGCTTATTTTTTACTACCCATTTCGTCAATGCGTAATTGTTTTGTTATGCCTGATTTCCTTTATGCCCTTGATAAGCAAGGCTGTAGACGTGAAAGATTTTGGTGCCAAAGGTGATGGTACTACGGATGATACGAAAGCTATTCTTGCGGCGATAGACGGAGCTGTTGATGGTGTTATCGAGTTTCCGCGAGGTACCTATCGGATTACGAAAACGATAGAGATCAATCTTTCCCAAAATGGTACATTAGGGCTTTCCGGGCGTGGGGCCAGTGCGTGCATACGGATGGAAGGTGAAGGCCCGGCTTTTCGTTTTGTCGGATCGCACGATAAGGGATCTGCATTGCCTGCTTCGGTGAAACCAATTACTTGGGAGAAAGAGCGGATGCCTTTGGTTGATGCCCTGGAGATTTTGGGTGCCCACCCCAATGCGAATGGCATTGAGTTCAAGAATACCATACAAGCTACTGTACGTGCATTGCTGGTCCGCGACGTGCGGATAGGTATTCATTTTACTTCCCGCAACCGGAACGTGCTCATCGATGGCTGTCATGTTTATAATGCTTCGGGTATCGGTATTTATTTGGATAAAGTGAATATCCATCAGATGATTATCAGTGACAGCCACATTAGCTATTGTAAAAAGGGAGGAATAAGGGTAGATGAGAGTGAGATTAGGGACTTTCAGATTACGGGTAATGATATTGAATACAATTGCGATCCTGAGGGAGAGGTGGCGGCAGATATCTGGATTGATTGTTCCCGTGGCGGCAGTGTCCGCGAAGGAACACTTGCGGGCAATACCATACAGGCGATTCCTAGTCCGGGTGGGGCAAATATTCGCTTCACGGGGCTTCCGGGGAATGCAGATAAAATTGGCTTGTGGAATATCACCGGCAACCATATCAGTAATCAAGAAGTAAATATCCACTTGGATCATAGCCGTGGAATCAGTATCAGCGGAAATACCTTCATTCGAGGATACGATCGTCATCTGATCATTGATGATAGTCGTAACATCATTGTGAATGCAAATGTATTTGACCACAATGCCGATTATTTTCCCGCCAATTTGGTATCTTTAGGAGGTATTTCGGTCGCGAGGGGGCAAAACATCGTGTTGAATGACAATATTATTGAGGGAGCTGAGTATGGAAATGAAACAGCCGGGGGTGCGCTTACATTGGTCGAAAGCAGTGAAATAACGCTTAGCGGCAATCAAATAAAGAATCCTAAATACCGGGGAATCTATGTTGACCGCAGCAGTTTGGTGCGGATTACAGATTGCTTGATTGTCGGAGATGCAAAGGATGGGGGGATGCTTGCTGGGATTGCGCTTGAGGGGACTTGCCCGGGAACTGTAATCCGTGACAATTCTATCAAGGCCCCGGAAAAGAATGCAATTGTCAATAGGGCGAAAGGTGCGGTTGTAGAATCGAATACGGTTATCAATACGGCGCCATAACAAAAGCTTGACCATTGTGATGATAATAAAGAATAATACGTGTCTATTTATACTTATGTTCTTATGCATAAGCATGAATACCCTTGCCCAATCTTCGCCCACACAGGCGCCATTTATCAGTAAACCGCTGACAGGTGATGAAGATTTATCGGTGAAGATGATGACGGGCATAGCGCATTACCTGGATCGCGAATTAGCGGCCTCGGTAGAAAAACGTGCGGATTATTGGCAGCCGGATTTTGCGACTCCCCTTGCCTATGAGAAGTCCGTTGCAGGAAACCGCGCACAATTGGCCCATATCATCGGGGTGGTAGATTCCCTGCCATCCACAATTGAAATGGCGTATATTTCGACGGTATCCCAGCCCGCAAAGATCGCCGAAAATGATCGTTTTATTACCTATGCCGTTCGCTGGCAGGTAGTCAAGGGGATTCATGGGGAGGGGCTGCTGCTTCAACCCAAAGGTGAGATAAATGCGAGGGTAATTGCGGTACCCGATGCAGACCAGACACCTGAAATGCTTGTTGGTTTGGCCGATGGACTTCCCATTGAGCAACAATATGCAAGGCATTTAGCGGAAAACGGTTGCCAGGTCGTCATTCCGACGATCCTCAATCGCTCCGATCAGGGTTCGGGTAGTGCTCGTATGAACCGCTATACCAATCAACCGCAACGCGAATGGATTTACCGACAGGCCTATACCTTCGGGCGCCATATTATCGGCTATGAGGTAGAGAAAATAGTGGCCGCGGTAAACTGGTTTGAAAAAGAAAATCAAGAAGTGGATGTGCCCCTCGGAATTGTGGGCTGGGGAGAAGGCGGCTTGCTTGGCTTATATAGTGCCGCCCTGGATACCCGCATTGATGCCGCATTGATCAGTGGTTATTTTAACAAGCGTGAAAAGCTATGGCAGGAACCGATCTACCGAAATCTATTTGGGTTATTGCGCGAGTTTGGGGATGCCGAGATCGCCAGTCTCATTGTTCCCCGGAATTTAACGATTGAATTTGCTGAATTTCCTGCCGTTGCGGGTCCGCCTGCTGCCCGACCGGGAAATCCGAGATTGGGTGCGTCTGCTGCGATGGGAAAGATTGAGACACCCTCATTTTCAACGGTGGAGGCTGAAGTTGAAAGGGCGAAGCAATTGGCAGGAAACTTCGATGCATCCATTCACTTCATTCATGACAATGGAAAAGCGATAAAGCCGCTTTCCAAGAATAGCCTACTTGTTTTTTTAAAGCAACTGCAACCACAGTTGCAGGAGCTGAATCCACAAGGTGGGACAAACCTGAACGTCAGTCAATCGCTTAACACCGAAGAGCGGCAACTGCGTCAATTGAAAGAACTCGAAAAATATACGCAAGATCTTATCCAGTCGTCCCGTCATGTGCGCGATCAATTTTTCTGGGATAAAACACATATTACTACACCTGAAGCCTGGCGGGAAAGCATGCGCCCCTATCAGGATTATTTTTGGGATACGGTCATGGGCAGGATCCCCGAAAGCAACTTGCCCTTGAATCCCCATTCCCGTCAAATTATGGAAGAGGCAACCTGGACCGGCTATGAGCTCACATTAGATGTCGCGCCTGATATTTTTGCATGGGGCTATTTATTGTTGCCCAAAGATATTAAGGCGGGGGAGAAGCGCCCGGTCATGGTGGTGCAACATGGGGGGAGTGGTTTACCGAGTAGTGTATTGGATAAAAAAAGTGTATATAAAGGATTGGCAGTTCAATTGGTTGAACGGGGTTTTATTGTTTTTGCACCCCATTTTCCATGGCGTGGTGGCGATGATTACCGCAATCTGCAACGCCGGGCAAACCCATTGGGCTTATCAATTTTTTCATTTATCTTGGATCAGCACGAACGTATTTTGGATTGGTTGACGGCACAACCTTTTGTTGACTCGAAACGGATCGGCCTGTATGGCCTTTCCTGGGGGGGCAAGGTAGCCGTGAGGGTTCCGGCCTTATTGGATCGGTACAGTCTCTCAATCGCTTCGGGTGACTTTAATGAATGGATTTGGAAAAATGCGACCACAGATTGGCCCAATAGTTATATGTTCGTGTCAGAATCTGAAATGTTCGACTTTAATCTCGGCAGGACATTCAATTATGGGGAAATGGCTGCCCTGATTGCGCCAAGGGCATTTATGGTGGAACGTGGCCATGATGATGGTGTTGGAATCGATGAATGGGTTGCTTTTGAATATTCAAAAGTGAATCGCTTGTATAATAAACTAAAGATTCCTGAGAAGACACGGATTGAATATTTTAACGGTGGGCATGAGATCAATGCAAAAGGAACCTTCGATTTTATCCAGCAACATTTTAATTGGCCTCATCAGGAAAAATAAGATGGCTTTTTAAAAAATAGTATTATTAATGCGAAAAATAATAGCAGAAATTAGCAAGCACGATCATGATATTTGTTTAGACGGGTCCATGAAAGCGAAAGATTTCCAAAAGATTCACCTTTTCTTGATATAAATTAATATGAGTTCTAAAATACAAGTTTTGTATGTGGCGTTTGTGGTTTTCCTCTTGGGTATATCCAGTTGCCATACAAGCAATGAATCAGAAAAACGTAACATCGAAGACGTTGCCGCCAATGAAGATGTAGCCCGCTATATGGAGGCTTTTAAAGGTTTGGGGGCATTGACGGATTCAACGGAGCCTACTTCACCCGAACAAACGCTCTCCCATTTCCGGTATCCCGATGATTTGAAGCTGGACCTGGTATTGTCGGAGCCGAAAATCACGCAGCCCGTGGAAATGAGTTTTGACCAGAGGGGACGGCTATGGGTGGTGCAATACCACCAGTATCCTTACCCTAAAGGGCTTAAGGTGGTAAGTGTGGACAACTTTTTGAGGGTACACTTCGATAAAACACCTTTGGCACCACCTGCGGGGGCGGAAGGTGCCGACAAGATCACCATTTTCGAAGATACGGATGGCGATGGTGTTTATGATAAATCAACGGATGCCATCACGGGGCTGAATATTGCC
>Ga0164243_10001025_pt1 | contig 48539 bp, 38 predicted proteins | sample OricompcompostOP_FD_108781 | JGI IMG/M metagenome (GOLD analysis project Ga0164243, IMG submission 108781) | Organic Plus compost microbial communities from Emeryville, California, USA - Original compost - Organic plus compost (OP) | ecosystem: Engineered > Solid waste > Mixed feedstock >... | reverse complement strand
TTCGGCTATGCCAATGTCGTGGTGGCGGTGCCGCAAGCCTGGATCGATGTGCGCAGCATGGCCGATCTCGACGATGTCGCGACCGCATTCCGCCTGCGTCATAACCGCAAGATGCGGGTGGCGACAAAGTATGTGAATCTCACGCGCGGCTTCTTCGCCAAGAACGGCATTGCCGATTACCGCATCGTCGAAAGCCTCGGCGCGACCGAAGGCGCGCCCGCCGCCGGCACCGCCGAACTGATCGTCGACATCACCACCACCGGCAACACGCTCGCCGCCAATGCGCTGAAGATCATCGATGACGGCACCATGCTGCGCTCGCAGGCCAATCTTGTGGCGTCGCGTCATGCCGACTGGAGCGAGGGCCCGCTCAATATCGCGCGCCAGATCCTCGATCGCATCGCCAGTCAGGAACGCGCGCGCGACTTCCGCGAAATCCGCACGCGCTTCAAGGGTTGTGACGATGCGTTGCTGGCGCAGGCGCGCGAGCGTTTCGGTATCGTCGCGCCGTTTGGCGGGCCGACCTCGTCGGGCATGCTGACATTGCATTGTCCGCCAAACCAGGTCTTCGCGCTCGCCGATTTTCTGCGCGAGCATGGTGGCCAGGCCATCTCGGTCAGCAAGATCGATTACGTGTTCACGCAGGACAATCCGCTATTCGAAAAGCTGAAGGCCGGGCTTTAGGCCCGGCCTTTGTCCCCGTTCAGCGGCGGCGTGATACAGTCAGGCGTGTTCGGCGCTGGCGGCTGCCAGCGACGCATCAGCCCGCGCCCGGTCCGCACTGACGACGCCGTTGAAGAAGAAGTTCAGCGCCACGGCGACGATAGCGGAGAGCAGAATCCCCGATTCCAGCAACGGATGCAGTTCATGCGGCAACTGGCGGAAGAAATTCGGGGCCACCAGCGGGATCATGCCGAAGCCGACCGAGATCGCCACCACGAACAGGTTATAGCGGTTGGTCTTGAAATCGACCGAGGTGAGGATGCGCGCGCCGGTCGCCGCCACCATGCCGAACATCACAAGGCCCGCGCCGCCCAGCACCACCAGCGGCACCGCTTCCACAAGGGCCGACATTTTCGGCAGCAAGCCGAGGATCAGCATGATGACGCCGCCGGTTACAGTGACCCAGCGCGACCGTACGCCGGTGACGCCGACAAGGCCGACATTCTGCGAGAATGACGTATAGGGAAACGTATTGAACAGGCCGCCGATCAGCGTACCGACACCATCGGCGCGCAAACCCTTGGTCAGTTTGTCCTGATCGATCTTTTTCCCGGTCATTTCACCCAGCGCCAGAAACATGCCGAGCGATTCAATCATCACCACCACCATGACGATGCACATCGTGATGATCGGGATCAGGTGAAATTGCGGCATGCCAAAATGCAGCGGCAACACGATGTCGAACCATGACGCCGAGGCCACCTTGTCGAAATGCATCTTGCCAAGGAAAGCGGCGAGGATGGCGCCGGCGATGATCCCGAGCAGCACCGCGACATTGGCGACGAAGCCCTTGCCCCATTTGATCAGGGCCAGGATCACCACCAGCACGAAGGCGGAAATTGCCAGCCCGTCGAGCGCACCGTAATTCGGATTGGCAACCTGCACCGCCTGGCCATCGACCATGCGCGTGAGCATCGGCAGGCCGCCGCCGGCCCAGTTGATGCCGACCCGCATCAGCGAAATGCCGATCACCATGATGATCGTGCCGGTCACCACCGGCGGAAACAGCGGCAGCAGACGGCTGATAAACGGCGCGACGAGAATGCCAAAAATGCCGGCGGCGATCACCGAGCCATAGATGCCAAGCAACCCGATCTCCGGCGCCGCCGCCATCGACAGCATCGGGCCAACCGATGCAAAGGTGACGCCCATCATCACCGGCAGCTTGATGCCAACGCCGCGAAAGCCGATGCATTGCACGAGCGTCGCAATTCCGCAGGCGAACAAGTCGGCGCTGATGAGGAAGGCAATCTCCTCCGGCGACAGCTTGAGCGCCCGGCCGATGATGAGCGGCACCGCGACCGCGCCCGCATACATGACAAGCACATGCTGCAAGGCAAGCGGCACCAGACGCGGCAGAGGCAGCTTTTCTTCTACGGGATCAGCGAGGGACGACACGGGATGAGACGTGACATGAGACATGGGATGCTCCGACAACGACCGCGAAAAGGGTGCGACCAATAGGTGCGGAGCGCTTCTGTTGAAGCGGAGCCCCGTCGATTGATCCCCAGCCTCAAAAAGATTTCAGAATGTCGCGCTGCGGCATAGCAGCGAAGTTCGCCCAAGCTGATGCCGTTTCGGCATCAGCTCCACCGGCTGTCCATCTGCTGCCGCGACTGGATCTCCGCCTTCAACATCTGCACGAAGCTGTCCGTTGTCGTCGGCAGCAGCCGGCCCGACCGTGTGTAAATACCAAGGTCACTCCAGAGCGGTCCCTTGGCATCGATGGGGATATGCACCAGCCGGCTCTCGGCGATCTTCCGTTCAAGTCCGACTTTGGTCTGAAAGGCGATGCCATGGCCGCGTATCACCAATTCCTGCATCAGTTCAATCGAGCCGCAGGTGATGACGGGCGACAGAAAGGATGGCCCGTTCGACAGCACCGGCTCCAGCAGATTAGTAATGGACAGGTCCGACGTCGCCAGGATGAGTGGAAAGCCAAGACAGGACGACAGCGTAACCGACGCCTTGTTCGCCAGCGGGTGATCCGGCTTCACCACCACACCAAGCTGGAATTGCGACAGAAAAACCTGATGCAGCTCCGATGACTTGCGGAGCGCAAAGGCAACCCCGACATCGGCCTCACCAGTCGCAATGGCATCCGGAATATCGAACGACCCCATCACGGCAATGGTGAAGGTGATCCGCGGCCAGCGGCTGCGCACCTGATCGATGACATTGGGCAGGATCGATGAGGCCACACTCTCCACCACCGCCACGGTGATGTGCCCGGCCCGCGCGCCTTGCAGATCAGCGATGTCGGAGCCGGTGCGTTCAAGATCCTGAAGAACCGTAATCACGTGCCGGGCAAGCGCCTCGCCGACCGGCGTCAGCACAAGACCGTTGGACAGGCGGTCGAATAACGGGGCGCCGATCTCCTCCTCCAGCTTGATGATCTGCCGGTTCACCGCCGACGAGGCGACATTGAGCTGGCGGGCCGCCTCGCGGATCGATTTGGCGCGGCGGACAGCATCGAAATAACGGATGGCGGACGAATGAATGCGCGGGGCCAAGGCAGACGGTTCCTGTCACCAAAATCGGGTGGTGTTGGGCCGCAGATGGCTGCGGCCGCAGGCAGGGATCGGCCCCGGCGGCGCTCCCTGCACAACGGCAAGTATACATTGGAGCGCGTGACGTCGTACCGGTTTTCTACTCGGGCCGCGCCGGCGCCCGGTTCCTGAACACCACGAAATGGGACATCGAAAAATTGACCAGGAAGGCTGCGCCGATCGCCAGCAGCTTGGCAAATAGGACGGGCAGCACCAGCGCCGCCGCAACGAGGGTACTGGTGCTGGCGACAAGGCCGAGCAACTGCGAAGCCGCGAAGGTGGCATATCTGCGCCAGGTCAGCTGGCGGCCGGATTCGGCGGCAAAGGTGATGAACGAGTTCATCACGTAAGAGCCGGTGACGGCAATGCACCAGGACATGATATTGGCGGCGACCAGCGAGGTCGTCAGGTAGCGCAGCGCCAACAGGAACAGGCTGAAATCGACGATCGAGTTGACGACGCCGATCGAGGCGAAACTCATCGCCTTGATCATCCAGCGCCGCCGCCGCAAAGCAGCCAGAATCCTGCGGTGCATGCCTGAAAGCCTTTGGCGGGCGCCCAAACCGTCGTCGGAGGCCTCGGGTGGGTTGGAAAGCGGCGTCATGTCCGGGCGGTTCGTTATCACGGCATGGCCGGTCTTGATAGAAAGCTCATACGCATTTGCACCCACACGCGCTATATATTGCGCAGTGACGCGCCAGTAAGGATGAAGCCGGGCGATGCCGAACGAGACCGGATGGGCTGTCAGCAGGCCGGGGTCTACCGCGCGCCGCGGTGATGACCGGCGCCTGTCGATCATTGTGCCCTGTTTCAACGAGGCCCGGAACCTGCCTGCCCTGCATGGCAGACTGGTGGCTTTGGCGCAGAAGCTGCGCGCCGAGCGCCATATTTCGGTGGACGTCGTCTATATCGACGACGGTTCCCGGGACGATACCTATGCGGTAGCCTGCCGCCTGCCCGCCACCGGGCTCGATTTCCAGGCGCTGTCACTGTCCCGCAATTTCGGCAAGGAAGCCGCCCTGACCGCCGGCCTGCATCATGCAGGCGACGGCGCGCTCCTGTTCATGGATGGCGACGGCCAGCATTCGCCTGAGCTTGTGGAACGGCTGGTCTCGCACTGGCTCGATGACGGCTATGACGTTGTTTACACCGCCAAGGCTCATCGCAAGGCCGAGCCGGTTTCGCACCGGCTGATGGCCAAGGTGTTTTACACGCTGATCAACTTCCGCGCCCGCTACAAGCTGCCGGCCGATGCCGGCGATTTTCGCTTGCTGTCGCCGCGCGCGGCCCATGCGTTGCGGCAGATGCCGGAGCGCAATCGCTTCTTCAAGGGCATGGCAAGCTGGATCGGCTTTCGCCAGAAGCGGGTCGAATACGAACCCGCCGCGCGCGAACATGGCGCGAGCAACTGGAATGTCGCCTCTTTGATCGGACTCTCGATCGAAGGCATGACCTCGTTTTCGATCGCGCCGCTGCGAGTGGCGAGCTTCCTCGGCATGATGCTGGCGACCGTCGCGCTGATCTTCGGCGCATCGATCCTGTATGAAACTCTGGTCTATGGCGAATCCGTGCCGGGCTATCCCTCGGTCGTTGTCGGCCTGATGGTGCTGGGCGGCGTGCAACTGATCATGATCGGCGTGATGGGCGAATATATCGGCAAGATCCTGTCCGAGCAGAAAGCGCGGCCGGTCTATTTCGTCGCCGATCATCACGCCAGCAACGCTGGCGAAGATGAGAGACGTGACGATGCGCATGACGATGCCGATCGTTCTGTCGTGCGTCCCCGGGCGGCCGAATAGCGAACAACACAATGGGTCCTTCGCGCCGTATCGTTCTATGCGCCGACGATTACGGCCTGTCGCCGGGCGTCAACCGCGCCATCCGTGATCTGCTGGTGCATGGCCGCATCAATGCCACCTCGGTGATGATGGTGACGCCGGCGATCGATCACGACGAGGCCGATGCTTTGGCCGCCATCAAGGAAGCGCAACCGCATATCGCCATCGGCCTGCATGTGACGCTGACATCGCCGTTTCGGCCGTTGACGAAAGGCTATGCGCCGTTGCGCTCTGATGCCTTTTTGCCGGTCGGTGCAACGCTGCAAAGCGCGATGCGGCGGGCGCTGAAGCCTGAGCTGATCGCCACGGAAATTCGCGCGCAGGTTGATGCGTTCGTCGCGCTGTTCGGGACCCCGCCGGATTATCTCGACGGCCACCAGCATGTGCAGATCTTCCCGCAGATCCGCGATGCCTTTCTCGACGTGGTCGCTCGCGACCTGCCGACGGCCTGGGTGCGCCAATGCGGCCGGGCGACACCTTGGTCATCGCGCCTTGCCGATCGCAAGGGCCTCATCCTTGACGTGTTAAGCGCCGGCTTTCGCGCCCGCGCTGCAAGGCTTGGCGTGCGCACCAACCCGGCCTTTGCCGGCAGCTACGACTTCCACGACGGCGCAAATTTTGCGGCGCTGTTCCCGCGCTTCCTCGACCATCTTCCGCATGGCGGGCTGGTGATGTGCCATCCCGGCTTTGTCGATGACACGTTGCGGCAGCTCGACCCGCTGACCGATCTGCGCGAACGCGAATACGCCTTTTTTTCAAGCGACGCTTTCCCTGAAATGCTGGCCGGACGCTGCGTCACTTTGGCGTGACCTCTTGGGCGTGCCCCTCTCGCGCGCACTATTTCTTCTGCCTACATCTCTGCAGCCAACCCCTTAGGGAGACGACAAGATGACACCGCAGGAACGCAAGCTGGTGGACGACCTGTTCGACAAGCTTGCGACGCTGGAAAACCAACCGCGCGAGCGCGATGCCGAACAGACCATCATGGACGGTCTGCGCAGGGCACCGAACGCCGTCTATGCGCTGGTGCAGACCGTGCTACTGCAGGACGAAGCCTTGAAACAGGCGACGGCGCGCATCCGCGATCTGGAGGCTGCGCAGATGGACGAACCGCAACAACAAGGCGGCGGCTTCCTCGATTCCATGCGCGACACCCTGTTCGGTGGCGGCAATCGTCCGCGCAGTTCGGTCCCCCCTGTCGGTGGCGATCGGCCGATGGGATTGCCGCCCGGCTATCGCGGCGATGCCGGCGGTGCGCCAAACGCCTGGGGGCAGCAAGGCTCTCAAGGGTCGCAGCCACAAGGATTGCCGCCGCAACAGCAAGGCGGACCGCAGGCAGGCGGACCGCAACAGGGCGGTGGCTCGTTCCTCGGCACGGCCGCGGCCGCGGCGGTCGGTACGCTTGGCGGCGCCATGCTGATGAATAGTCTTGGCGGCCTGTTCGGCCACGGCAAGCAAGGCGCGACCAGCGCCGCCGACAGCGGTGGCGGCAAAGATGCCAATCCGTGGGGTGGCGGCGGCGATGCTTCGCAGAGCGATCTCGCCAAGCAGGCCGGCCTCGATGGCGTCGGCCAGTCTGGCAACCATGACCGCTCGTCTTTCGGCGACATGTCCGATCGCGATCGCGGCAATGACGATCATCACAGCGGCGACCAGGATTATGCCAATCTCGACGATGGCTACGGCGACGATATGGATGACGATTTCGATTACGGCGACGATTCCGATTTCGCCTGATCGCGTTCGATCCTGAAAAGCGAAAAGGCCGCTGCGTCACCGCAGCGGCCTTTGTTTAACGACAGCGCTCTCAGATCACCACGACGCGGGTACCGACCTTCACGCGCTCATAAAGATCAGTGACATCCTCATTGCGCATGCGGATGCATCCCGACGACACCGCCGTCCCGATGGTCCATGGCTCGTTCGATCCATGGATGCGATAGAGCGACGATCCGAGATAGAGCGCACGGGCGCCAAGCGGATTGTCTGGGCCGCCAGCCATGAAATGCGGCAGATCCGGCCGACGCTGCAACATTTCCTTCGGCGGCACCCAGTCCGGCCATTCTGCCTTGCGGGTAATGGTCTTGGCGCCAGCCCAGGTAAAGCCCGGACGACCGACGCCGATGCCGTAACGCAATGCCTGTCCGTTATCCTGCACGAGATAGAGAAAGCGCGACGGCGTATCGACGATGATGGTGCCCGGCTTTTCCTTGCCATGATACGGCACAACCTGCTTGGCATAGCGCGGGTCGAAGCTGCGCTGCTGCTGCGCCATCGCAGAAGGATCGCCGCCCATCATCTGCATCTGCGGCGGCGCCGAGCGCTCGACCATGTCGGGGGTCATGTCGCCGCGGCCATACATGCCGGGTTGATAAAAACCGGGCGCGCGCTGATAGGCGGGCGCTGCAGGATAGCCGCGCGATGACGCCATTTGCGACGACCGCGCATTCTGGCCCGTGAAGAGAAACTCGATAAAGCCGCCACCGAGATCAGGCTGGCCATAACCTTGAGACTGGGCTTGATATTGAGCTTGCGCCTGCACCGGCGCAGCTTGCAGGGCAGCGCCTGCCAGCGCGCCCATCACCAACAGATTGATACGCTTCATCGCTGCTACTCGCACCTTGATCAGCCGGCGCATTCAGCTCGGCCGGACGCCGGCGACTACAGGCGAAAAAACAATCCGTTTGGTAAATGGCGCAGCGACACGCCCGCTTAACCACGATGGCGCGGCCTTTACGTGCAATTAGCGTTTATTTTGCGTCAAAGGCTTTGGTTAACGCTTTGACACGCAGTGATGCGCAACGCCGCCATCAGAACATCAGCGTTGCCCAATAGCACAGCGCGGAGATCGCGGCCGTGCAGGGAATGGTGATGATCCAGGCCATAACGATGCCATTGGCAACGCTCCAGCGCACACCGGAGACGCGCTTGGCGGCGCCGACGCCGACAATCGCGCCGGTGATGGTATGCGTCGTCGATACCGGAATGCCCAGTCCGGTCGCGACGAAGAGCGTGATAGCGCCACCCGTCTCCGCGCAGAAGCCCTGCACCGGCGTCAGCCGCGTGATCTGCGAACCCATGGTTTTGACGATGCGCCAGCCGCCCATCAGCGTGCCGAGGCCCATGCCGGCCTGACAGGCCAGCACCACCCAGAACGGCACATAGAATTCATCGCCGAGATAGCCCTGCGAATAGAGCAGCACGGCGATGATGCCCATGGTCTTCTGCGCATCATTGCCGCCATGGCCGAGCGAATAGAGCGAGGCAGAAATGAACTGGCCGGTGCGGAAAATGAGATCGACACCATAAGGTGTCGAGCGCGCGAAGGTCCATGACACAATCAGCACCAGCACCAGCGCCAGCACGAAGCCGGTGAGCGGCGACAGCACGATCGCGGCGCTGGTCTTGAGAAGGCCGGACCAGACGATCGAGGAAAAGCCGACCTTGGCAAGCCCGCCGCCGACCAGCCCGCCGATCAGCGCATGCGAGGAACTCGATGGAATGCCGTAATACCAGGTGATCAGATTCCAGGAGATCGCGCCCATCAAGGCGGCGAAGATCAAACGGGAATCGACGATGTCGGCCGAGACGATGCCGGTGCCGATGGTGTTGGCGACATGCAGTCCGAATACGAGAAAGGCGATGAAGTTGAAGAAGGCCGCCCAGGCCACGGCATAATGCGGCCGCAACACCCGCGTCGAGACGATCGTGGCGATCGAATTGGCCGCATCATGCATGCCGTTGATGACATCGAAGATCAGCGCGATCGCGATCAATGCGACCAGCAACGGAAAGACCAGCGCGCCATCCACGATACGAAACCTGTCAGACGTGTTCGATTACGGTGGCGTGGAGCACATTGGCGACGTCATCGAAGCGGTCCACTACCTTTTCCAGGTGGTCATAGACCTCATTGCCGGTGATGTAGCCCATCGGATCGGAATGCCGGTAGCGTTGAAAGAGCTCTCTCAGTCCGATGTCGTGGAGTTCGTCCGCCTGACCTTCCAGCTTTGAAATTTCTTCGGTGATGGCGCTGATCCGCCCGGCTTCGGCGCTGATCGACTGCAGGCGCGGAATGGCCTCTTCCACCAGCACGGCGCAACGTTTGATCACGTCCGCCATGTCGCGCATATGCGGGGTGAATTCGCTGAGCTCAAAGATCATCACCGACTTGGCGGTCTTCTGCATCTGATCGATGGAGTTATCCATCGCCGTGATGAGCTCCTTGATCGCGCCGCGGTCAAAGGGGGCGATGAAAGTGCGCTGCACGGCAATGAAAATCTCGCGAGTAATGACGTCGGCTTCGTGCTCGCGGTCCATCACCAGCTGATAGTTTTTGGCGACCGCGTCGCCGCCTTCAAGCATCGCGCGCAATGCATCCGCGCCAGCCACGAGGACCTTGGAATGCTGGGCGAACAGATCGAAGAAACGCTCTTCCTTCGGAAGCAACGCATTGAACCAGCGCATCATGAGCGCATTCTCCGGCACGAAACGCGCCGGACGCTATCCGATTCGGAAGCGACGAATGACGTTATTATGACAAAGCAGGGTCGCGTCAGGCCTGCGGTGCACAGCGAACATAGATCTGCGTGCCGTAGCGGCTGACCACTTCGGGATCCATGAAGCGGACCGTCATGACACGACCGTCAAAAGACGTGATCTCGCGGTCCTGCAACCCGCCTGCGGGCTCCCCGGCCGGGCCGATGAAGGTCTTGTTGCCGGGCGCGCCCTTCATGCGCAGCTCTTCGGGCTGGGCCTTGTCCGGCATGTGCATAATCACGCCGCCCGTCGGTCCCATGCCGATATTGTAGGGCTGCTTGCAGCCATTGCGGGCAGCGTTTTCAGTACGCTTCAGATCGCTCGGATTATGGAAGGCGGCGAGGCCCCAGCGGCCGGTGATCTCCTGCGGCTTGATCGCCGGCGGCACTTCCGGCGGAGCGGCGGCCACCGGCGGCTCGACCGGGCCCTGGCTCGCGCAGCCAGCAACGACAAGCCCCGCAAGCAGGACAAGCACGCCAGCTTTCATCGGAGCGGGGGTCCGCACTATCACCATCGGATCAACCTTCGCCAAGAGAGGGAACACGTCCCCTTTTTTACATCATATTATTCGTTACTCTGCGGCTAAGTATTCGCAAGTGCAAGGCATTTGGGCAAACCGCCGCATCCCTATTCCACAGGCCGCCCTTGGATACCGTTAACCAGCGCCGTATGGTCCGGGCGAACTGTCGCGATATCGCCATAGCGCCCTGCTTGACAGCAAGCCCCGGTCGCCCCTATCTGCCGTCCGCTAGCACTCCCCACTTTTGAGTGCCAACGCTGCCGATCCGGGGAGTTTCAAGGCGCTCCAGGCGCTCCCATCCGATGAGGACCATCATGGCCAAAACCGCATTCCGCCCCCTGCACGACCGCGTCGTCGTGCGTCGTATCCAGGCTGACGAAAAGACCAAGGGTGGCATCATCATTCCGGACACCGCCAAGGAAAAGCCGCAGGAAGGCGAAGTAGTTGCCGTCGGCCCCGGCGGCCGCGACGAAGCCGGCAAGCTGGTCCCGCTGGACGTGAAGGCCGGCGACCGCGTTCTGTTCGGCAAGTGGTCGGGCACTGAAGTCAAGCTCGACGGCGAAGAACTCCTGATCATGAAGGAGTCCGACATCATGGGCGTGATCGCCTGATCTGACGCATTCACGCGCCGCTCACGATTGTCATGCCCGGACTTGATCCGGGCATCCATCTTAAAGCGAAGACGAGGGATCGCCGGGTCTAGCCCGGCGATGACTGAAACGGGCAAGGCGCTTCCCAACTCTTTTAGGAACCTCATCCATGTCAGGAAAAGACGTAAAATTCGGTGGCGAAGCCCGCGAGCGTATGCTGCGCGGCGTCGACATCCTCGCCAATGCCGTCAAGGTCACGCTCGGTCCGAAAGGCCGTAACGTCGTGATCGACAAGTCGTTCGGTGCGCCGCGCATCACCAAGGACGGCGTGACGGTGGCCAAGGAAATCGAACTCGAAGACAAGTTCGAGAATATGGGCGCACAGATGGTGCGCGAAGTCGCCTCCAAGACTAACGATCGCGCCGGCGACGGCACCACCACCGCGACCGTGCTGGCCCAGGCGATCGTGCGCGAAGGCGCAAAGTCGGTGGCCGCCGGCATGAACCCGATGGACCTGAAGCGCGGCATCGATCTCGCCGTCGCCGCCGTCATCAAGGACATCGAAGCGCGTGCCAAGCCGGTGGCTTCGACCGCCGAAGTCGGCCAGGTCGGCACCATCTCCGCCAATGGCGACGAGAATATCGGCCGCATGATCGCCGAGGCGATGCAGAAGGTCGGCAATGAAGGCGTGATCACCGTCGAGGAAGCGAAGTCGCTCGATACCGACGTCGACATCGTCGAAGGCATGCAGTTCGATCGCGGCTACCTGTCGCCTTACTTCGTGACCAATGCCGAGAAGATGATTGCGGAGATGGAAGACGCTTACGTGCTGCTGCACGAGAAGAAGCTCTCCGGTCTGCAGGCCATGCTGCCGCTGCTCGAAGCTGTCGTGCAGTCGGGCAAGCCGCTGGTCATCATTGCTGGAGACGTCGAAGGCGAAGCGCTGGCGACACTCGTCGTCAACCGTCTGCGCGGCGGCCTGAAGGTGGCTGCCGTGAAGGCGCCGGGCTTCGGCGATCGCCGCAAGGCCATGCTGGAAGACATCGCCATCCTGACCGGCGGCCAGCTGATTTCCGACGATCTCGGCATGAAGCTGGAAACCGTGACCCTCGACATGCTGGGTCGCGCCAAGAAGGTGATCATCGAGAAGGAAAAGACCACGATCGTCAAAGGCGCCGGCGAGGCCAAGGATATCGAAGGCCGCGTCGCGCAGATCAAGGCGCAGATCGAGGAAACCACCTCCGATTACGACAAGGAAAAGCTGCAGGAACGTCTGGCCAAGCTCGCCGGCGGCGTTGCGGTGATCAAGGTCGGCGGCGCCACCGAGATCGAAGTGAAGGAAAAGAAGGATCGCGTCGAAGACGCGCTCAACGCCACCCGCGCTGCCGTTGAAGAAGGCATCGTTCCGGGCGGCGGCATTGCTCTGCTGCGCGCCAAGAAGGCGGTCGGCAAGATCACCAATGCCAATTCCGACATCCAGGCCGGCATCAACATCGTCCTCAAGGCGATCGAAGCGCCAATCCGTCAGATCTCGGAAAATGCCGGCGTCGAAGGGTCGATCGTGGTCGGCAAGGTGCTGGACAACAAGTCCGAGACCTTCGGCTTCAATGCCTCGAACGACACCTATGGCGACATGCTGGAAGCCGGCATTGTCGATCCGGCCAAGGTCGTGCGCACGGCGCTGCAGGATGCGGCCTCGGTCGCGGGCCTGTTGATCACCACCGAAGCGATGGTGGCCGAATTGCCGCGGGAAGCGGCTCCGGCGATGCCGGGCGGCGGCGGAATGGGTGGCATGGGCGGCATGGGCGGAATGGGCTTCTAAGCCCATTCGCCCAAGTCGACAGAGATTGAAGTCGGGCACGCCCGACTTCGATTGGCGGAATGGGCTTCTAAGCCCAGCCGACCGACCAAGGCTATCTCTACGGAAAGGCGCGGCGCGAGCTGCGCCTTTTTCCATGTCAGGGTGCTGGGCCAACAGCCGCCCTCCTCCTATAATGCTACCGGGAGGGGCCCCATGACACAGAAGGCAGCATTCCGACTTTTCGCCGTCGCCGCGCTGGCGCTGGCATTCGTTCCGATCGCTTCAGCACAGGAGCGGCTGCGCGTCGTCACCACCACCAGCGATCTGCGCGCACTCGCCAAGGCCGTCGGCTCGGAACGGGTCGTGGTGTCGAGCCTCGTGCCGCCCGGCAGCCGCCCCGAACGCTACGCGCCGCGATTGCAGGAAACATCGGTGCTGAAAGGCGCGCGCGTCGTCGTGCGCGCCGGCCACGGCATCGATCCCTGGTTCGACAAGCTGCTGGCCCGCGCCGCGCAGAAGAACGGCAAGACAGGCATCGAGCGCGGCGAGAAAGGCCACCTCGACGCCTCCACCGCCATCAATGACGCGCAGCTGGTGACCGCCGGCTTTGGCCCGCGCAATCGCCGCGCCATGCGCACCGCGCCGATCCTGCATTACTGGCTCGATCCGAAAACCGCCGATGCCATCACCGCGGCGATGGCGAAAACCTTTTCAGAGATCGATCCCGCCAACCGGAAATATTACGAAGACAATCGCAAGGCCTTCCTCGCCCGGCTGAATTACAAGCTCGAGGAATGGCAAAACCGGCTCGAGCCGCTGAAGAAAGAACCGCTGCTCGCCTTTCATGACGACTGGGATTATTTCGCCCATCGCTTCGGCCTCAACATTGTCGATTTCATCACCGCCCGCGATGGCGCGCCGCCGAAGCTCGGTCGCATCGGCGAACTCGCCAAGCTGATCAAGGATCGTAATATTCGCCTGATCCTGTCCGAGGCCAATCAGCCCGAGCGCCATTCCAACATGCTGGCCGAACGCACCGGCGCGAAGGTCGTGCGTCTCGCCGGCAGCGTCGGCATGTTGCCCAATACCGACGATTACATCGCGCTGTTCGATGCCAATGTGAACGCGCTGGTGGCGGCGAACGGTAAAGAACGCTAACCGTCGGGACCGCTACCAGCCGATCGCTTTGGGCAGCCAGGTCGCGAGACCCGGGAACTGGAATAGCAGCACCAGCGCCAGAATCTGCATCAGGATGAACGGCATCACGCCACGATAGATGTCGCCGGTTGTCACCTCGGGCGGCGCGACGCCGCGCAGGAAGAACAAGGCCCAGCCGAAGGGCGGCGTCAGGAATGAGGTCTGCAGGTTCAGGCAGATCAGCGTCGCCAGCCAGACCAGATCGACATTGGCGGCGGTGAAGACCGGCAGGAAGAGCGGCACGGCGATGTAGGAGATTTCGATCCACTCGATGAAGAAGCCGAGCACGAAAATGATCAGCATCAAGAACCAGATATCGGCATTGATGCCGCCCGGCAGAAACGCGAAGAGATCGTGAACGATCTGCTCGCCCTGCAGGCCGCGGAAGGCCAGCGCGAAAGCCTGCGCGCAGATCAGGATGAACATCATCATCGCCGTAATCTTGGTGGTCGCCTGCGCGGTCTCACGCACGACGCGCCAGCGCAAGCGGCCGCCGATCGCCGCCACGACGATCGACCCGAGCGCGCCCATCGAGGCCGCTTCCGATGGCGCTGCGACGCCGCCGATGATCGAACCTAACACTGTGGCCACCAGCGCGATCGGCGGCGCCACCACGCGAAGAGACTTTGTCAGCAACTGTTTTTTGGAAACGAGGCTGCGCTCTTCGGCGGAAAAAGCCGGCACCATGTCCGGGCGGAGGATGCCGAGGACGAGGATGTAAAGCACATAAAGGCCCGACAGCAGCAATCCCGGCAGCACAGCGGCAGCGAACAGCGTGCCGACCGATTGATTGAGAATATCGGCCAGCAGAATGAGAATGAGGCTTGGCGGAATGATCTGGCCGAGTGTGCCGGAGGCACAGATGACGCCTGTCGCCAGCCGCTTGTCATAGCCATGCCGCAGCATTCCGGGCAGTGTCAAAAGACCAAGCGTGACGATGGTCGCACCAACCACACCCGTGGTCGCGCCGAGCAAAATGCCGACCAGCACGATGCCGATGCCAAGGCCGCCGCGCAGCGATCCGGACAGATGACCGATCACCTCCATCAGATCTTCGGCGAGCTTGGATTTCTCCAGCATCATGCCCATGAAGACGAACAGCGGTATCGCCAACAACGTCGAATTGGTGACGACGCCGAAAATGCGGCCGGGCAACAAATTGAACAACAGGCTGCCGAAGCCGAGATAGCCGAACACCAACCCTGTCGTTGCCAGCGTGAGCGCGACCGGAATGCCGATCATCAGCAGCACAAAGAACGACACCAGCATCAGGACGGCGAGAATTTCCAGCGTCAGCATCACGCGCTCCGCATCGCGATGGTGTTCTTGATCGCTTCGGATAGCGATTGCAGAAACAGAATGGCAAAGCCGATCGGAATCAGCGCCTTGACGATGTAGCGATAGTCGATGCCGCCGGGATTGGCCGTGCCCTCGCCGATCGACCAGGATTGATAGACCCACGGAATCGACAGCCAGATCACGATCACGCAAAAGGCCATCGAGATCAGCGCCGCGATCACTTCAACGCGATGCTTGTTACGCGGCGTGAAATACTGAAACAGCACGTCGACCCGCACATGCTCGCCATGGCGCAGCGCGTAAGACATGCCGAACAGGCAGATTGGAATGAAGATGTGCCATTCCAGCTCCTGCGCCCAGATGAAGCCGTAGGAGAAGGCGTAGCGCATCAACACATTGGCGCCCATCACGAGCGCAAGGCCGAGCGCCAGCCACGAGGTGGCGCGGCCGACGAAATCGACGAAAGCGTCGATCCCGCCGGCAAGCTTTTCCGCTGACGTCAAATCACGCTTTCCGGATCTTGGAGTGATAGACGCCTTCGCTCAGGTCGGCCCAGGAATCGTATTTCGCCTTATAGGCCATGTAGGAATCGTGCACCTTCTTGGTGATCGGGTCCTTGGCCACGGCTTCATCGAGAATCTTGTCGGTCGCGACCTTGAGCGCCTTCACCACCGAATCCGGCAGCGGCTGGGCGATGACGCCCTGATTCTTCACCAGGTCTTCCATCGCTTCGGCATTGTTCTTCTGACACCACGCTTCGCTGATGGTGTTACAGGCGGCGCAGGCATTGTCGATGATGGCTTTCAGGTCCGGCGGCAGCGAATTCCACTTGGCCTTGTTGATGATGAGTTCGCTGGCGGTCGCCATCTCATGCCAGCCCGTCGTGTAGTAATATTTCGCGACCTTCTGCAGCCCGAGCTGGCGATCGAGATAGGGGCCAACAAATTCCGCCGCGTCGATAACGCCGCGTTCCAGCGACGGAAAGATTTCACCCGGCGCGATCAGCCGTGCGTCGACGCCAAGCTCCTTGTAGACGCGCCCGGCAAGGCCGGGGATGCGCATCTTGATGCCTTGCAGGTCTTCGACCTTTTCAATGGGCTTGCGGAACCAGCCGGTCATCTGCACGCCGGTATTGCCGCACACGAATGGCATGAGATTGAAACGGTCATAGACCTCACGCCACAACTGCAGGCCGCCGCCGTCATTCATCCAGCCGTTGAAGCCCTGGAAATTCAGACCGAATGGCACCGCAGTGAAATATTGCGCGGCAAAGCTCTTGCCGGTCCAGAAATAGGAATTGCCGTAATTCATCTCGACGGTGCCTGATGAAACGGCATCGAAGCCCTCGGCGGCGGGGATCAATTCACCGGCGCCGTAAAACTGGATCTTCATCCGGCCGCCCGACATTTCCTCGATGCGTTTGCAGAGGTCTTTGGCGCTGCCGGGGCCGGTCGAATAAAAGGCCGCATTCGGCCCGTAATAACTGGTCATTTTCCAATTGTAGGTGGTTTGCGCCCGCACCACCGCTGGCGCCGCCACCGTTGCCGCCGCACCCGCCAGAGCAATTTTCGCCAAATCCCGCCGTAACATCGACACCCTCCCAAACCATCTTAAGGTGCCAAAATTGATGCAAGTTGCGGGCCATGATTGTGCAACCGCGGCTGGCGCGCCGCGGCGCGAGGCCGCGTCACGGATCAGGGGCGATGCCTTCCTGAAGCTGGGTCAGCGCGGCGCGACCTGGTCGACCAGCCATTGCGCGGTCCGGAACAGCGCCGCGTCGGCGCCCCTGCCGCCGACCAGCTGCACGCCGAGCGGCAGCCCACCTTCGCCCTGCAACAGTGGCAGCGACATCGCCGGCAGGCCGAACAACGTCCACAACGAGCAGAAGGATGGATCACCGGTCGAGCCATGGCCGAGCGGCGCAACGCCGGTGGCCGGCGGGGTCAGGATGGCGTCGAATTGCGAGAAGAGCGGCGCAAGCGCCGTAGCCAGCGTGCGGCGCTGATCGAGCGCTGTGAGATAGCGCATCGCCGTCACCGCGCGGCCTTCGTCGATGAGATCGCGCATGACCTTGCTGACAGCGTCGCCATGCCTGTCTGCGATCGGTCCGAAGCGGTGGCCCATATCGACCACCATGAGGGTACGGATGATCGTCCAGGCTTGCGCATAATCGGCGGGCAGATCGAACGCGACGCAGGCATCGCCAAGATCGCGGGCAAGCCGCTCGAACGCCTCGCGCGTTGCCTCATCGGCTTTGGGCCAGTTCGGTGTGCGCACGAACGCGATGCGTGGCGCTGTTGCGAGTTTGTCGGCGAGCGCCAGCCGATAGGCCGGCACGGCCATCGGGCGCGTATCCTCGTCCTGTGGATCATAGCCGACCAGGGTCTCCACGATCAGCGCCAGATCCTGCAAATTGCGCGCGAATGGCCCGAGATGATCAAGAATGCGCGACAATTCCAGCGCGCCGCTGCGCGAGACGAGGCCGTGGCTCGGCTTCAGCGCATAGACGCCGCAATAGGATGCCGGGCGGATGATCGAACCATTGGTTTGCGAGCCGATGGACAGCGGCACCATCTGCGCCGCGACGGCTGCCGCCGACCCCGACGACGAGCCGCCGGGCGTGCGTTCGGGATCGTGCGGATTGCGGGTGGGGCCAGGACTGTAATAGGCGAATTCGGTCGTTACGGTCTTGCCGATGATCACCGCACCTGCGGCCCGCAGCCGCGCAACGATCGTGGCGTCGTGACGCGGCTGTCGGCCGGCAAAAATGGGAGAGCCATATTCGGTCGGGTAATCCGATGTATCGATGATGTCTTTGATCGCCACTGGCACGCCGTGCAGCGGGCCAAGCGCCCCGCCCTGCTGACGATGCACGTCACGGGCCCGCGCCTGATCAAGCGCATGGACGGCATCGAGATGCGCAAAGGCGCGCACCTGTGGCTCGGCGCTGCTGATCCGGTCGAGGCAGGCGCGAACATAATCCTCCGAGGACACGACGCCGTTGGCGATATCCTGCGCAACAGACGCAGCCGGGCGGGCGGCGAGATCGTTCTTCATCAAGACAGACATACGTGTTTTCAGATTGACCTTGGCATTACGGCGGGCTTCTACCATGCGGGCGGCGCGCCCGGCAAAACAGCTCAAGCGTGCATCAGGCAATCGTGCATCAGGTTGTAGACGAGCCCTGAAACTCGACCTATCGGCAGCGGAGGCACGGCGCATCGCGCTGACGGCGCAGATTCGCTGATTGCATCATCCCATTGCCGCATTCCGGTATAAGCAAGGCACTTCGCAGTTTGCAAAAAGGCTTCCCGTGGCGAACCTTATCCGCCTCATCGGCAATATCTGGCGCTTGTCCATCCCCTATTTCCGATCGGAAGACCGATGGGCAGGTCGCCTTCTCTTCGCCGCCGTGATTGCGATCGAATTGTCGATTGTCGCGATCAATGTGCTGATCAACCAATGGAATGCGCGCTTCTTCAACGCGCTGCAGGATCGCGACTGGGCCACCTTCGTCACTGAGATCTGGATATTCCTCGGGCTGTCGGTGATCTTCGTCGTACTCGCGGTCTACCAGCTTTATCTCAATCAATGGCTGCAGATCCGTTGGCGCAGCTGGATGACAAAGGATTATCTCGATCGCTGGCTGTCGCAATCGGCGCATTATCGCATGCAACTGACGGGCGACGCCGCCGACAATCCCGATCAGCGCATAGCCGAAGATATTAACCTCTTCATCGAACGCATGCTGCTGATCACCGTGCGGCTTCTCGGGGCGATCGTCACGCTATTCTCTTTTCTGGCCATCCTGTGGTCACTGTCAGAAGCCGCGCCGCTGACGCTGTTCGGTTCGCCGGTCAATATTCCGGGTTACCTCGTCTGGGCGGCGCTGATCTATTCTCTGCTCGGCACCGCATTGACGCATTGGGTCGGCTGGCCGCTGGCCGCACTTCATTTTCAGCAACAACGTTTCGAAGCCGATTTCCGGTTCAACCTCGTTCGTGTGCGTGAAAATTCGGAGCAGATTGCGTTGCTGTCGGGAGAAGCAGCCGAGAACAGCCGGCTCGGCGATCGCTTCGCGCGCGTCATTCACAATTTCCGGCAATTGATGTCACGGCAGAAGAAGATCCTGTTCGTGCAGCAAACCCACACACAGGGCGCGACCATCCTGCCCTATATCGTCGCCGCACCGGCTTACTTCGCCAGCAACATGCAGATCGGCACGCTGACGCAGATCGCCGGTGCTTTTTCCAGCGTGCAGGAATCGCTCTCATTCTTTGTCACCGTCTATCGCACCATCGCAGAATGGGCGGCAATCACCGAACGCTTGACCGGCTTCAATCGCTCGCTCGAACGCGTCGCCGCAATGCAGGACAAACCGGCTATCGCCGTCACGACGGACGCGGCCGCCTCCTCCATTCGCTTCGATGATCTGTCGGTCGCGCGGCCGGATGGCAAGGCGCTGTTGGACCCTGTTCGGGCCGATATCAATGCCGGCCAGCATCTGCTGCTGACCGGACCGTCCGGTGCTGGCAAGTCAACGCTGTTTCGCGCGATCGCAGGGCTTTGGCCCTTCGGCAAGGGACACGTCGCGATCCCCGCCGGGGCGCGGGTGATGGTGTTGCCGCAGCGGCCTTACTTCCCGGTGACGACGCTGGCACTGGCTTTGTCCTATCCCGCCGATGCGGGTGCATTCGACGATGCGGCCTTGGCTGACGCGCTGGATGCGGTCGGCATGGGCGATCTCGTTTCAAGGCTGCACGAGGAAGCTCACTGGAACAGGATCCTGTCGCTTGGCGAACAGCAGCGGCTCGGCATTGCCCGCGCCTTGTTGCAGGCGCCCGACTTTTTGCTGCTCGATGAAGCAACCGCCTCGCTCGATGAGCCATCGGAAGCAAAGCTCTACGCTTTGCTGCACGCGCGGCTGAAGGGCACGACGATCGTGTCGATCGGCCATCGCTCGACATTGCAGGCCCTGCACGCCCGTCATGTCAGCTTCCAGCGCGATGGCGACACGCACCGACTGCAGGAGCAAACCGCACCCGCGACGGAGTAATGATCACCACCAGCGATCCGGCCAGCGCTGCCGTCGCACATAATTGGTCCAGACCCAGCTATAGCCGAGAAGAAGCAGCGCACCGGCCGCAACCGGCACGACGATGAAACTCCAGGACAGCCCGTTCAAGACGATGATGATCGGGCTGATCCCGGCCGGCGGGTGAAAACAATCGGTCGCAAGCATCGCCAGCATCGCAAAGCCGACGGCCAACGCGGCCACCCAGGCTTCCGGCCCGGCGAGCTTGAACGCCGCCACACCCACCAGCGCGGACAGCACGTGACCGCCGAACAGCGCGCGCGGACGGGCGGGCGCGGCCTCCGGCGTGCCGGTCATCAGCACGATGGAGGTCGCGAACGGGATCGAGGCCAGCGGAAATTCGGTCTCGAATGACAGAAGATACATGATGCCGATGGCGACCCCGCCGCCGACCGAGCCTGCGAGCATGGACAGCCATTTCCGATCGATCTGCATGCGGCGATGGTCCTTTCAGCCCATGCCGATATTGCCAGCATCGCGGCCAATAAAAAAGCGGCGGCCTTTCGGCCGCCGCTCAGTTAACTTGGAGTACGACGTTTTACTTCAGAGCCGACAGAGTGGTGTCGAAGGACAGCTTGGCGATATAGGCGTCCGAGCACCACTTCGAGGTGCCGGTGCCGTTGTTGACGCCGCGGATATCCGAGGTCAGAGCAAAACACTCGGCCGGGGTCGCGTCGGTGTCGTAGTAGCGCAGATCAAGCGTGACGGCTTTGTAGGTGAAGCCGATGCCGGCGTTCCAGGTGGTGTAATCCGGAAGCGTGATCGGCGCGCCGAAGAACTCGCCATCACCGAACCAGTATTTGCCGACCTCACCCGACACGTACCAGCCGGCGCCGTTCGGCAGAGCCGTACCGGTGAACTTCGCATTCACCGAAGCGAAGGTGCCGCTGGCCTTCAGGCCCAGCCAGTCGTCGGTATAATAGACCGCGCCGCCGATCGAGAAGTTGTCGTTAAAGGTGTAGTTCGCCTTGGCATAGAATTCGAGGAAGTCGGTGTTGCCGACGGTATAGGGCGCAAAGCCAAGGTTCGGATTCGACGTGACGAAGGACAGCGTCGGATCGATGAACTGCTGCTGCTCCTTCGGGTAGTAGTAATAGAGCACGCCGAGGTCGAGCTGCAGGGCGCCGAAGGTGGCGCGCAGGCCGCCGTAGAAGTCGATTTCAGCTGTCGGATCGGTGACCAGCTTGACGCTGTAGCCGGCGATGCCCGCGTACCACTGGAAGTCCTTGGTCGCGTTGTACCGGCCTTCGATATAGGCCGTGGACGAGAAACCGCGATCCGACTGGCTGATGCCGCGGAAATTATAGTCGGTCATTACGGCACCGCCGATGGCGATATCCCACGGATTGTACGAAACCGGCGGCGGCGGAGCAGCCTTATAGACCGGCGCCAAGTCAGCAGCGACGGCTGGCGCGCTGACAGCAACAGCAAACAATGCCGGCAATACATACTTCTTCATGACAAGCCCCTTCATTTCACATTCCTGGTGATCCTGGTTGGCGATCATCCTGATCAGACCCGCGACACCTGGACCCCACCCCCCTGCGTCATCGCTTGCAGTTGCGCTGATAGCGCACTGAATGGTTGAAAACGCCAATGTGAAAGTTTCGGCAATTGCTGCCTTTTTGCGCAATTGCCCTTGTAGAAGGGCTCCAATCCACACACCGACGACACAATCCCTAACGATGTTGCTGGAAAGTCACGAAAAAAGCGCCGGAAACTAAGGTTTCCGGCGCTCTTTATCGATAAGTGGTGTCGCGTGACAGCGGTCAGGCCGCCTTCTGGCGATTCGCCTCCAGCCGTTTGTCGACCAGTGCGACCTGCGCGTCGATGGCCGGCAGATCGAGCCCTTTTTGCTTGGCGATCAGCTGCACCAGCTTGTCGGCACGCTCGATATAGGGCGCACCGTTGGTGAGTGCGCGCGCCGCCGACGCCGGTCGGACGAGGCTCTGCGCGGCTGCAGCGTATTTCTCATAAGGCACAAGATCGTTCGGATTGGCGCCGAGCTTCACGACCAGGTCGTTGACGAAGTTATAGACCGTGCGGGAAGTCTCCGGGTCGCTATGCACGGCCTCCTGGGCGGTGCGCATGCCAGTCTCGGTCACGCAGCGATAATTGCCCGCGAGCAGCATGGCCCATTTCGCCAGCGGCACGAATAATGAATCGGAGACGCGCAGCTTCACCGGCAGTTCGATCTTGCTGCCGTCGCCAGGATCGAAGCGGATGGCATCGATCTCCCGCTCGAGCTGCCGCAGGATCGCCGTGTCTTTATCGTCCTCAAATTTCGCCACTTTGAAATTGGTCGGCAGCGTCACCTGCAGCACGTTGGCCGGCTCATCCGGCGGACGGATCGCCTGCGGATCGGGGCTGCACAGCGTCAGCTTGCCCGGATCGAAATTGTCCCACACGCTCGGGTCGGTATAGGCCGGCTTGAGCGTATTGGCATCGAGGCCTGGAATGCGGCGCATATAGGCCAGCGGCGGCATATTCATGATCGACATGCAGGGCACACGGGATTTCGCCACCGCGTCCAGCAATTCCCGCACGCCCGGCGAGCGATATTGTGGCTCCTGCATCGCCAGCGCGACGAGATCGTAATCGGCCGGGTTGACGCCCTCGGCACCGCCAGCGGTGACCTTGCCGGGCAGCTTGCGCGAATCCAGCAGCACAGGGTCCTTGCGGCCCCGCACCGGCAGACGGATCTTGAAGCCCTCCGCATTGATCAGCTCGGCTTCAGCCGGCAGGCAGACGTGATGAATCCGATGACCGCCGAACAGCATTTTGGACGCAAGGAGCGAGCCGTAAGCGGCGCCCATGACGAGAATATTGTAAGCCATCTCAAACCTCCCGGCTGTGGCGCTGGATCATGCCTGGCAGCGTTTTCGTCAGGCAAAGCGGTGTCCCGCTTCGCCCTTGGAACGCGACAAGCGAACGCGCGGCGACCCTATTGGCGTCGGCGATCCGATGCAACAATGCCGCCTCTATGAGGCGAAAGAGCCGGCCTATCGAGCCGTGTTGACGCCGCTATTGCGCGGGCTTGTAGAGGATGTCGAACAAAGGCGCGATGTCCTGCGGGGTCTTTGCGGCGGGGATGTATTTGTAATCCAGCGCATCCTGCAGGGTGAGCTCGAGGCCCTTGATCTCGCTGACTTGCAGCCCCGCCTTCGGATAGAATTCCTCGACGGCCTTTTTGGCGATCTCGGGCGTCAGCTTGTTATTTTCGGCAAAGATCTCGATCGCCTTGGGGTCCTTATAGGCCCAGTCGATCGCCCGCACATAAGCGCGCAGGAATTTCTCGATGGCAGCGCGCTTGGTCTTCAGCGCGTTGACGCTTGCGATATTGACGCGAATGGTCTGGTTGGCGATCTGCGGCACGTCAGACGTCCTAGCGATGACGCGGATCTGCTTGTCTTCAAGCTGCCGCAAGCCAAACGGCGCGGCAGCCCAGCCGACATCAATCTGCCCGGTCATCACCTGCGTGAGCGTGGACGATGTGCTTCCGGTCGGCACTGGCTTGGCCTGCGAGCCGGCCTGCTTCTGCAGCGCCAAAAGGATCAGATGCGACGACGAACCGGGCGACGAGAATGACGAGGTCTTGGCGGCCGGATCGCCGAGATTTTTGATCGGGCTATCCTCTTTGACGTAATAATAAAGCTCACCGGCACCCGTCATCTGCGCGGATATCACCCGCAGCGGAGCGCCCTTCACGTAAGCGCCGATGACGCCAGGCAAGCCGTTCGACATGCCGATGTCGACGCTGCCGGACAACACCGCGGTCAGCGTGGCGGCCCCGCCATCGGTATAAAACGGCTCCACAGCGATGCCTTCATCCTTGAAGAAGCCGTTACGTTCGGCGAAATCAACGAAGGAAGAATCCCAGAAGAAGCGTTGTGAGACCGCGACTTTCAGTGTTTCGGTCTGCGCTGCGGCGATGCCCGGCGCGGCAACGATGGTGGACAAGGCCGCCAGAGCGGCCAGAACAAATCGCGACATCCGTTTCTCCCTAAGGTGCGTTGCCGGGCCTTCTGCCGTCCCGGTCTGCGTCTCATTCAAAAGTCTATACCAGCCTGCGTCCCGAACGCGAATCCGCACGGCCAGGCGCCCGTATTCGGATCAGCCGCATCGCCAAAAAAATGGCCCGGCCTTGTTCAGGTCCGGGCCAAAATAGATTGTGCAGTCGATCGTCTGGAGTTTGTCGCGTTTTCTTCACGCGAACCGGTATCCACTTCGCTCGAAAACGCTCCAGATGACGACCGGAAAACGAGATCAGGAATTGCTGTCGCTGCCGCCGAACGGGCGGAAGCCGGTCAGGAGCGCGCCGAGGCCGCCGGACTCTTCAGTCGTGGCCGGAGCAGCCTTGGCCTTGCGCGAGGACTTTCTCTTCTTGCGAGCAGTCGTTGCGCCCTTCTTGGCGCTGCTCTTCTTCGAAGACTTCTTGGAAGCCTTCTTCGCCGTTTTCTTGGTGGCCTTCTTGGCGGTCTTCTTGCCAGTGGACTTCCGGCCAGCCTTTTTGGCGGATTTCTTGGATGCCTTCTTGGCGGATTTCTTTACGCCCTTCTTCGCCTTTTTAGCGGTCTTCTTGGACCGCTTCGCGGTGCTCTTCTTCGCCGCAGTGACCTTCTTGGCCTTTTTCGCCTTCTTGGCCTTCTTCGCTTTGGACTTCTTAGCCATGACCTCGTCTCCGAATGTTTGCGCTACGCTGTCGTTACACGAGAGCGGACGATGCTGCCGTCATCTGATCGGCTGTAGTCATCGCGCGCGCGCGACCGGTGAATCCCGCCGGCCTCGGGCCTCCAGTAGCCCAGTCGATCAATTCGACCGGATGAACCACCGGTATCGTCGTCCCCGAAGCGATCTGCATCATGCAACCAATGTTGCCCGCCGCGATCACATCGGGAGCCACCTGCGTAATGTTCGCGACCTTACGATCTCTTAACATCCGCGCAATGTCGCTTTGGACAATATTGTAAGTACCCGCCGATCCGCAACAGAGATGAGCCTCAGCGATATCACGAACGGTGAATCCATGGCGCGCGAGCAACTCTTTGGGCTGACGCGTGATGCGTTGACCATGCTGCAATGAGCAAGCAGCGTGATAAGCGACGGTGACGCCGAGCGACGGATGCTGTTCATCCTGCGGCAAAACGGCCAGATATTCGCTGATATCCTTGGCCAAAGCGGACACCCGCGCGGCCTTCTGCGCATAGGCTTCGTCGTTACGAAGCATGAAGCCATAGTCCTTCACGGTCGTGCCGCAGCCTGAGACATTGATGACGATGGCATCGAGCCCCTCGCCTTCGGCCTCGGCGATCCAGGCATCGATATTGGCTTTGGCCTGTTGATGGGCCTCTCTTTCGCGGCCCATATGGTGAACGAGCGAGCCGCAACAGCCTTCGCCTTGCGGCGTCACCACCTCGATGCCCTTGCGATTGAGGAGACGGATGGTCGCGGCATTGACGTTGGCGCCCAGCACCTGATTGGCGCAGCCCGACAGCATCGCGACACGGCCGATCCGCTTGCCATCAGCCGGATGGATGGTGCGCGGCGCAGGCGACGGCGGCAATTTGGCGGGCGCCAGATCGAGCATTGCCGCCAACGGCTTAAGGCCGATGGCCGTCAGCAGCGGCGCGAAAGGTTTGGCCAAAAACGCCGTCGATAAGGCCGCGCGCATCCGCGCCGGATAAGGCAGGACGCTCGCCAGCAGCCAGCGCACCAGGCGATCGCGCCATGGACGGCGATAGGTCTCCTCGATATGGGCGCGCGCATGATCGACGAGGTGCATGTAATGCACGCCGGAGGGACAGGTGGTCATGCAGGCAAGGCACGACAGGCAACGGTCGATATGCTTGACCACATCGGCAGTGGCCGGGCGGTCCTGCTCGAACATCTCCTTCATCAGGTAGATGCGGCCGCGCGGGGAATCGAGTTCGTCGCCCAGCAGCACATAGGTCGGACAGGTCGCGGTGCAGAAGCCGCAATGCACGCAGGCGCGCAAAATCTTGTCGGATTCGGCGATGTCAGGGTCGGCCAGCTGGGCGAGCGAGAAATGCGTCTGCATGGTTACACCCACCGACCATTGTTATCTCTCTCCCTCCCCCTGAAAGGGGGAGGGTTGGGGTGGGGGTCGTTTCTCACGTTGATCCCCACCCGACTGACTTCGCTCCGCTCAGTCCGTCGACCTCCCCTTTTCAAGGGGAGGTCAGGAGCGGTCTGCGATCTTTCAAAAAACAACACGCCCTACACTCCCGCCCACATGCGTCCGGGATTGAGGATGCGCTTGGGATCGAAGCTGTCCTTCACCCGGCGGCTCAAGGCCGCAACGCCTTCATCCTGCGGCTCGAACACATCGACCTTGGCCCGCACCGCATCCGGCGCACGGATCAGGGTGGCATGCCCCCCCGCCTCGCGCATGTGACGCCGAACGATGTCGGCGCCTGCATCATGAGCCTGATCGATGGCGAGCCAGATCAGACCACCGGCCCAGTCATAAAGATAAGCCGCATCCGTTTCAGCCGCGATCGCCTGCGCGACGGCAGCGCCTTGCATCGGCGCGGTGGACAGCCGCCACAACGCCTTTTCGCCAGCATCAGCCAGCGGCATCACATCGCGGATCGCGCGCCAGAGCTTGCGGGAAGTCTCGTCCGCGATGGTCTCCGCCGACCCATAAGGCTTGAGCAAGGCGGTCAGGATGGTGACGCGGTGATCGACCGATGGCTTCACGCCCTCCAGCCGCAGTAGCGTCACCGCTTGATCGCCGACCATGTCGCGCAGACCGCCAAGACCATTCACAGGCAGATGCGCCGCACCGGACACTTCGCAGGGCGAACCCATGGCGGCCGCCATCGCGCTGACGGCTTTCATATCGTCGAGGCCGCGCAGCAGCACCGTGGTCTGCATGTCCGAACGCGGCAGCGTCTTGATGGTGATATCGGTCATCACGCCAAGCGTGCCGTAGCACCCGGCCAGCAGCTTGCAGAGGTCATAGCCAGTGACGTTCTTCACCACCCGGCCGCCGGACTTGAAGGTCTCGCCGCGGCCCGACACCGCCGTGAAGCCGAGAAAATGATCGCGCGCCGCGCCAGCCTTGATGCGTCGCGGGCCCGAAAGATTGGCGGCTATCACACCGCCGATCGTGCCCGCATCCTGCAGCCCGCCGAATAGCGGGCCAACATCCATCGGCTCGAAAGCCAGTTCCTGTCCGCTATCGGCGACGAGCCGCTCGATCTGCGCAATGGGCGTACCGGCGCGCGCGGACAGCACCAGTTCTTCCGGCTCATAAAGAGTGACGCCCGACAGCGCGGCAAGCTCCAGCGTCACGTCGCTTTGCGCCGGGCGACCGATCCCTCGCTTCGACCCATGGCCGACGATGTCGAGGGTCTTTTCTTCCGCCACCGCCCAGTTGACCGCGTCTTCCACGTCCTTGGCGTCACGGGGTTTGAGACTATCCGGCACGATCGCTTTCTTTGGCTTTGAGCCAGCTCTTTTGTCTGTCGCGTTTTCTTCACGCGAACCGGTACCCACTTCGCTTGAAAACGCTTCTCACCTCTCTGCCCAAATGCGCTTTCGGTCAAGAGAGCGGTGCGTGTGCGGCGCCGCGTGTGGTTAGCCGATCCGAAACCAACGCAGCACATTCAGCAATGTTGCGAGTGCGCTGGCGACATAGGTGAAGGCGGCGGCCCGCAACACACTGCGCGCGGCCGGCATGTCCTGTGGCGCCAGATAGCCGCGCCCTTCCAGCACCGGCAGCGCCTTGCCGAAGCTGGCGTCAAACTCGACCGGCAATGTCACAAGATGAATAACGACATGCACGCCGAACAGCGCCACGGCCGCTAGCACCTGCACCAGTGCCAGCAATGGCGACTTGGTCAGCATGAACAGGATCGGCACAAGCACCAGAATGCCGGTCGCAAGACGATCCACCCAGACCAACTGGCCCACGAGATCGAGCCGCAGCTTGAAAGCGCGCTCGCCGCGCGCATGCTGGATGGCATGCGACACCTCATGCGCGGCGATCGCGACGGCGGAGACCGAGCGGCCGTCGTGATGATCCGGCAGAAGACGCACCACCTGCTCGTTGGGATCGTAATGATCGCCCTCGCCGGTGATCTCGACCTTCACATGCGACAGCTTGGCTTCGTCGAGGAGATGGCGGGCAAACTCGCCGCCGGTGCCGGGCAGATCCGGCCGGTCGACGCCATGGCGTTTCAGCACATGCTTGATCCACAGGCCCGGACCAAAGATCAGCGCGAGGAGAAGAAGCGATGCGAGGGCAACGATGACAGGCATAGCTGACGCCGTTACTCGGCGGCCTTCAACAGGGTCACGGAGGCGGACCGGAACTGCGCGAGCAAAGTTGCCTCGTCGGCTTTTGCGGCCTTCAGATTGCGCGCCTTCACATGGCCGAAGCCGCGGATCTTTTCCGGGATTACGGCAAGGCCCACCGCCACCGGATGATTATCGGCATTGAGCCGCTCGATGATCTCGGCCAGCAGCGCGCGATATTCAGCGATCAGCTTGCGCTCCATGCGGCGCTCGGCAGTGTAGCCGAACAGATCGAAGGGCGTGCCGCGCACGGCCTTGAAATGTTTGAGCAGGCCAAAGGCGCGCAGCAGCCAGGGGCCGAAGGTCATCTTGCGCGCTTCGCCGGTGGTCTTGTCGACGCGCGCCAGCAACGGCGGCGCCAGATGAAATTCGAACCGCTTGGGACCGGGCACGAAGGTGGCGTCGATCTGCTTCTGGAAGGTGCCATCGGTATAAAGCCGCGCCACCTCGTATTCGTCCTTGTAGGCCATCAGCTTGAACAGGTTGCGCGCGACGGCTTCAGCAAGGCCGGTGCGGCCCGGCGCCTTCTCGGCCTCGGCCGTGCGCACGCTGGCGACAAGGTCGCGATAGCCCTCGGCATAGGCGGCGTTCTGATAATCGGTCAGGAAAGCCACGCGGCGGTCGATGATCTCGTCGAGCGATTGCGACACACGGCGGTTCTCGTCCTCGTCGGCCGGCGCCGGGATCAGCTGTTCGACCGCATTGAGATCGAGCGCGGCCTTGCGGCCCCAGCGGAAGGCGGCCTGGTTCATCGCCACCGCCTCGCCATTCATTTCGATGGCCTTTTCGATGGCTTCGGCGGAGAGCGGGATTGCGCCCTTCTGCCAGGCGTAGCCGACCATGAAGATATTGCCGGCGATGGAATTGCCGAGCAACGCCGTCGCCAGACGCGAGGCATCGACGAAGGATACATTGTCGATGCCGGCGGCCGAGGCGATCGCCCGTTTCAGACGCTCGGTCGGCAGCGAGAAATCGGCATTGCGGGCAAAATCGCCGGGCAGAAATTCGGCGGTGTTGATGATCATGCGCGTGGCGCCATGCTTCACCGCCGCCAGCACCTTGCGGTTTCCGGCGACGACGATATCGCCGCCGAGCACGAGGTCGGCGCCACCGGCAGCGATGCCGATGGCGTGAATGTCGTCGGGCTTTTGCGCGATGCGGATATGGCTGTAGACCGCGCCACCCTTCTGGGCGAGGCCGGCCATGTCGATGATACCGGCGCCCTTGCCTTCCAGATGCGCGGCCATGCCGAGAATGCCGCCGATGGTGACGACGCCGGTGCCGCCGATGCCGGTGACGATGATGCCGTAGGGCTTATCAATCGGCGGCAGCCTGGGCTCGGGCAATGCCGGCGCGTCGCCCTCCTGCACCGCCTCACCCTTTTTCAGCTGGGCGCCATGCACGGTGACGAAGGACGGGCAGAAGCCCTTCACGCAGGAAAAGTCCTTGTTGCAGGTGGACTGATCGATGGTGCGCTTGCGGCCCCATTCGGTCTGCAGCGGCTGCACCGACACGCAATTGCTTTTGACGCCGCAATCGCCGCACCCTTCGCAGACCAGCTCGTTGATGATGACGCGCTTGTCGGGATCGGGGAAGGTGCCGCGCTTGCGGCGGCGGCGCTTCTCGGCTGCGCAGGTCTGATCGTAGATCAGCACCGAGGTGCCGGGCACGGTGGCAAATTCGCGCTGCACCTCGTCGAGGTCATCGCGATGATGGAAGGTGATGCCGCGCGGCCAGTCGGTGCCGGCGGGATATTTATCCGGCTCGTCGCTGACCACGGCGATGCGCTTGACGCCTTCGGCCGCGACCTGACGGGCGATCATCGGCACTGTCAGCGTGCCTTCATGGGTCTGGCCGCCGGTCATGGCGACCGCGTCGTTATAGAGAATCTTGTAGGTGATGTTGACTTTGGCCGCGATCGCGGCGCGCAGCGCCATATAGCCGGAGTGATTGTAGGTGCCGTCGCCGAGATTCTGGAACACATGACCGCGGTTCGAGAACGGTGCCTCGCCGATCCAGTTCGCGCCCTCGCCGCCCATATGGGTGTAGCCGAGCGTGTTGCGGTCCATCCACTGCGCCATGTAATGGCAGCCGATGCCGGCATAGGCGCGCATGCCGTCCGGCACCACGGTGGATGAATTGTGCGGGCAGCCGGAGCAGAAATACGGCACGCGCTGCGCGACTTCCTGCAATTCCGTCAGCGCCTGCTGCGCCTGTTTCAGCCGCGATACTTTCTGGGCGATATCGCCGTCATTGTGCCGCGCCAGGATGCGGTCGCCGATGGCAATCGCCACCTCGTTCGGATCGAGCGCGCCCTTGGCCGGAAACAGCCAGCGGCCGCGTTCGTCCTTCTTGCCGATACAGATCGGCTGGTTGGCGGTGCCGTATAATTCCTCGCGCACCTGCACTTCGACCAGCGAGCGCTTTTCCTCGACCACGATGACGAGGTCGAGCCCGCTCGCGAAGTCGATCAGGTCCTCGCGCGGGATCGGCCACGGGCAGCCGATCTTGAGAATGCGCACGCCGAGATCGTTGCAACGGACTTCGTCGATGCCGAGTTCGTCCAGAGCATGGCGGACATCGAGATAGGCCTTGCCGGTAGTGATGATGCCGATCTTCGGATTGCTGCCGCCCGAGGTGATGGTCTTGTTGAGCTTGTTGGCGCGAATGAAGGCCAGCATGGCGTCGCGCTTATAGTCGTAAAGCCGTGCTTCCTGGCCGAGCACGGTGTCGCGCAGCCGGATATTCAGCCCTTCCGGCGGCATCATGAAATCAGTCGGCAGAATGATCTTCACGCGGTCGAGGCTGCCATCGACCACGGCGGTGGATTCCACCGTCTCGTGCATTAGCTTCAACGCCGACCACACGCCGCAATAGCGCGACATCGCAAAGCCATAGAGGCCGTAATCGATGATCTCCTGCAGCCCGGACGGATTAAAAATCGGCATCATCACGTCGACGAAATGATATTCGGACTGATGCGCGGTGGTGGAGGATTGCGCGGTGTGGTCGTCGCCCATCAGCGCCAGCACGCCGCCATGCTTGGAGGAGCCGGCAAAGTTGGCGTGACGGAACACATCGCCCGTGCGGTCGACGCCGGGGCCCTTGCCGTACCACATGCCGAACACGCCATCGAAGCGGCCTTCGCCATGCAGTTCGGCCTGCTGCGTACCCCACAAAGCGGTGGCGGCGAGGTCCTCGTTCAAGCCCGGCTCGATGACGATGTCGTTGGGCGTCAGGAATTTGCGGGCGCGGATGAATTGCTGGTCGAGACCACCCAGCGGCGAACCGCGATAGCCGGTGATATAGCCGGCGGTATTCAGGCCCGCGCGGCGATCCCGCTCCTTCTGCATCAGCGCCAGCCGGACCAGCGCCTGATAGCCCGTCACGAAAATCTGGGACCGGGTCAGATCGTATTTGTCATCGAGGCTGACCTGCCGCAGGGTCATTCTTGCTTTCCTCTAGACCACGATGACTTTGGAGCGAACCGATCCAAAGTCATAAACGTGATCGATTCCCAACACACGAGAGCATGATGTCGTCCGAAAGCCGCTTCGCTGTTTCGGCACCATACTCTTGACCGCATGTGCGTACGGCCAATGGCAAACGCCAGTCCTAAACGATGAACTCAGTCCCTTGAAGTCACGCCAGGAAGTTGTGCCCATTGTCGCACGGCTGGAACTTTTCCAGCCGCGGCTGGTCCTTGAGGATTAGTGCAGCGCAGTGAGGGTTGGCAACGCACAAAGCTTGCATCTTTTCGCCGCTGCGTGCGATAGATACATTTGCAACTAAATCAGCGGCGGCGCAACCGCCGCGACATCAGGGAGAGTGTCCATGACCCATTTTCCGGGCATAACCCGCCGCGGACTGTTGGCCTCAGCGCTGGCGATGACAGCCGGCGGCTCGGCTATGACCCATGCTGTGACCGAGGCCTTGGCGCAGAGCGCCTATCCGGACAAGCCGATCCGTCTGATCGTGCCCTATGCGGCCGGCGGCGGAACCGACTTCTTCGCCCGTGCGGTTGGCACCGCCATGAGCGCCAGTCTCGGACAGACGCTGGTGATCGAAAACCGTCCCGGCGCCGGCACCATCATCGGCGCGGAAGCTGCGGCAAAAGCCGATCCGGATGGCTATACGATCCTCCTGGGCGACACCTCGACCTACGCTTCCAATCAGGGCCTGTATCGCAAGCTGCCCTACAACGCGCAGAAGGATTTCGCACCGATCACGCTGACCGGCCGCTTCGCCATGGTGCTGCTGGTCAATACCGACAAGCTCAAGGTTGATTCGCTCCAGGGCCTGATCGATCTCGCCAAAAAGGAGCCGGGCAAGATCGATTATGCCAGCGCCGGCGTCGGCAGCCCGTTTCATCTCGCGACCGAACTGCTCGCCCAGAGCGCCGGCATCAAGCTCAATCACGTACCCTATAAAGGTGCCGGCCCTGCCGTGCAGGACCTCGTCGGCGGCCAGATCGGCATGATGCTGGTCGATTACGCGACCGGCCGCTCGCAGCTCACCACGAAGAACATCAAGGCGATCGGCGTCAGTTCGGCCGGCCAGTTCTCGATGCTGCCGGACGTGCCGCCGATTTCCGCCACCGTCCCCGGCTTCGAGGCTTGGGCCTGGCAGGGCCTGAGCGCGCCAGCCAAGACGCCGGCCAGCGCGATCAAGACGATCAATGAGGCTTATGCCAAGGCCATCAGCGATGAAGGTCTGAAGAAGAAGATCACCGACGCCGGCATCGACGTGCTGCATTCCTCGCCGGAAGAGATGGCTCAATATATCGCCAGCGAGACGGCGAAATGGGACAAGGTCATCAAGGCCGCGAATATCGAATTGCAGCTTTGAGATTGGCCTGGCCGCCTCCGCATACGCGCTTCACCTCTCCCTAAGGGAGAGGTCGGCTCCCGAGTGAAGCGAGGGAGTCGGGTGAGGGGTTATTTGCTGAATGAAAGAAGACCGGTCCCCCCTCACCCCAACCCTCTCCCCGTAAACGGGGAGAGGGAGCGCAGTTGCATTCTGCGCGACTACTGCGCTTTGACAGACAGTAGCTAAGCCACCGCCGGACGTCCGCGGCCCGTCTGCAGCAGCCAGAACGCCACCGCGAGGTTGAGCAAATTCCAGCCGAGGCCGTTCAGGAAGGCGATCCGGTACGAGCCGGTCATGTCGAAAATCCAGCCCGACATCCAGCCACCCAGCGCCATGCCGAACACCGTCGCCATGATGACGATGCCGACGCGCGCACCGGCCTCTTTCGGCGGGAAATATTCGCGAATGATGATCGCGTAGCTCGGCACGATGCCGCCCTGGAACAGGCCGAAGAGCAGCGAGATCAGGTAGAGCGACGTAAGCCCGTCAAACAGGAAATACAGCGCCAGTGCCACCGCCTGCATGAACGAGCCAATCAGCAAGGTGGCGACGCCGCCGATCCGGTCGGCGATAAAACCCGATCCGATGCGGCTGACTATGCCGCCGATCAGCATGATCGACAGCATCTCGGCGCCGCGCGCCACGCCGTAACCCAGATCACCGCAATAGGCGACGATATGCACCTGCGGCATCGCCATGGCGACGCAGCAGCCGATGCCGGCAATACACAGCAGCACGAACAATACATTCTGCGAAATGCCAAGCGACGGCGCGCGGAAACCAGCGCCATTCTCGGGCACATCGAGAAACACCGTGCGCTGGCGAAACATCAGCGCCAGCGGCAGCATGGCGAGGACCGAGAACAGTCCGATGCCGATCAGCGTCGGCCGCCAGCCTGCCGTCGCGGTGAAATGCTGGATCACTGGCGGCCAGATCGCGCCGGCGAAGTAATTGCCCGATGCCGCGATCGCGACGGCAATGCCGCGCCGCCGCAGAAACCAGTGCGAGATGTCGGCGATCATGGGTCCGAAGGAGGCCGCAGCGCCAAGACCGATCAGCACATGGGCGGCCGACAGCAGGGTCATGTTCGGCGCGAGGCCGGCGCCGACATAGCCGCCGCCAAGGCAGGCAATACTGAGAAGGATAGCAGCAATAATGCCGTGACGATCCGCCAACCGGCCGAGCAGCGCATTGCCGGCGGCAAAGCCGGCCATACCCATCGTGAAAGGAATTGTTGCGTCGGCCCGGTCGATTCCGAAGGCGGCCTGCACGGATGGCAGGATGACGACGTAAGACCACATGCCGACGCTGCCGATCGTCGTCAGCAACACAGCAAGGCCCAGCCGCAGCCAGGCGTAGCGCGAGTCAACAGATTGCGGCCGGCTTCCGGCAAGGCCGTCTTTCATGGCCGGCACATTGATGGCTATGCGCCATCACATCAAGCCAATTGAATGCAAGTGCAGCATTCAATTTTTTGATGGCTCGCGCGGGTTTGCGTTACGTGAACATGCGTTCGCTGGCGACATAGCCCATCAGCAGCGCCAGGCCGAAGACCAGCACCAGCGCGGCGGCTGCCACTTCCAGGCCGCGCAAAACCAGCATGCCTGGACCGGGGCGCGACTGCGCGAATTTCTTGGCGAGACCGCGCGCCGCCACCGCCACGGTGGCGATCACCGCCACGGTGATGGCGGTACCAAGTCCCATGATCAGCGTGGCGCCGACGCCAGCCCAGAACAGTCCCTGCGCCAGCGCGAATACCAGAACGAGAATGGCGCCCGAACAGGGCCGCAGCCCGACCGCGACAATGGCGGACAAGCCGCGCTTCCAGCCGCCCGGCCCGGCCAGTTCTTCCGGCTCCGGCCCATGCGCATGGCCCCAGGCGGATGCGTGATCGTCATGATCATGGCCGCAGGCATGGCCGTGATGATGATGGTCATGCGAATGCGCGTGGGAATGGGAATGGGCATGCGCATGAGAATGCGAATGATGCGAGCAGCCGGCGTGATGCACATGCGCTTCGCTGGGCGCATGCGCATGCGAGTGCGCGTGCGCGTGCGCGTGCGAATGAGTATGGCCCGCCGGCGCTGCCTCCCCCTCGCGATATCTGGCAATGGCCGACAGGAACGAGCGCCCTTTCACCCATAACAACCGCGCGCCGAGAAGTGCGATCAGTCCATAGCTGAACACTTCGATCCACCACACCGTGCCGTCCATCGCTCGCCGCGTCGCGCCGAGCAACGCCGCTGCAATGCCGACGATAGCGACCGCCACCAACGCCTGCAGCAAGGCTGAAGCAAAAGACAACACGACGCCGCGCCGCCACGTCTCGCCATTGGCGACGACGTAGGATGAGATCACCGCCTTGCCGTGGCCAGGCCCCGCCGCGTGAAACACGCCATAGGCAAAGGACAATCCGAATAGCCCCCAGACCGCGCTGCCATCGACCTTGGCAGCACGAATGGAGGCCGAGAGGCCGCGATAGAATTCAGATTGTTTGGCGAGCAGCCAGCCGACGATGCCGTCCGGGGGCGCTGCGCGCGGTGCGCCGAACGGATTGCTCTGCGCCGCCGCGAAATCGCTGAACATGCCAAGCAGAAGGATCGCAGCCGTTGCCGCGCCCGCGCAAATCAAAAAGGTGGCCAGCGCCCTTCTCGCTGACAGCATTCGGGCTATCAGCATTTCACGGCGATCTTGTTAGCGAATTGAGCGCCGAATTGCGCATTCGGGTCGGGCCGGGCGAACAGCGCTTCACTCAACGATTGCGTCTGCACGCCATCGCCGAGCTTGACGGTATTGAGCTTGCAGTGCGCCGGCGCGCCCTGCAGCGTGATCGGCTCCTTGTCGGCAAATTCGAACGCCACGAAGTAGAGCGGATCATAAACTTCGAGATCGACGCTTTTGGTGGCGACCGGCTTTTTCAGCGGCAAGGTGAAATGCAGCGTCAACAGCTGGTCCTTCATGTCGAGGAAATAATCGACCGGCTTGTCGAATTCGACCTTCACCCCGTTCATCGTGCCTTGCGTGAAAAAATCAAACTCGGCCATCGACGTCACATTCACCTCGGCCAATGGCTGCAATTCCTCACGGGTGAAGACGCCCTTCTGCTTGGATTCCAGGCCCTGCGTCGCATAGGACGAGAACATGTCGTCGAAGGTCCAGTGATGGCGGATGCCGGTCATCTGGCCCTGCGCGTCATAGACAATCTCGCTCTTCATTGTGACATACACATGAGGATGCGCGCGCGCGGCAGTGACCGCCAGCGGCAGCAGGCCGGCGGCAAGCAGGACAATGCGCAGAAGTCTGGACAGCAGGATCCGGGGCAGCATGTGTTCCAGCTTTTGATGCGTATCGCGCGACCATACCACCGATCAGGGCGGAATGGAGGCGGTCCTGACCGTTACACCCCGAATGCGCCGGGATCGGCGCGCGGATCGTGCGCCGCGTCCATCGTTTCATCGGCCTGCACCACCACCGCACCGGCATGGCCCATCGTATCGGAATAGGCCTCCGATATCACCTCGACATCGTGACCGGCCGATAACAGCCGGTCGATCAGGTTGCCGTCGAAGCGGCTTTCAAGCCGCAAATTGGTATGCGCCGAGCCCCAGGTCCGGCCGAGCAGCCAGCGCGGCGCGTCGATCGCCTCGGGCAAGGGCTGCCGGAACAGCACATGGCGGGCGAACACCATGCCTTGAGTCTGCGGCTGGCCGTCGCCGCCCATGGTGCCATAGGCCATGATCCGGCCGTCCTTCAGTGTCGCCAGCGCCGGATTGAGCGTGTGGAACGGCAGCCGGCCCGGCTGCAGCGGATTGACGGCATTCTTGTCGAGCGAGAAGCTGGCGCCGCGGTTCTGCATCAGCACGCCGGTGCGCGGCAGCACGCAGCCGGAACCGAACTCCCAATAGATCGACTGGATGTAGGAGACGACGAGGCCGGAGGAATCGGCCGCGCCCATCCACACCGTATCGCCCTCGCCATAAGGCGCCGGCCAGCGCGCGGCTTTCTTGCGGTCGATCTGTTGCACTTCGCCATCGAGGAAGGACGCGCTGAGATAACGATCGAGCGACTGCGTCATCATGTTTGGGTCGGTGATGACGCGATCGCGCACGCGGAAAGCGCGCTTGGTGGCTTCGACGATGCCATGCACGAAGTCGAAGCCTTCGGCTTCGCCGACGCGCAGGCGCTCGAACAGCGCCAGGATGATGAGCGAGGCCAGCCCCTGCGTCGGCGGCGGCGCATTATAAAGTGTGCCGACATTGAGCTGCACCGCCAGCGGGTCGGCGACATAGGCGCGGTATTGCTCAAGGTCCTTGCGCGTGACCGGCGAGCCGATCCGCTCAAGATCAGCGGCGATCTCGCGGCCGACATCGCCGCGATAGAAATCATCGAGGCCAGCTTGCGACAAGTGTTCGAGCGTCGCCGCCAGCGCCGTCTGTTTCATGGTCACGCCTTGCGCCGGCGCTTTGCCATCGACGAGGAACGTATCGGCAAAGCCGCCGAGGCCGTCCATCTCCGGCAGCTTGTCGCGCGTCAAAGCATGCTGGCTGCGGCTGACGACATAGCCATCGCGGGCCTGTCGCAAAGCCGGTGCCAGCAACACGTCGAGCGGTATTTTGCCGCCGAGCGCCTTGGCCGCTTCCAGCGCCAGCATCCAGCCGCCGATCGCGCCCGGCACGGTCAGCGCCGCCAGCGGCCCGCGCGCCGGGATCGCGTCATGGCCATGCTCGCGATAGAAGGGAATGGAAGCCTTCGCGCCGACCGGCCCCGGCGCCATCAGCGCCCGCACGCGGCCATTCGGCTCGCGCATCAGCCAGAAGCCGTCGCCACCGATATGCGTCATATGCGGATAGACGGCGGCGATGCTCGCCGCCATCGCCACCATCGCCTCCAGCGCGTTGCCGCCATCGGCGAGAATCGCGCGGCCGGCCTCGGCAGCGGCATGATGGGGAGCCGCGGTGACACCACCGCGATGGCCAAAGGTAAAGGAATTCATGGGCATCGATACCGCGCGCGAGAAAGGTCGTTCAATGGCAATGTCAATCTCACGCCCGCCGCGTGGCCGCAAGCTGCCGAGAAGGCGCGGCCCCTTGCCGCGCAACAATTCCGCGCATCGGGACGTTAGCCGGGGTTGTGTGAGGATCCGACCATGAAACTGTCTCTCTCCCTGATCACTGCGCTCACCATCAGCGTGTTACCTGGCGTGGCCCTGGCGCAAACGAGCACCACTGGCGCTGCAAGCTACGGGCCGCAGCTGGAGGGATTTCAATATCCCCATCCGATCCAGCGCTTCGCCCTCGACAGCCAGGGCCAGAAACTTTCGATGGCCTATATGGACATCGCGCCGACCGCGAATGCCAATGGCCGGACCATCGTTCTCCTGCATGGCAAGAATTTCTGCGGCGCCACCTGGCAGCCGACCATCGCCGTGCTGACCAAAGCCGGCTACCGGGTGATCGCGCCCGATCAGATCGGATTTTGCGCATCAAGCAAACCGCAAGGCTACCAGTTCACCTTCGATCAGCTGGCGGCCAATACGCACGCGCTGCTCTCTTCGATCAATGTCGAGAAGGCCATTATTCTGGGCCACTCGATGGGCGGCATGCTGGCCGCGCGTTACGCGCTGACCTATCCGCAGGCGACCGAGCAGCTGGTGATGCTCAATCCGCTCGGTCTCGAAGACTGGCGCGCCGAAGGTGTGCCCTACGCGACAATCGACCAGCTCTACCAGAATGAACTGAAGACGAGTTTCGACACCATCAAGGCCTATCAATTGCGCTTCTATTATAATGGCAAGTGGTTGCCGGAATACGATCCGCCAGTGGCGATGCTGGCGGGGCTTTATGCGGGCCCTGGCAAGGAGATGGTCGCCCGCAATCAGGCGCAGACCTCGGACATGATCTTCACCCAGCCGGTGGTGCATGACTTTCCGCGCATCGCCGTGCCGACGCTGCTGATGATCGGCGCCAAGGATCGCACGGCTCCAGGCGCCAATCGCGCACCGAAAGAGATCGCCGCGAAGCTCGGCCATTATAATGAACTGGGCCCGCGCGCGGCCAAGGCCATTCCCAATGCGCGGCTGATCACCTTCTCTGAGCTTGGCCACGCCCCGCAAACGGAGGCGCCGGAGGAATTTCACAAGGCGTTGCTCGACGGACTGACAAGCGAGGGCAAACCGTAGCGAAGCTGACCGCCTCGCCCGAAGCGATACACGAAACGAAAGAAGGCCCGGGATGAGATGCCGGGCCTTCTCATTGTCGCAAGCCGTAAAGGCGGAGCGACTTAATCGAGCACGATGTTGGCGGATTTCGCCACCTTGGAAACATCCTCGGTTTCACGCTTGATCAGGTCATTCAGCTCAGCGCCTGATGCGTATCCGGGATCCGTTCCGACCGCCTTCAACTTGCCAATAAAGGCCGGGTCTTTCAGCGCTTCAACCGCATCCGTTCTGATCTTTGCAACGATGTCGTCGGGTGTTCCTTTCGGCACCAGCAAGGCCGTCCAGATCGATGCTTCAAAGCTTTTCACCACGCCGGTTTCAGCCACGGTGGGCGCATCCGGAAACATCTCGCTCCGTGATTTCGACGTCACCGCCAGAACCCGCACATTGCCGGAATCAACCAAAGGCGTGACAGCGGATAAAGCGACCATACCGATCAGCACTTCTCCCGATGTCAGAGCGGTCGCCGCCGGCGCGCCGCCCTTATACGGAACGTGCCGCATCTTCAAACCGGACGCCGCTGCAAATTGCTCGGTGGCCAGATGCAACGTGCTGCCGAGGCCCGCCGAGGGGAAGAAATATTCGTCGGGCTTGGCTTTTACCGCGGCCGTCAGTTCAGCCAGTGTCGAAAATCCAGCTTTCGTATTGGCGGTCCACGCATAGGGCGTGGATGTCACCATCGTTATGGGAATGAGATCGGTCAGCGGATCGAAGCGCGGCTTTTTGGACGCCGCCGGGTGAATGACGATCTCGCCATTCGTGCTCATGAGAATGGTGTAACCATCGGCGGGGGATCGGATGACTGCATCAACGCCGATAAGCCCGCCAGCACCCGGCCGGTTCTCGATGACGACGGACTGCCCCCATTTCTGCGACAGCTGCTGGCCGAGCGTCCGTGCCGCGAGATCGGTCACACCGCCTGGCGCAAAGGGAACGACGATCCGCACAGGACGGTCGGGAAATGCAGCCGAGGCCGCCGACATGAGTAGCACGAGCAAAGAAAAAGTTATGGGTAGCAGCCGGCTGATCATCGCTCTCTCTATCCTCTCGCGCAGAACCCTCTTCCAGAATAGGTTAGTCAACTTATATTATTGAGACAACGGCGATACCACTCGCGCCATGCGCGCTAATGTCGCATGCGACCGGCACAACCCCCGATGATCGAAAGCGGAAGGACGACGATCGTGAGTTCTGTTTCTCTTAGGACTGGCAGTCGCAGCCGGGCCACGCCCAACTCTCAAACCGACGCTCATGCCTATTTCGCGTCGGTTGCGCAGATGCGTTACATCCTTCGCAAGGTGTTCCGGATGATTGACGAGAAGGCGAAAGCCGCCGGCCTCGATCCGCTCTCGCACCAGGCGCTGTTGCAGATCTATGGCAGCCCGGATCAGGGGCTGCGGATCAGCGAGCTGGCCGAGCGGCTGGATATCGTGCCGGCCTTCGCGTCCAACCTCGTCAAGGATCTGGCTACAGCCAGCCTTGTCACGCGCAAATCCGACCCGAGCGACCGGCGTGTGAGCATTGTTCAGATCACCGCAAGCGGTCGAAAACTGTGCCAGCAGGTCGACAGCGACATCCGCCCGCAGCTGGATGAGTTCACGAAGACGCTTAGCCAGGATGAGCAGGACATCGCCCTGTCGACATTGATGTTTTATATCAGGCCAGCCGGTGCCGCGCGCCGATGAAGTCCGGCCCGTACAAGCGACGCCGGGCTTCTCAACAAGCAGATCTGAGCGAGGCCACCGTCGCTGACATCGTGGTTATGGATCCCCGCCTGTGCGGGGACGACAGTGGTGTGCAGCGCTACCGCGCGAACGCCCCCCTCACCACGTCAGCTTCATGCCAATATTGCCGCGAATGATCTCGCGGTCCTGTCGGCCATCGACGTCGGTGGTGTAATCCATCATGCCCCACACACTGGCGTATTGATTGAGCTGCGCCACCAGACCGCCGCCGACTTCAATTGCGGTGGAGCGGAAGCCGGTATCGACGATATCCGTGCGGGAGAAGATCGCCTTGTCGGTGCCGACCATGTCCTGCCACAGATTAGCCTTCAGATAAGGCCGCACATTCGACAAGCCGAGCAACCCGTCGCCCGACAGCCGCAGACCTACGCGGGCATAGAGCGCATCGGGCGTATCATAGGCGATCGACGCGAACGGATCGCTACCGTTCATATCGAGATACTGATAGATCACCTGCGCCTGCGGCTCGACGGTCAGTTGGCCAAGACGGATCGGCACGCCGCCTTCCAGCGATGCGGCGAAGCTCGTACCCTTCACATTGACGGTGATGTTGTTGGCAAGCGACGTGCCGTCACCGGAATAATGCGTGCCCATGACGCGCGCTTCGATATATTCCTCGCGCGGACCGACCCGCGTCCAATAAGCGCCGCCGCTCAAACCTTCCAGCGTCGTGTTGCCGGCGGCAGCATTCTGCACACCGAGCGCGAAGCCGCGCACATCACCGCGCGCATGGGCGTAGCTGAAGAACACGCCGAAGCGATCGTTAAAGTCGGAGGCTGTTTCCGTTTCGTAAAGATCGACGCCGGTCTGGAAGCCATAGACTTGCCCCTTGAAATTCGGGCTGAGCAAGCCGGCATGGCCTTGCTCGATCGTCTGACCGAACACGCGGCCCCAGGCCCGCGTCGGCGCGCCATTGCCGCGCAGCAATTGCTGGTCGCCGTTATAATCATGGAAGGTGCCGATGGCGGTGCGGGTCAATTCGCGGCCAAGACTGGGCATCGCGCCAAAGATCGCGCCTTCCGGGCGATAGGTTGGCACAGGCGACGGCCCCGGCCCGTCGATGTGTGAGCGCAGGTACCAGCTGTTCTGCGCATCGGCCGAGCCACCAGCCACAGGTCCGCGGAATAGCTGATATTGATAAAGCCCCGCCACCACTGGGCCAGCGAGCGTGAAAGCGCCGCTGGTCGTGGTGGCACCGCCGGCCGCAACAATGATCGGAATGCCGGTCCCGGTCGTCTGCCCGCCGGTGCCCCCGAGATTGTTGACGACGACGTTGGTATTGCCGCTCGCCGACGCACCGGCGCCGCTCAACACCAGCTGCGAGGTCGGCGAGGCGCTGTTGCCCAGGACGGAATTGATCGTCAGTCGTCCGCCATTGCCGACATAGGCGCCGGTGACGGTCAACGCGCCGCTCGCGCCGCCGCTGCCCGGCATGACATTGCCAGCATTGCTGACATCGCCGAACACCGTGCCGAAGCCGCTCAAAGTGCCGCTGGCATTGATCGTCACGGGCGAGGTGATCGAGCCGTCGATCCGGATCGTGCCATCGTTGATCGTCGTCGGGCCGGCATAAGTGTTGACGCCGGTCAGCTGCAATGTGCCGACGCCGTTCTTGACGAGGCCAGCGGTGCCGACACTGTCTGAGATCACGCCTGAGAACACCGTGTCGGCATCCTGATCGAGCGTGAGGGTGCCACCTTCCAGTGTCACCGGGCCCGCGCCTTGCAGGCCGCCAGCTGTGGTGTCGAAACCGTCCAGATTGGCAATGCCTCCAGCATTGACAGTCAGGATGCCGGAGCCGAACGCGCTGCCGGCACTAGCTGCCTGTGCAGTGCCGCCATTAACGGTGGTGCCGCCGGAAAAGTCGTTGGTGCCTGACAAGGTCAAAATGCCGCTGCCGGTCTTGGTCAGTGCGCCGGAGCCACTCACGGTACCGGTCAGCGCTGCGTTGAAACCGTTGGTATCAACCGTGCCACCGCCGCTCTGCAGATCGACGGGCGCATCGACGCTGAACGCGCCGTTGAACCGCATGGTGCCGGCATCGAACGCGACGCCGCCCAGCACAGGCGCGCCGGTGACATTCCACACCCCGCCGCTAGCCATCGAGACAAGCCGCACGCCGTCGGCCGTGCCGGTCCAGACACCGTTATTGATGATATCGACTTCAAGGCCATCGGTCGGCCCGACTGCGCCGGTCTGCTGTACGTCGCCGGAGAGGTTGGCGCCATCGATGGTGAGCGACGCCGTTGTGCCGGCTGCCGCTACGTAGGACATCAACAGTCCAGTGGCCGAATTGACCTGCGTGCTGCCGCGGAGAGTAACTTGCGCCGCTCCCGTACCGGTGATGGCGGTGGTCGTGGTGCTGGTCAGGGTGCTGTCTGTCAGCGTGGTGGTGCCACCTTCTACACGGAGCGCCTCCTCTTCGGAGGTCACAGTGATGCGCTCGCCGGTCAAAACCGAACTCCCGGCCGACGAATACAGACCATAAGCCTGCGGACCAGCGGTATTGATGGTGCCGTCTGTCAGCTTCACCTCTCCATTGAAGGCCCAGGCGCCATAGGCCCAGACCCCAGATGTCGTGATCGAAAAGCCATTGTTGGCGATCACAGTCGTTCCGGCACCAACGGAAGCGATGCCGACGCCGTAATCGTCAGTGGTGGAGGTCGTAATGCTGGTGCCGTTCAGCGTCACCGTACTACCGATGCGCGCCCAGACACCGTAGGCGTTGAAGCCATGGGTCACGATGCTGCCACCGTTCATCGTGATCGTTCCACCACTACCCGGGTACAATCCGTGCAGCAAATCTCCGTCTGTCTCGATCGTGGTATTGGTCAATGTCACGGAGCCGGATGCATCCGCGACAACGCCGCCTGTGGTGCTACCGCCAAAGTTTGTAATTGCGCCGTTCGTCAGCGTAATAGAGCCGCCATCTGTTGCGTGGACCGCCGGCGTCGTCCCCGTTCCAGTATGAACGACCGTGGTTTGATCGCCGGTGATGGTGGCGCCAGAGCCGGTCGCGAGCACCGGAGCATTGCTACCGCTTGTAGTGATCGTCGATGCTGGATCGATGGTCACTGTCTCGCCAGCAGTCGCAACGCAGGACGTATTTTGTGTGGTGCAAGTTTGCGCGCTGACGTCATCAACAGCCAGCATGGCAGCGCCAAGCGCCACCGCTCTTCCGATTCCTCGCATCGCACCCCCGACGTGTAAGCGAATCGTTATGCCTCCGCAGCGCGGCGGATCATGGGGCAGTAAAAATTAACAAGGGAGAAATTGAAATTACAAAATTCATATGTAGTACAGCGTGTGTTGATGCAGTCATGCATCAACACTCATCATCTCACGTATTTATCGCCAGATCAGAATGTCATCTGCGATGACTCATCAATATTGATGAGTCACGAGATCTATAAGCGCGACGCATCATGGCGCCACACGCACGCATCGCGCGACGCAGCTTCAATACGTTAAGCCTCGCCCGCCGGCACAGCATCCGCCAGCCCACGACGCGCCAGCAGTGCGTCGACACTCGGCAGCTTGCCGCGGAAGCCGATATAGGCATCGTCGGATTTGCGGCGGCCGCCGGCGGCATAGATATTGTCGCGCAGCTTCTGCGCCGTGGCCTTGTCGAAGATGTCGCCCCTTTCCTCGAAGGCGCGGAACGCATCGGCATCCAGAACTTCCGACCACATGTAGCTGTAATAGGCCGATGAATAGCCGCCGCCGGCAAACACATGCTGGAAATGCGGCGAGCGGTGACGCATCACAATCTCCTGCGGCATGCCGAGCTTGTCGAGCGTCTCACGTTCGAAGGCCGTCACGTCGAGCGCATCGGCCGATTCCAGCGAATGGAATTCAAGATCGACCAGAGCCGACGATACATATTCCAGCGTCGCGCAGCCTTGATTGAAAGTGCGCGCCTTCAGCATCCGCGCCAGCAGGTCTTCGGGGATCGGCTCGCCGGTGCGATAATGCACGGCAAAGCGCCGCAACACGTCGGGCTGTTCGAACCAGTGTTCGTAAAGCTGCGACGGCAGCTCGACAAAATCGGTATCGACATTGGTGCCGGAAATCGCCGGATAGGTCACGTCCGACAACATGCCATGCAGAGCATGGCCGAATTCATGAAACAGCGTGCGCGCATCGTCGAAGGAGAGAAGCGATGGCTCGCCCTCGCCGCCCTTGGCGAAATTCATCACATTGAGGATCAGCGGGCGGGTGTTGCCGCGCAGCTTTTCCTGCTCGCGCAATGCCGTCATCCAGGCGCCGCTATGTTTGGACGGCCGCGCGAAGTAATCGCCGAAGAACAGCGCGACATGCTGGCCCTTGGCGTCCGTCACGTCCCACACGCGCACATCGGGATGCCAGACCGGAATATCCTTGCGCTCCTTGAAGGAGAGGCCGAACAGCTTGTGCGCAGTGTCGAAGGCAGCGGCGATGATATTGTCGAGTTGCAGATAGGGCTTGATCGCCGCCTCATCGACATCGTGCAGTTTCTTGCGCAGCTTCTCGGCATAATAGCGCCAGTCCCACGGCGCGATCTTGAAGTTACCGCCCTCGGCCTGCACGAGATCCTGCAAGGCATCGCGATCGGCCAGCGCGCGGTTCAGTGCGCGCGGCCAGACATTGCCGAGAAGTTCGCGCACACGGCCCGGCGTCTTGGCCATCGAATCGTCGAGCCGGAAATCGGCATAGGTGCGAAAGCCGAGCAGCTTGGCGCGCTCGGCGCGCAAAGCCACCGTCTCGGCGATGATCGCCTTATTGTCGGTGGCATTGTCATTGTCGCCGCGCGACATCCATAGCCGGAAGGCCTTTTCGCGCAGATCGCGCCGCGACGAATATTGCAGGAACGGCTCGACGATCGAGCGCGACAGCGTGATCACATGCTTGCCATTGAGCCCGCGCGCGTCGGCGGCTTCCTTCGCAGCGGTGCGCAGGAAATCCGGCAGGCCGGCGAGATCGTCTTCGCTCTCCAGCACGAGGAAAGTGTCGCGCTCGTCGGTCAGCACATTCTGGCTGAACGATGTGCCGAGGGTGGCGAGGCGCTGGCCGATTTCCGCCAGCCGCTTTTTGGCTTTGTCATCGAGATGCGCGCCGGCTCTCCGAAAGCCGGTGCGGTAGCGCTCCAGCACCCGCGCCTGCTCGTCGGTGAGATTGAGCGAGCTCGCCTTCTGGAATACGGCCTCGACCCGGTTGAACAGATCGCTGTTCAGATAGATCGCGTTGTGATGGGCGGCGAGGCGCGGCGAGATCTCGCGCTCGATCTCCATGATGGCGTCGCTGGTATGGGCGCCGGACAGCGCGAAGAACACGTCGGCCGTCCGTGACAGCGCCCCGCCCGCCAGCTCCATGGCGGCAATGGTGTTGTCGAAATCGGGCGCCTGCGGATTGGCGATGATGGCGGCGATCTCGCGGTCATGCTCGGCCATCGCCTGCTCGAAAGCCGGGACGAAATGCTCCGGCTTGATCTCGCCGAAGGGCGGCACGCCATGGGCGCCGGCAAAGGGGGCCATCAACGGGTTGGCGTTTTCGGCCTTCAGGTTCGGGGCCTTGGGGCTGGCTGGCTTGTTCATGACGGGCACCACAGCAGGGGTTTGACGAGTTCCCGGGGGAGATGGGGCGTTAGGCCGCTGAAATCCAGCCTTGATCCCGGGCGTGGTTTCGAGGACATTGCGCCGCAAATCTGAACGGAACAGCCATGAGCAGCCAATCCTCAAGCCGCGTCATCTGGATCAACGTCGTCACCGTGGTGAGCGCGACCATCCTGATCGGCGCTGAAGTGTTCGGCGCCGCCTTTGCCGGCAGCTGGGCGTTGGCCAACCTGTTTGGCTTCGGCGGCACGGTGGCGCGCGGCCTCGACATCGCCTTCCTGGCGCTCGGCGCCTTCATCATGTTCAAGTTCGTCAACTTCGCGCGCAAGATCGAGCCGTTCAGCCGCTGACGTTCGTCTGGCTCGCGCGCGAAATACGGCAGCGAGCTGCTCCACACGCCGCATCTGTGCCATCGCATCGTCACCGTTCGCGTCGCTCAAGACAGCGCATAGCGCCGCTGACGATCTGCCTGTTAACACTCCTGTAATCTGCGAAGTTTTTTCGCGTCAAAGCCCACGTAATGCTTGCGTGGGGGGGCGAGATAACATATGTCCGCGCTTGCCCAATTTCGCACGTGCCTGTGGTCGCGTGTCGGTCGGTAGGTAGCGGGACAAGAGGCCCGCCAGCCGCCTGGGGAGACCAAGCTCTCTCTCGGAGAGTCTCCCCAAGAAAACTTGACCGGCAGCCGGAGGCGAAACCGGCGTACTCAGTTCTCCACTGGGGACGCGGCTTAAAGCAACGACGGAGCGGGCTTTTTTGGCTACTGCCGGCTGTCCATAAGCCGGATTTGTTCCGAAGAGGCTTGTCCTTCATTGCCAGGTGTGCGGCGGGGTCTCCCCACCAATCCACGGCAGCATTGTCCGGTGTTGACCAGCGCGTTGTCGTGACCTCCATCACACGACGGCGCAGCTTCATCATCTGACACTCACCACGGACGTGTTCGTGCACGTCCACAGGCTGTTTGGGGAAGACGATGACCGACCGTATCCGCAATTTCCTGCGCACCCGTACCGAAGATGGCCCCGTGCTGGTGGTCGATCTCGATGTCGTGCGCGACAATTACAACGCTTTCGCGAAGGCTCTGCCGGATACCCGCGTGTTCTATGCGGTGAAGGCCAATCCTGCGCCGGAAGTGCTGTCGCTTCTTGCCTCGCTGGGCTCCTGCTTCGATGCCGCTTCGGTCGCCGAGATCGAAATGGTGCTCGCCGCCGGCGCCACCGCCGACCGCATCTCCTATGGCAACACCATCAAGAAGGAGCGCGATATCGCGCGCGCCTATCAGTATGGCGTTCGCCTGTTCGCGGTCGACTGCGAAGCCGAGGTCGAGAAGATCGCCCGCGTTGCGCCTACCGCCAAGGTGTTCTGCCGCATTTTGTGCGACGGCGCCGGCGCGGAATGGCCGCTGTCGCGCAAGTTCGGCTGTGAGCCGCAGATGGCGGTGAACGTGCTCGAACACGCCCATCGGCTCGGCCTGACGGCGCATGGCATCTCGTTCCATGTCGGCTCGCAGCAGCGCGATCCGAAGGCATGGGACAAGGCGCTGGCTTCGGCAGCGGCGATCTTCCGTGAATCGGCCGAGCGCGGCATCAGCCTGTCGATGGTCAATCTCGGCGGCGGCTTCCCGACCAAGTACCTGAAGAAGGT